>Ga0209667_1001174_pt1 | contig 19785 bp, 32 predicted proteins | sample SaaInlV_165m_DNA_2_FD_184682 | JGI IMG/M metagenome (GOLD analysis project Ga0209667, IMG submission 184682) | Marine microbial communities from expanding oxygen minimum zones in the Saanich Inlet - Saanich Inlet SI037_S3LV_125m_DNA (SPAdes)... | ecosystem: Environmental > Aquatic > Marine >... | reverse complement strand
GCATGGCGTTATGTTCAACATAGGATGAAGCAATGAAGATAGAACTACAGATTAGTTTATTCGTAGTTTTAATGCTAGTCTTAATCTTAAACTATGGTTAAAGACCCGAGGATGAAAGTATGAATAAGTGTTCAATAACAGCGTTTTTAATAGGTATTACGATAACTGTATCAAGTTTAGCCTTTTTTGGACAAATGATGCAGATGCCAAGTAAGGGGTTTCAGATGGGATCACAAATAATGATGCCACAACCACCACAAAATCAACCGTGTAATTGCGCTTGTAACACATTCAAATAGTTCTAATTTGGTATCACCCACCGATAAAACCCTTTATTTATAGCCAATAATTAACACTGGCAGTGTCGGGGTCAGCGGTTCGATCCCGCTTAGCTCCACCATAGCAAAAAGGTTTTTGTCCGGTTCGTCTATCGGTTAGGACTCTAGGTTTTCATCCTAGTAAGAGGGGTTCGATTCCCCTACCGGATACCACTTTCAGGCATTTAACTATTTAAAAACAAGATCACTAAATAGGGATTTTGCCGTTCTTTTTTTGTGGATCTGTTGGGTGTTTGTGATGGGTTGTGAATTGGTGTAAAATCCAAAAAGTATAATACAATGCAATAAAATACAATAGAATGGTCACAAAATGGTTACAGTGGTTACAAGAAAATGGCAGTAATTAGAAAGCGTGGTAAATCATGGTATTTAGATTGGCGTGATTCGAGAGGCCGACATAATAAGTCTTTGGGTAATATATCAGATGCGCTGGCAAAAGTCATCTTAAAACGTAAAGAATATGAATTGTCAGTCGGTATGGGCGCACAAGATCATGAGCGGATCGCGTTCGATAAATACACGCGAGATTATCTCGCATGGTTTGAACATCAATATCCATCGAGTTATAGCACCACTGAGATTATTGTGATTAAATCGCTTGAGCCTTTTTTTGGTAATGTATTGATCAATAAAATCAGCAGCAAGGATGTTGAGGTTTATACGCGGCTTAGAAATTCAGAGGGTTTGAAGCCTGGCACAGTGAATCGGAAGCTGGCGGTGCTGAGTGCGATATTTACCAAAGCTAAAAAAGATGGTTATTTTGTGCCGGATTTTAAGATTGATAAAGTGCCGGACATGGAAAGCAAACCGCCGAAGTATTACACCGCTGATGAATTGCAATTGATTTATGATCATGATCCGGTGCATGCTCATTGGTGGAAATTGTTGGTTAATACCGGTATGCGACTGGGTGAGTTGCACCAACTCAAAACGGCGGATATTCGCAATGGATCGATCTATTTAACATCAAGCAGTGATGCACGGACAAAATCGAAAAAATGGCGGTTAATTCCACTGAGTAAAGGTGCAGAAAAAGCCTTGCAAGTGTTTGATTTAAAACAAGAATACTTATTACCGCGCTATCGTAAAGACTCGATTAAAACCGCCTTTAAGCGTGCGTGCAAACGCGCAGGGATTGCCAAAGGTAAACATGGGGTGCATTGCTTGCGACATACGTTTGCGAGTAATTTGGTGATGAATAACATTGCGCTGCACACGGTGCAAAAACTACTTGGCCATGCCAATATCAAAACTACTGAGCAGTACGCGCATTTGTCGGCTGATTATTTAAAGGATAGTTTGGATGGGGTGGATTTTTAGAATTTTTGTAAAAAGGGATTTACAGTGTTACTGCGAATGGTGTTTTTTAAATTACTTTCAAAGCCAAACGATACATTGGATCGTAAAATGGTTTATTTAATAACTTTTTAGGATGTGGCTTTAGGCTTGCAGGTGGACTGATTTGCCCTCTTTTTTTCTGCGTTGCGTAGATTTTGTTTGGATCGGTGTAATTGCACAAACGACATCGAGCTGTGTTGATGTTGATGTTCATTTTTTTGGATAATTGTCTTGCGGTGATTAGATCACCGTTATCGAGTTGGTATATTTTCCACTCACTCATAAGTCCATTGCCTCAAGTCGGATGGTGGGTGCGGTGAAGTATTGCTCATTAAGTTTGAACAGATCATTACGGCGATAAATGATGCGACCGCCTGGTACTTTGGCACTGGGGATGTCGAACGCCTTTGCCATTTTGCGAAAACCAGTCGGGGTGCAACCCATATACATTGCCGCTTCTTTGACGTTGAGATAGTCTTTTTCTAAGACGATTGGGGTTTGTAAGTCACTCATGTTTTAATCAATCCAAATACTTTGTCATCAATTTTATTTAGCTCGGTATTAAGCTCAACCACTGCACCAATGAGATCAAGATCATCAATTTCAATATGTCGGAATTGAGTTTTTAAAGACCGAATTTCATTGGTTAATGTGTCGAGCTTATCGGTGAGATGTTGATTAATAGTCATAACTAAAACGGAATATCATCCATTTCATTGATCGGTGGTACGGTTACTGCCGGTGCCGGTGCGCTTGGTATTGGTTGATCTTTAGGTGTAATGGCAAACTTACTCACGGCAATGGTATCGCGGCCGTCAAGGTTGGGTACACCGGCAGGATTAAAATGGCGGTTGATGGTGATAAATTCGCCACCATCATCGGTTTGGATAATTTTGCCAATGTTGAGCCAACGTGCTTTTTTTTGTCCGTCATAGGTTAAGTATTCGCCGATTTTAACGGTCAGATCGTGTGTTGCTTTTGCCATGTTATTTATCCTTTATTAATTAAATGTTGCTCATACACACGGTTGCAACTTCACCGCCTTTTATAACACTTATATCTTATAGAGATTTGGAGTCATTGATATAAGTACAGAGTGCATTTCTGCTAAATAAGTTGGTGAGTTACGCTCACCAATCGCGCTTGAACTTATTTTCTTGACGACACTTCTGCCGATCAACTTCGCGAGGGTTAATGTGGAGTTGCTAAGGGCAACAAATCCCACCTTTCTTTTAACTTGAGGACGACTTCTATAATCTTGAGGAGAGTATTGGGAACGCCCATTAATGTCTGCGGTGAACATCACTAATTATTAATTATGTGTTTCATGATGTAAGTCATTGCACCATCCAAATTGCGACCGTCATTTTCATTGATTGCAATGTCAATCGAGTGTGTGTTGTTAATTGGATCGTGATCTGATCTTGGAATCATATCGGCTAAAATAAGCAAATCAAATATTTGGCTTTTTTCATCCAAAGTTAAATCATTGATACTTAATAACAAATGACTCATAATGCCTCAACAAATCCAATTAAAAATATGAATATTGCAAAGCCAATGTAAAGTTGTGCCGGTGTGGTTTCAACTTCTTTGTCGAAATTAAATAAATCTTTCATGTTTCCCCTCTTTTTGTTTTGTTGGGTAAATTATAAACACATAAGTTTATTAATGTAAAGAAATAAACAAAAAAATTTAGATAATAATAAGAATGGGCGTAGAATAGTGATAAAAAACCGCCAATAAAGGCGGTTTAGATGGGTTTTTAAGGCTTAAAAATGCTTAAAAAGCAAAATTTTAGATATTTTTAATATTAGTTAAGCATGGCTTTTGCTAATTCTTTTTTTACTTTAACCAGCACTCTTTTTGCTTTTTGCATTTCTTTTTCACATTGTTTTACATTTTCCATTGCGGCCTCAATATCAGATCCAATAAACCAAGACTGAACTAAATCAATATCATTTAAATTATCACTTACAATGTCTTTTAATTTACCATCGAGTATGTTAAATCGGTGTTTACAATATGTGCCAAAACTACCTGCTGGACAATCACAATAAGCAGATAAATTATTATCTGATCGCTTAACAAAAATTACCTCGTAAGGCTCTTTTGCAGAGCCTTTAACATGGAACATAATTTCATTTTTTTTATCACCTTTATACTGATACATATTGACTCCTATGGTGTGTCATGTTTCCATAAGTCAATTACCTTTGCGATTATGACTGCATCGCTGGGTAGGTTAAATGACTCGTATTTTTTGTTATCACTAATAACTAATATTTTGCCCGGCATTATTTGCAAGCGTTTAATAAACAATCGATCATCAACTTTAAAGATATAAACACCATCGTTGATGTTGGTGTCGTCCGTATCAACCAGTAGAAAATCGCCTTGTGTAAAAGTCGGCTGCATTGATTCGCATTGGGCAAATACAATCTTCATGGTGGGTGTTGGTTGTTTTTTAAAGACATCAATAAACCATTCGCGATCCACGGTAAAGACATCGTGAATATTATCAAACTTAGCGAGATCACTGCCCTTGTAATCCTTGATGTTTAATAACTCAAAACTAATAGTGTTGTCAGGTGTTTTGTTATTGCCAGTAAGTAAATAATCAGCTGTTACGTTAAGAGCATTAGCAATGCGTACAACCATATTGTTTGGTATGCGGCCACGCATCATCCAGTTACCTAAAGTTTGCGGTAATACATTAATTTGTTTTGCTAATTTAACTTTGGTAAAGCTTTTTTCTTTGAGTAAATTATTAATTCTTGTAATCATTTTATTTTTTAATAAAATTAAACACATTATGTGTATAATTTTGCTCATGGACAAAATTATGAAACACTTTAAAAACCAAACTGAGTTGGCTAAATTGTTGGGTATTGCGCCCACCACGATCTCTAACTGGAAAGTAAGGCAAATTCCAGTACATCGCGCTATAGAGATTGAATTGCTGACTAATGGCGCAATTAAGCGCGAGGATTTGAGGCCTGATATTTTTATTTAATTTATTCATAGTTTTATTATCTCACATTATGTGAATTATAAACAAGAACAAGATAGGGGGAATATGTTTGCAATATGTACCAGCAAGTGCGAATTGGCCAGAATTTGTGGTCGGCATAAAATCAATGCACCGGATCCAAGAGTGCGTAATCAAGACAGACAAGAATTTGAACCGCAATTTGGATCAGATTGTTATGGATTTAAAGACATAACTAAGGATCAAGAGGAATTGCAACGATGAGTCAAGATATATTCGCAATCACTCCAATCGAGGTTATCCAAGATCAAAGACTCACCAAAAGACAAATCAAAGTATTAATCGCCTTGTTATCATTCAGAGGCAAGAACACCAACACTGTGTGGCCAAGCCGTGAAAAGTTATCAGGTCGATGTGGTATGCCAGTCACTCGAATATCACAAACAACCTCAGAATTAGTTGATTTAGGATGGTTGACCAAGACTGGTAAGGGTGGATTTTCAAAATCAACGCGCTATCAAATAACAGCGCCCAATTTGGTAACCGTTACCAATTCAGTAACGGTTACCAAAACGGTAACTCCAACGGTTACCAAAACGGTAACGGGCATGGGGGTTACCAAAACGGTAACGGGCAAAGAACTAACCAAGAACATAACCAATAGAACTAAAAAGGGGGGTAAACGATTTAATCCACCCACTATTGATGATGTTCGAGCTTATTGCAATGATCGTAAAAATTCGGTTAATGCACAATCATTCGTTGATTTTTATCAATCAAAGGGTTGGTATGTTGGAAAAAATAAAATGAAGTGTTGGCAATCAGCGATTAGGACGTGGGAAACAAGAGAAAACGAAAGGAAAAACAACCAACCAATGACATTGATCCGGCGTGCTGAATTAGCAGCGCAAGGGATTGATGCTGATACTGGGTTGTCATTTGGAACGGGACTTGAACAACTGAACAGAGGATTATTAAACTGATGAATGAAATATACAAAAAAACGGCGACCTTGATATTGGGTTATTTAACAGTTAGATTTGTGCCGAATTATAAGAACGATGAAAAACACCAAGCCAAACAAACATTGATATGGGCAGAGGAACTCGGCAAAAAAGTAGATGCAGACAGACTGAATGAGGACAATATTAAATCCGCTTGTGATTTATGGGCAGACGTTAATGGCAAGGGTTTTCCACCAACAATAGACCAATTTATTAATTGCATTTTAAAAATCAATGTTGCACCAGTGGTGGTGATAGAGGTTAAAGAAGAAAAATCCAAAGATTATTTAAGGCTGTGGAACGATGCGGATGATCATGCGCGGTTTAGATTCTTTGCTGATCATGCGTTTAACAAAGTGCCACAACACATTCATGTGATGTTTATGCGTTACATGGAATCAACACGCGGTTGGACTTATTGCGAATGCAAAAAGATGATTGATTTTCACATGTCACCGTTTGAAAAAGCAGGGCATGGGGCGATACTCGAACACCAACGCGAGGTGCTGGACTATTTTAAAAATAGGAAAGTGGCATGAGGTATCACAGTGCGAATCAATGCTTAAAGGCGGCAAACGCGATTAAGCAGCAGGTGGATTATTTGTTGTTTGCGATTGGTAATAAAGACAATAGAGATTGCGAGCATCACTTGGATGTGATTAGGCAATTGGTTGATCAGTTAAAAGGGGAAGTAAATGGAAGCAATTGAGTTTGTTATTGGTTTGATTGGGTTATATACCGCAATCATGTTGTATATTTTTTTAGGGGATTAAGTATGGAATTAATAATATTAGCAAGTGGTGCGGTGATTGGCGGTGGAATGGTGTATATGTATAAATGCTCGCGTGATAATAAACGCTTTACGAATTACTTTCGTGAGGGGTCGCAGGCTTATGTGGTGCGTCAACATTTAGAGCAGGGCAAAAACATCACACCGCCTTACGCGCGTGAGCAATACAACATCAAGAACTTAGGTGCAGTGGTGGATGTGTTACGCAAGGCCGGTGTTGAGGTTAAGTTTGTAGAGGGTGATCGTGGTAATTATTACACGCTATGAAACTACAACAACGTGTAGAGGTTCGCATTGGTGAGCCAGTGGCGTTGTTCTTGGCGCGTAAAGCAGAGCAAGGATCAACAATTAGGGATGCGGCCAATCAGTTGGATGTGTCGTACACAACGTGCTTTAAATGGCAAAAGGTGTATGAGATTAAATTCAACGGTCGCAATCCGTTTGGTAAATGGAAGTTAAAATAATATTATGGAAGTTAAATTATGTTGGATTTAATCGTTAAAGATAATATCAAGGAATTAAATAAAACGCTTACTCGAATTGAGAAAAAGCAATTACCGTTTGCAATATCATTAGGCATTAACAACACGGCCAAAGATGTAATGAAAGCAGAGAAAGCACAAACATCCAAGAAGCTCGACCGACCAACAAGCTTTACTCAAAATGCTTTTAAAATTAAATGGTCAAACAAAAACAATCAAGAAGCCAGTGTGTTTATTAAACCAATACAGGCTAAGTATCTCAAGTATCAAGTCGAGGGTGGTAAGCGTACTGGTCGCATTGGTGTGCCGTACAAGCACGCAAAGCTGAATAAGTTTGGTAATATTCCTGGTAGGCGCAAAGGCTTTATTAAGAATAAAAATCAATTCATTGGCAAGATTAAGAACATTGATGGTGTGTGGGAAAGGACTGGTGGCAAGCGTAACAGAGGTATTAAGTTAATGGTTGGGTTTGAGCCAGTGGTTAGCTATCGCAAACGATTCCCTTTCTACAAGATCGGTAAGGGTGTTGTTAATTCTAAATTTAAAAAGAATTTGAATAAAAGTTTAGAGAAAGCATTATCAACAGCTCGATGACCAGTCAGAATAAAAAAGGTACTCCTGACGCGGATGCACTGAGGGTAATTCGCAAGTCCTCTATTTTATTAGTTTCAGTATATATATAAGGAATTCGTTATTAATCAATGACTTACAAAGATAAATGCACACTGCAAGAACTGTCAGCATTTTTAATGCTAACGGATCGGCGTGTGCAACAACTCAAAGATGCGAATGTGATTGTTAAATTTGGCAGAGGTGAATACGATTTAACAAAATCAACGCAAGGCTATATTAATTTTTTGCGTGAACGTGCATTTGGGGGGGTGGCGAATACGGATCAGCATGGTGAGAAAACTCGGCTGATTACTGCGCAGGCCAATATTGCTGAGATGAACGATGCAGAACTTCGAGGCGATTTGCTTCGAGCGGATGAAACCAAACGGGCAATATTTACCGCTGCACGCGGTGTGCGTAATTCGTTGCAGACGGTGGCGGATAGATTGTCGCAACCATTGGCCGGTGAGGATGATCATCACGAAATCCACAGCATGATTGAGGGTGAGATTAATCAGATCTTGTTTGATATGGAAAGCGAGTTTGCTAAATTAGTGAGTGAGCCGGTAGAGATTGAAATTAAAAATGAAACAGAAACAGATACCAACGGTTGATGTTAGTGGTGAGCGGTTGGCACTCGATGCCATCGTTGCCGGATTAAAACCTGATCCGCAAGAGCCGATGAGTGAATGGGCGGATGAGTATCGTTTGCTTGGTCAAACTTATGCGGCCGAGCCTGGTAGATGGCGCACCAATCGCACACCGTATTTGCGTGAGATCATGGATGCGTTTTCGCCATCATCGCGTTGTGAATTTGTTACGATTATGAAAGGCGCACAGCTTGGATTTACTGAGGCATTAACCAACATGATCGGCTACATTATCCACCGCGCACCAGCGCCGGCAATGATGGTGCAGCCAACTCAGAACTTAGCAAAACGATATTCAAAACAACGCTTAGCAACGATGATCCAAGACATGCCAGTGCTTCGTGGATTGGTGGCAGATCCACGCGCAAGGGATAGCGGCAACACCACCACCTCAAAAGCATTTGACGGCGGTGTGTTGTTTATTGCTGGTGCAAATAGTGCGGCGGATCTAAGATCGGTACCGGTGCGATATTTACTACTCGATGAGGTTGATGCCTATCCGTATGACTTGGACGGTGAGGGCGATCCGATTGAGTTGGCCGTAAACAGAACAAAAACCTTTGCACGGCGCAAGGTTTTAATCGGATCAACACCAACGGTGAAAGATGTGAGCCGTGTTGAGCGTGAGTTTTTAAAAGGTGATCAGCGCAAGTATCATGTGGCATGTCCGCATTGCGATGGAATGCAAGAGTTGTATTGGCAAAACATCAAATGGAGCAAGGACGCAAACAAAGTACCGCGTCCGGAAACTGCTGTGTATATGTGCGAGCATTGCGCCGGAGTTATTACAGAAAGTGATAAACTTGAGATGTTGCAACACGGTAAATGGGTAGCCACCAAGCCGGATAATAATTACCGAGATACTCGCCGATCGTATCACATATCATCGCTTTATTCACCGTGGGAAAGTTGGGCAAACTTGGTACAAAAATGGCTTGATGCACAGCAAGATCCACACCTTTTAAAAACATTCATTAACACGGCATTGGGCGAGTGTTGGGATGAGGAAACCAACCGCGTGGACATGAACGATTTACGCAAAAAAGCAGAAGAATACCCATTGCGCCAATTACCAAATGGTGCGCTTATTGCCACTTGCGGTGTGGACGTGCAGGACAACAGACTCGAAGCGGTGATTTGGGCATTTGGTAAAGATGGGCAGGAAAGCTGGGTGATTGATTATCAAGTATTTTTTGGTGATCCGGCATCGCCTAAACTTTGGGCAGAGCTGGACGAATGGTTGTTGCAAGAGTTGGATCACGAATCCGGCTCGAGTGTGAATCTATCCGCAGTGGCGATTGACACCGGCGGACACCACACACAGATGGTGTATGATTTTTGCCGACTTAGAAAGCACCGTCATGTGATTGCCATCAAAGGACAATCGACTCGCAACCGACCGGTGATCGGACGGCCAACCAATCAAGACATTTCCATTGGCGGTAAAACCATTCGCGGTGGTGTGCAATTATGGCCGGTGGGATCGGACACTGCAAAGAGCGTTTGGTACGGTCGATTCGGTATTGAAAGTGGCGCAGGTCTTGTGCATTTTTCTAAAGAATTGGACGATGAGTTTTACGCTCAATTAACTGCTGAAAAATTAGTGACTCGTTATCACAAAGGCCATCCACGTACTGAGTGGGTCAAGCCATCGCATCGGCGCAACGAGGTACTGGATTGCTCGGTGTATGCGTTGGCGGCGGCATACCATTTGGGCATGAACAAGTGGAGTCAGAAAGATTGGCAACGATTAGAGGATATTGTTGAGCCTTTTATTAAAGATTTATTTGATTCTAAGCCTGATAAAGTTAAAACTGAGTCAAGAAAAGACGAAAAAAACATTAATATCCAACCAAAAGTTACACAAACACAGCGCCCATTAAGACCGAGAAATAAGAAATCCGGTGGTTTTGCAGCGCGTTGGTAAATTAGTTTTAAATTGGGGTTGACATTTGAAAAAATGTTACGACACTAACACCTAGATATAGTAGTTTTATATTTCAAAAACACTAGATATAGGGATTTATGGCCAATTTATTTGACTCTACAAACTACCCAACCACTGAGCCGAGCGATATTATTGCCGGTGATCGTATCGCTTGGAAGCGTAGCGATTTGGATAGTGATTATCCAATAGCTTCTTATTCATTAAAATATTCAGCGCGTTTAGAAAACGCCGGCTCAACTGAGATTGAGATCACTGCAACAGAAAGCGGCAGTGATTACATCGTGGAAGTTGGCCAATCAACAACAGCAGCCTACACCGCAGGTGTTTATCACTGGCAAGCGTACATTATTCGTACCTCAGACTCAGAGCGTATCACTGTTGACAGTGGCACTTGGGAAGTCAAAGCCAACCGTGATGCTGCCACAACCGATCCTAGAAATCACGTCAAAAAGGTATTGGACTCCATCGAGGCCACCATTGAGGGCAGAGCTTCAAAGGATCAAGAGTCGTATTCTATTGCTGGTCGCTCATTAGGGCGCACGCCGATTGCTGATTTGATTTTATTACGTGATAAATACCGTACTGAATACGTGCGCGAGCAACGAGCAGAGCGTGTTGCTAATGGTTTAGGCCACAGTGGCATTATTAAAACAAGGTTTTAAGTATGAATTTTTTATCCATTTTTAGAAAACACAAAAAAGCCGTTGCCAAACGTGCGTATTCCGGTGCAAAGATTGATCGTTTAACGTCAAGCTGGACGACTACATCGCAAAATATTAACAAAGATTTGCAATCCGGTGGCAAGGTATTGCGCGTTCGAGCGCGTGATTTGAGTATCAACAATGATTATGCGCGTAAGTATTTGCAGATGTGCGTGTCAAATGTGGTGGGTGCAAAGGGTATGGTTTTGCAGGTTAAATCCAAAACCGCTAAAGGCAAACTCAATCAAAAGCACAATCGAATTGTCGAACAAGCCTGGACAAAATGGTCAAAGGCCAATAATTGTGCATGGGATGGTCGTTTGTCATTTGTGGAAATGCAACGCTTATTTATTGAAACCGCTGCACGCGATGGCGAAGTGTTAATCCGCATGGTGCGTGATGATTCGCAGTTTGGTTTTAAATTGCAATTTTTAGACTCTAATCGTTTGGATGAAAACCTAAATAAAAAACTAAACAACGGCAATATCGTTCGCATGGGTATTGAGTTTGATACCACTGGCCGTGCGGTAGCGTATCACTTATTGGTTAATCTTGAAAATGAAGCCACCGCCGGTGCAAGGTATGAGCGCATTGATGCGGACAATATCATTCACGCCTTTATGGGTGAACGCCCAGAGCAAATTCGCGGTGCAACGTGGATGGCCAGTGCCATGAGTAGGCTCAATATGTTGGGTGCTTATGAAGAAGCCGAGCTGGTTGCAGCAAGAATTGGCGCATCTAAGATGGGTTTTTACACCTCAGAAGCCGGTGATTCGTTCATTGGTGATAGTGAAGATGATCAAGGTTATTTGTTAGATTCAGCCGAGCCGGGTGTGTTTTCACAACTACCGGCCGGTACCAACTTTACTACTTTTGATCCTACCCATCCAACCAGTGCATTTAAAGATTTTAACAAAGCAATTTTGCGCGGTATTTCAAGTGGTTTGGGCGTGGCGTATAACTCACTCGCGAGTGATCTCGAGGGCGTTAGCTTTTCAAGTATTCGATCCGGCACCATTGAAGAACGCGACCAATGGCGTGTGAAACAAAACTGGATGATTCAGCATTTTATGGATCGTGTTTATGAGCAGTGGTTAAGTATGCAATTGCTGAATGGATCGCTGGGTTTGTCGATGACTGATTTTGATAAATTATCCGAGATCCGCTGGCAACCAAAAGCCTGGACTTGGGTTGATCCACTCAAAGACATCAAAGCGTCAACTGAGGCAATTAATGCTGGTATTAAAACCGCCAGTGAAGTGGTGGCAGAGCAAGGTGGTGATATAGAGGATGTATATGACCAACTCGCTTATGAGCAACAATTAGCCAAAGACAAAGGTTTGAATTTAAGTATTAACAATGAGGTAAAAGCCAATGAAACAAATCAAAACGGGTAATTTAACTCGTTCATTTAATTTAGATCGAGCGGCGATTGATGAAGAAGCACGCACGGTAGCATTATCGTTTTCAAGCGAAGCACCTGTCGAAAGATTTTTTGGAATGGAAGTGTTAGATCACTCGCCAGAAAGTGTCGATTTGGGGCGTTTGAGAAATAAAGCACCGCTTCTATTAAATCATGATCCTGATGATCAAATAGGGGTAATTGAGTCGGCAGATATTAATAACGGCAGAGGCGAAGCCATTGTCCGTTTTTCAAAATCAGCTCATGCTCAAGAGATATTTCAAGATGTAATTGATGGAATCCGTACCGGTATTTCCGTTGGTTATCGTATTTTGGAAATGAAATTAGAGGAAAGCAAAGAGGACTTGGATACATATCGAGCCATGCTTTGGCAACCTTTTGAAATTTCCAGTGTACCGATTCCAGCTGATGCAGGCGTGGGTGTTGGTCGTTCAGATGTTCAGGGCGACAACTTAACAACAATTACTAATTTAAAAACTAATAAAAAGGAAAGAAAAATGGAAAAAAACGATAACACACCAAGCATCGATGCAGCAACAGTTGCACGCGATGCAGTAGCGGCGGATCGCGCACGCTCACAAGAGATTGATGCAATCGTTGCAAAGCACCCTGAACTTAAAGAAGTTGGTGCGCAATTTAAAGGCAATGATCGTTCTATGGATGAATTCCGTGGCGTAGCATTGGATTCAATCACTAAAAATCAACCTAAAACAGCGGCGATTGAAGATACTAAAATCGGCATGAGCGACAAAGAAGCAGACAGCTTCTCAATCGTACGTGCGGTGAATGCTTTGGTTACTGGCAATTGGAACGATGCAGGCTTTGAACGTGAAGCTTCTGATTCTATGGCTGGTAAATTAGGCAAACGCGCACAAGGTTTTTACATTCCAACTGACGTATTAATGCGTGATTTGAACGTAACAACTTCAACAGCAGGTGGCCACACGGTTTCTACTGATTTATTATCAGGTTCGTTCATCGATATGCTTCGTAACAAGATGAGCGTTGTTGGTTTGGGCGCGACAATGATGAATGATTTGGTTGGCAACATTGCTATTCCACGTCAAACTGGCGGTGCAACTTCTTACTGGGTAGCTGAAAGTGGCGCGGTAACAGAATCACAGCCAGCGTTCGATCAGGTAACTTTATCACCATCAACTGTGGGTGCATTCTCTGACGTTTCACGCCGTTTATTACTTCAATCATCTATGGATGTTGAAGCATTTATCCGTAGCGAGTTGGCAACAACTTTAGCACTTGAAATTGACCGCGCAGCGATCAATGGTTCGGGTTCATCTAATCAACCGACTGGTATTTTAAATGTATCAGGCATCGGCGCAGTAGCAGGTGGCACGAATGGTGCAGCACCGGATTGGGCAGACATTGTTGATCTTGAATCAGCAGTATCGGTTGACAACGCAGACATGGGCGCATTGGGTTACTTAACTAATGCTTCTGTTCGTGGTAAGTTGTTACAAACTGAGAAAGCATCATCAACTGGTCAGTACGTTTGGGGCGAGGGTAACACGCTACGTGGTTACAACGCAGCCGTATCAAACCAAGTACCGTCAAACCTTACTAAAGGCTCAGGCACTGGTTTATCAGCAATCTTATTCGGTAATTGGAATGATCTAATTATTGGTACTTGGGGTGGCATCGATATTAATATCGATACCTCAACAGGTTCTGCATCAGGCACGGTTCGTGTGGTTGCATTACAAGACGTTGATATTGCGGTTAGACATGCAGAAAGCTTTGCAGCAATGCAGGACGCAATAACTTAATATTAAGTTGTTGTTAAGTGCTGGGGTTATGCCTCAGCACTCTTTTAAAGGACAAAATTATGAAAATACAATTATTAACATCAGTCGGCATTAAAGGCAAAGACATCGCTAAAGGCGAGGTCGTAGATGTGGATGCAAATTTAGCAGCCAAACTAATTCTTAGCAATAAGGCACAAGCCTCAAAAGCTAAAAAAAAATCAAAGAAATAATTAATTATGTTTACCGAGGATTTGTCAGAATTTTTAGATGCAACTGAGATGGCAGACAATGCCACCATCGGTGCATCCACTGTGGCTGGAATCTTCGATAACCAATTTGTAGAAGTACACGGCATCGAGGGTGTAAGACCGGTATTTGTTTGTGATGAATCAGACGTAAGCACAATTGATCACGGTGATTCTTTGAGTGTTAAATCTACTTCTTATGAAGTTATTGGCATTCAACCGGACGGCACAGGCTTGACTTCATTAATACTTGAGGCGCAATAATGGCTCATGTAAGGCAATTAATACGCGACAAAATGAAAACCCTTTTAACGGGTTTATCAACAACGGGATCGAGCGTTTATATCAGCCGAGTTTACAATCATAAGACATTGCCAGCATTGGCTATTTATACGCACGATGAACAATCAAGCGATGATTTGGACAACGTAACTTTTGGCTCAACCAATCAACATCGTTTGCTAAATATTGTGGTTGAAGCAAGGGCAAAAGCCACAGCGAATGTGGACAAAACTTTAGACACGATTTCAGCAGAAGTTGAAACGGCACTTTTTGCATCGGGTGATACCACATTAGATGGCAAGTGTAAGTATTTTGAATTTAATGGATTAGAGATTGAGTTATCCGGTGAGCAAGAGCAACCCGTTGGCTTAATGACTATGCGGTTCTCTGCCCTATACAGGGTAGATAAAACAGATGTAACAACCTTAATCAGCTAGGAGTAAATAAAAATGGCAACAGTAACAGGATACAGCGGATCACTTAGAGATTCGTCAGGTAATAAAATTGGTGAACTTACTGCGTTCACTTTAAACATTACCCAAAACAATGAGCAGTTTAATTCATTCGGCAACGCTTGGACATCAACAACAGCAACCACTAAAGGTTGGTCAGTTGATGGTTCGGGCAATTACGATCCGGACGATACTTATCAGACTGCGGTGGTGGATGAAGTATTAACCGGCGACGCTTCTTATGCTATTGCATTAAGAGCAGAGGGCGACACTACTGGTGATGATGAATTTACCGGCACTATTAAATTGAGCGAAGTGTCAATTGAAGCCAGTGCAGATGGCCTAATCGCTTTTAGTTTTTCAGGCGCAGGCGATGGTACTTTAACTAAAGGTACTGTTTCGTAATGGCATTTAAAGCGATTGATCGTAATGAAGTTATTGAGGCAGTTTCAGTGGATGATCCTGCCATCGATCAAAACAATTCTGATATTGAAGCTTATAAGGACTCACACGACATAAAGCATTTAAGTTTTATTGAGGGTGAGCAACCAACGGTGTTTCACATAGGCACGATTTCTTTTATGAAGTTTGCAGAAATAAAAGATAAGCACATTAGTTTTGATTTGGGCGGTGATGGTCAAGAAATTAAAACCAATTTATTTGGTTTAACGGCCGATGCGCTACGATATTCGCTTAAAAAAGCCGACAATTTACCTTTTAAGATTAAGATTGAACGCAATCGATTGTCAGACACCACGATGGATAAATTAGCCCGTTTGGGCATTGTGGAAGAATTGGGCAATGTTGCACTTAATGTAAATGGTTTTGGTGACGAAGAAGAAAAAAAATAGTAGGCGCAATCATACAACAGCAAGTCAATTATGACTGCGCCAGTTGTTCGGATCATGACAAAGAAGTTAGAGGGTGTAGTTTAAAGGCATCCACCATTGTCATGGCACATGGAGTGAAAGGATATGCCACACGCTGTCCGGTGATTGATGCTTGGGAAATAAACGATTATTTTCGCATTCATAAATACTGGCAACAAGGCCATTATCCAAACCCCGGCACATGGGCGCAGCAACCCAATAAGTTGGTATTAATAATAGAGGCAATAGATGGCTACACAACGAATGCAAATACTGATCTCGGCACGAGATAAAGCAGGAAAAGTAATTCATGGCATCCGCCGAAAACTTAAAAAGTTAGGGAATACGGCAAAAAAAGTCGGCCGTAGTATTACCGGTGCTTTTGCTAAAGTGGGTAAATCATTATTTAGTTTTAAATCTGCCTTAATTGGTGTGGCTGGTATTGCTGGTATTGGGTACTTGATTAAACGATCACTCGATGCTACTGATGAAATGGCTAAAATGAGCCGTGCGATTGGTGTTAGTGTTGAAAACTTACAACGCCTTAGACACGCCGCTTCTTTAGGTGGTCTTGAGGCTACACAATTAGACAAGGCCGTGCAAAAACTTGCTGTTAATATGGCTGATGCCGCTAAAGGCACTGGTGAAGCTAAAGATATTTTTGAAAAATACGGTATTAGTGTTACTCGTGCTGATGGATCTCTTAGATCAGTTATCGATGTTATGGCTGATGTTTCTGATGCCACAGTAGGGATAAGTAATAAAACAGCACGCGCAGAATTGGCTTATCGTTTATTTGGTGCGCGTGGTGGCAAGATGATTAACGTCTTAAAAGGCGGATCAAGAGCATTACGTGAATCTATGAAAGAAGCCGACAAATTAGGTTTTGTCATGGGTAAAAAAACCGTTGAAGGTGTAGAAAGGGCCAATGATGCGTTCACCAGAATGAAATCTGCGATGAATGGTGTATGGGCAAAACTTAGTGCATCACTCGCACCAGCTTTAGAAAAGTTTGCTACATGGTGGGCTAAGTTTACAGGTTCGTTTTCACAAACAATCCAGCCTTTGTTTGTATGGCTTCAAGCGACTCTTGAAAATCTTGGTGTAGAATTTGGAACAGCAGAAGATGCTGGAAAAAAATGGGGAAATACGATTGGGTATCATACCGTTGAAATTATAAAAGGTATTATCAACTTCTTTACAGAAGTTAAAAAGGGAGAAACAGATTTTGAGAGATTTAAAACAACCGGCTCAAACGCGCTTACCACTATAAGTGATGCAGCAGGATTATTATTAAGAACATTTAGATGGATATTGAACGTGGTGCGGGATATATCAAGAGCTTGGGATAAGCTTGGCTCTATTGGAAGGGATTTTGGTATTAAGGTTGCAAATAATGTGTCTAAAGGAGAAAACATCGTTAGCGCTACTGGGCGTGCGATTGGAAGCACCTTGGCTGACCAGCCAGCAGACGGCTCATTGTTGGGAACAAATACAACCAACGTAACAAACATTTACACACAGAACTCCAGACATGGAGTTGATAATGCTATTAATAGTAGAGGCAATATGACTTTGCAGGTTGGTCGTAAATGGGTGAATGGGGTAATGCAATGAGATTTGATTACCCAACAGTAGTATCAGCAACCACATCATTAGTATTTAATAATAATCCTGAGTCACCTTATGAGCGTGAAGTTATCAAGCATAATTCAAGCGTTCAGATGGAAGATGGCTCAATGTTTATCTATTCAAGAAGCGTTACTAATTATCGATATTCTATAAGTGTAGTATTAACCAGTGAAAGTGAGCGAGATGCTTTGGAATCGTTTTATGATTCAACGGTTAATGGTGCTGAAAAGACGTTTGAATATACTGATCCTTATGGTGATGTTTACACAGTTAGATTTGATGAAAGTATGCGTATTAGCGAGATATTTAAAGACCGTTTATATCGTGCTACATTTACCTTGTTACAAACAGCATAATGAGAATATTTAGTTCAGGTTTTCAATCTAAATTAGATTCAACATCCTTTAATCCAATTGTTTTTATTGAATATGAATTAAAGGAATATATCTCTGGCAGTGAGCCAGATACAGGTAGTTTAATCACCACAACTTATAGATGGTCTGAGCGTGAGATAACATACGGTGGCAACACTTATGATGCAAGATTAATAGCATCAACGCCATTAACTCAAACGCTTGATGATTCAAAGCAAGTATTCGGTGAAATGTCATTACAAGTTGCTAACAAACTTGAGCAATTAGTATCAATTATTCAGGCTGGAATGAAGTGTACGGTTTACCTTGGTTTTGAAGATTCAATTGGTGCTGGAACTGTTACTGATGCTGAGGTTATGTTTATTGGTACGGTTGAGGGTGCTATTGAGTACACAGAAGATTCTGTATCGTTCAACTTACAAGACTACGCATACAGCTACGATAGACAGATACCCAACACAATAACTGACTCAAACTTCCCAGCGTCTGGACGTGAAGATGTGGGTATGCCTTTACCGATTATTAATGGTAGAGTTAAAGACCATGTGTGTCGTTCAGTTACTGGACATTTCACCACGTTTTTAGCTAAAGGTATATCACCAGATTGGTCATATAATTGGATTATGTACCAAGATCATCCGAACGGTAAATTTAACCAGACAACCGACCAACTATTATCTTCAACTGCTGGTGGTAATTGGTTCGCTTATGAGTATGATACTACAATAGGACTTAATGCCACTTGTGAAACTGCTGGAACTGGATTAGTTGTATCACCAGTTAAAGGTAGTGCGATTGATCGTGTATTTAGAACTAACACATTAGCGTGGGATTTACCATTTAAACCGCTTCATTACTCTGAGATAATTGTTAATGTATCAAGCTGGACTGCTGGTTATTTCTATGTTGATGGTAGTTTTGTAAACCACAACAACCCAAAAGATTCATGGGGATATACTGATTTTGAGGGTACTAAAGTTCGTTATGCTTTAGAGGATAACTATGCACATTATTTCACATTAAAGACTAATGATGCGCCAATACATTCTTTAGATATTGTTGTTTCGCCAGACTTTGATGGAACGGTTGAATTATATAGGGTTGCTGAATGGCAACAAGATGCCACAGACGACTATATTTATGTAGCAGATGATATATCACATTGGTATCGTGGAAACGTCACTACAAACCAAACTACGAACGCCACAGAGGTAGATTTACCTATTATTATTGAGCATACAGTTAATGATGATGATGAAACGTATTTTGAAGGATATGATAAAGGCTCAAGGATTAAGGCTTCATTCAACGTAAAAAGCATTGAACACATAACCTCTGGAAAATCAGTTGTAGTAAACATTCTTAGTGGCTATAACACTACGTTAATTCATAGTTTAAATACAATTGAGGGTAATAGTGGCTGGGCAGATGACTTTATTATTGGCGATTATATTGCTTTAGATAATGGCAAGATGGCTGACATGGATAATCAACCAACAATGGGTAGTGACGAGGGTGGTATTGGTACTATTACTGATTCTGAAATAACAAACTCATTAGCCAAGATTACAGATATTACTGGTGACATTATTACCGTTGATGCGTACTTGTTAGCAGATTCTCCTACTATCTCTGAGAATACGTACATGGTGGATTTTGCTTGCGGGTTTGAATGTACCATTACATCAGCGTTTGATGATTTTGGTATGCTTGGTTATTCTGCTGGTATGAGTATTCAAGTGGCTGATACAGACGACAATGATGGCATATATACAATCACTAATGTTTCTGGTGGTGTTATTACCGTTAGTGAGATGCTAACGACTGAATCAGTTCCAGCATCATTAACTGGTTGGATGGGTTTAACTACTATCAATGAGCCAGTAACTT
>Ga0209667_1001167_pt1 | contig 19827 bp, 14 predicted proteins | sample SaaInlV_165m_DNA_2_FD_184682 | JGI IMG/M metagenome (GOLD analysis project Ga0209667, IMG submission 184682) | Marine microbial communities from expanding oxygen minimum zones in the Saanich Inlet - Saanich Inlet SI037_S3LV_125m_DNA (SPAdes)... | ecosystem: Environmental > Aquatic > Marine >... | reverse complement strand
TTCGGGTTTGTGCCTTTGGTAAGCAAAACCACCGGGAGATTTTGATAGTGAACTTAGATGTGCAGATTTATCCAGCATTGCAGCATATTGCTAGACTTATAAAGTTATAGATGTGCTTCGGCGACCAAATCTGCTGCGCGAGATGGATTATTTCGTCCGTGAAATCTTGCCTTAACTATGCCGAGATTCCGTACGACGCTTCAATTTTTCCGTGACCACAGGCTACGTGGCCTCGATGGTGGACCATGGGATAATTACGATTTTTCTGCCCTAGGGTAATAGCGCTGGGAGGGTTTCATACTTGAAGGGGGCTCTCGCAATTTTCCGTTGGAAAATGCTGCCGCCACTAAAACTGCGGGATCCCTTTTGTGTTTTCGCGAAGCGAAAGCCACAAAATTGGTGGCCGGAGGTGGAATCGAACCACCGACACGGGGATTTTCAATCCCCTGCTCTACCGACTGAGCTATCCGGCCATAATAAGGTTAATGCAGCGGTCCAGGTCTCTCCGCTCACGCTGCTTGATCAAATTGACGTATACAGTGCGTTCACCGCGGTGGTCAAAATGACGACTGCTAAGAAGGGCGTGATTAAAGCGAAAGAGGTCACCGGAGTCAAGTAAAACGCGCTTTTCAGAGGTTTAGTTGGCAGATAGCCAAAGTCGCAACAGATGGCGCTTTTTCTCGCGTTCATCAAAATCAATATATTCCGTTCTCGCGTGTGCAATTACGTGGTTCGAGATGAACTGCATATCCCCAACCTGTAAGTCCATCTCAAGATAGTACTCAGGATTTAGTCCCAGCTCATCATAGAAGCTCAATATTCCGGCTTCTTCTGTGGTCAGGTCGATTCCGTCATGCCGTTCTACCGAGTGGTAGTAGTCGCTGTGGTAAAAGGTCCTTAGTTGTTCGCCGTCGAAACGGCAGGGCGTGATGAAGCTGTACGGTTTTTGGCCTTCTATAAGCTCGCCTCGGCGATCAAGCTTGATAGGTTCAAACAATCGGGGGATCCATTCTGGGTGTCTCTGGTAGAGGGCGTTGAATAGACTCACGGTGCTTACGACCCTGCTCTTGCCGCCTGTCTTAGCGGGTTTTAGACAAAGCAGCCCAACGATATCAGCCGCGTCACAGTGGTAACGAATGTTGCTGTTGGTTCTGTAAAGTCGCACGAAGGGATCGTCGCGGGCTTCGTCGTAGTCTTTCACATGACCGAGCAGTTCATTGTCTGGGTTTTGTGCGCCGGGCGTGCCGAGGTGATGGCCGATCCCCCAATAGGCCAAAGCAATTTCAGCCTCTGACCATTGCCCCACCGGCAGGCCTTTGACGACCTGAACGCCAGTGCCGGTCATGATGGTCTGCCGCCACGCTTCAACTTTCTTACCCAGAGTTGGCAACGGGAACGAGTCGCGGGTTACTTCTTCAAGTGCCAGGCTATCTTGGCTCACCAGAAGGACTGCGTTTTGGATTTCTTCTAAATCGGTTTGATTGAGCTCGTACATCCATGTATCAGGATGCTTTTGCAGTTCGGCGCCTTTCCATGCGGATGGAAGGCTCAACGGCGCAGGCGGGACGCCAATATGTTGGCGATTAAAGTAATGAGCGCCTTGTTCCTGGAAAGACCTGTAAGCCGGTGTGTTCATGGTTTATGTATTTGGTACATATCCTTCTGCTCGATCGACTTCGCTACCTTCCAGAAACAGATCTCTTTGCGTATTCAGATATTTCCGCGCTTCCTTGTCCATCATGTTGAGATGCTTTTCATTGATCAGCATGGTTTGTAGGTCTGACCATTCCTGCCAGGCTTTGTCCGAGACCGTCTCGAAGATCTCTTGACCCCTGGGGCCTGGGAATGGCGGTGCGGCCAGGCCTGGGAGTTCTTCTTTTAGTCTTGTGCAGAGTACTGTGCGCGTCATGTTAATTCTCGATCAATGGGAGAAGCAGTTTATAGGATTATTGGAGCAACGAAAAATAGTCTTCAAATCTTACCGGACCCGGATAGCTGGAAGTTCAGCCAATATTTTGGTGACAGGTTTTGTCAGACCAACTGACTGGGGCGCTGTTACGTTGAACCAGATTTCCGCGCCGGGTTCAGCAATGCGGTTGGTTTCGCGAATAGTGACCCGGATTGGTTCTATATCCAGATGATAGTGGGTAAAAGTGTGCCGGAATTCTGGCAATCGTGTTCGTTCCAGTTCTTCAAGATTTAATGATTGGAGCAGGGAATCAATTGCTTCGACGGATTCGCATTCCGGAAAACTCCACAATCCGCCCCAAAGACCTTTCGATGGGCGTTTTTTTAGCAGCACGTTGCCGTTGAGTGCCACGATCAGCATCACGGTACTTTTCACGGGCATCACTTTCTTTGGTTTCTTGCCCGGGTACTGGTCAATGGTGCCGTTGATCCTGGCGTGACAACTTTTGAAGTAAGGGCATGCTGGGCAATCAGGCGAGGAGCGTGTGCAGACGGTGGCGCCCAGGTCCATGATTGCCTGCGTGTATTCAGCAATGCGATTATTGGGTGTCAGCGATTCTGCTTTGTCCCACAATAGCGTCTGAGTCTGGGTCTTTCCGGGCCATCCTCCGATGGCGAAGTGCCGTGCCAGTACTCTTTTTACGTTGCCATCAAGGATTGCTGCGTGTGTGTCGTGACAAATAGCGACGATAGCGCCGGCGGTGGAGCGGCCGATGCCCGGCAATGTCATCAGCTCATCCACGGTGGCTGGGAACTCACCGTTATGCTCCGCCATTACTTTTTTTGCCGAGATGTGCAGGTTGCGCGCGCGCGCATAGTACCCAAGGCCGGTCCAAAGATGCAGAACCTCGTCTTCGGTAGCCACCGAAAGTTCATCGACCGAAGGAAAACGGTCCAGGAATTTTTTGAAATAAGGGATCACCGTCGCAACCTGGGTCTGCTGCAACATGATCTCGGAAAGCCAGACCCGGTAGGGCGTCTTGTCGGTCTGCCAGGGAAGTGATTTTCGGCCATGTTGATCGAACCAGTCGAGCAATTGTTTGGCGAAGCTGGTCACTTCTTCTTAAACAGGTTTTTGAATAGATCTGCGGTGATGTCCTTGTACTGGTCCGGCAGGTTGTCGTTGATCAGCTCTTCTATTTTTTTACTGCCACGGCGCTGCAGGTCCTGTTTGACGATTTCAGTGACAAGTTGGCTGATTGCGCCACCTTTTCCAAGGCAAAGGTCAGCCGGTGAATCCGAAAATTTTCCCGAACAGATCAGTGGCCAACGGATACCTGATAGCTGATCGCTGACTTTAAATTCCCCTGCCTCAGTTTTGTTTAGCGTGGTGGTGACATCGTAGTTCAATGTTTCCGCCTGTAGGCTGATTCCGCCGAGAGCAGTGATGGAAATGTTTTCCAAAGAGGCGTTGAAAACCTGGCCCGTTTCAATGCCATCTGTGAAGACGTGGTCCCCAGTCATGCTGTCAAAAGGCATGATGTCAGGCCACTGGCTGATGGAAGATGTTTTCCCCGTGATTGAATCAATCGTTGCTGCGACGGATTTGAGCGGACGTACGTCAAGTGTTCCGTCCTTGATGACGAAGGTTGATTTTCCGACCAGCGTTCTCTCCAGTTGGCTCAACATGCTGCCAGCAAATCTGACGTCAGAGTTGGCGGTCAGTGTTCCCGTGATGCCCTCGACCTCAACGAGTTTGGGAATATCAAGTCGATCCAGGGTGAGCTTGAGTTCCGTCGATATTTCACCGGTCAATTGTGTGTTGGCGCTAACAACGATCCTGCCCTTGTAGCCGGATGCATTTGCGATGAGATCAAACACCTTTCGGTCATTTCGCAGCTCTACTTTTGCGTTACGCAGCTCCCCGCTATCAACAATCACTGAGTCTATTCGGATGATGGTTTTAAGGTGTGTGTGCTGTAACAATTCCACGGGGATCAGCTCGCTGTCTATCGGCACATCTGATTTAGTAGCAGTGTTGGTTGCGCCTTTAGTATCAACACCTGGTGAAGCTGACAAATAATCGGTGGTATCCAGCTTGTCTATTCGAAGGTCAGCTGTGATTGCGTTAATGGGCGACAATTCAAGCGTCGCCGTTCCCTTGAACTTTGACTGGTCGAATTCACCTTCGAGTGAGCGCATGTGAATGAGGGTTGGGTCTATCGCAACATCTGCGGTGAACTGCAGGAATTTGACGGAAAGTTCCATGTCGAAATCCCGGGATAGTTGCGTCGGGTCCGCAGTTTGCAGATTGACTACGCCGTCGTACCTGGGTGTAGCACCGCCGAGGTTGATCACACCCGAAGAAGCGATATTGGCCGAACTCACGCGGATATCGTTTTGCGCTAATACAATGGATTCTTGTGAAGGTCGCCATTGCCCTTTACTGGCCAGGTTTATTTCGGGATAGGGTTCGTCGTCAACGACCAGTTTTATGGTTGTAATAAGGTCATCAAAGCCGAACTGATCGTTGGCCGCGTGATACTGTAACTGCCCTGTGGACTCAATCGATGCCTTCAGGTTCTCGAGGTTATCCTGAATTTTCACGATCACGGAAATATCAAATGGCCGGTCCGAAGTGAGTGCGCTGGTGGTGAGCTTTGTCAGCACCACATGGTAGTCCAGGTCGGCTTGTTCATCGATATAGCTGACCTCCAGATTTTCTACCCAGAACCGTTGCAACGTGGATGTCTGGGCGATTTCAGTTGGGTCGGAATCGCCAGGCGACGGCGGTGTATCTGTAGTGGTCAGCTCCCAGTTAGCTTTGCCGCTCGCATCGACCAGCAGTGAAACCCTACCGCCCGTGATGGCTAATTCATTGACGTCGATGATCCGTTGCTGAGTGATGAGCGGCATCAGGTCGATATCAACAGATACCCGGTCCAGTTTGATGAAGGGTGCTTCGCCGGGGGTGCCGAGCTGTATCTGTTCAGCATTGATTGCGATTGGCGGCCAGTATCGCCATGACAGTTCGCCTTTAACGGTGACTTCGTAGCCTGTGGCTGATTCAATGCCTTGTGATATCTGGTTCTTGAAGCGGTCCGGGTTTTCCAGGAGGAAGAAGGTAGCTGCCGCGACAAGTCCCAGTAACAATGAAACGAACGCAAGAAACCTGATCACGGTGCTAGCGTTTGCTGCGGGCGAGGTTTTGGCGGGTATAGTCACAAAGAACGCGCACAATTCCTCGGGTCACTTCCTTGTTTTCAGACATCAGGTCATACAGGGATTCTCCATCGAGCCTGAGCAGAGTGCAGTCCTCAAGCGCCTGTACGGACGCGGCTCTTGGCTCCGGGTCAAGGGCGGCCAGTTCCCCGAATACGGCACGTGTGCCGTGTTCGGCCAGGTCCTTATCGCCCTCAAAGATTCGAACGCGGCCATCTACCACTATATACATGCTGGTGCCTAGATCGCCCTGGGTCATGATGATTTCACCGGCTTCGTATTCCACGGATTCTACAATTGTCGCAAGATCGACCAGCTGTCCCTCGGGAACGGAAGAGAAGATAGGGACGGATTTTAAAATGAGCACTTTCTCTATAGTGAGAAGCATAAATAATACTTGATGAGGTTTGACTGGATACAGAGAGGATTATGCCCGAAGTTGGGTTCAGGTTCTAAGTGAAATTGTCCGGTGGCTTTGGGAATCGCGCGCCGGAAGGCTATCAGCGTGAGGGCGCCGCGAGCGCTAATCCGATATCGGAAGAAGTTCACGCTGCAGCCCTGCAAGGACTGCAGCGCGGAGCAAACTAGTTCAACAGGTCACAGCTAATAGAATCTGACGTCTGGTTGCCGACTGGTGTTGTTACCGTTGCAACAATCGCACCAGCACCACCACCGGCTTGTGCGACGGAGAAGCGAAGCGCAAAGTCAAGCTCGGTACCGACCGTGAACACAGCAGAGGTGTCACCGGTTACAGTACGACTACCAGCGGAAGTCAGCTGACAACCGGTAGCAGCAGCAGATGACAATTGCACTGTCGTGCCATCCGGCATTTGCCCATTAAATCGATCCGTGAACCAGAACACACCGGATGTTTGCGTGGTGAAAATAACGGGGACATTACCTGAAGGTGCAGCACGTTCACTCACGCCCGGAAATACTGTGCTGTTACTCTTCGGGTCTTCACTAAGGCTGAATTCCGTGAGGTTGGTTACCGCGGTAGCGTTAGATACCAGTAGCTCAGTTGAACGGAATTCTCCGTCAGTGCCCGTGGTTGTTCCTGTGATCTGCACATTACTGATTGTGCCAACCACTCTGTGGCTACCACTACCAACGGGTGACTCGCTAACAACAAATAGCAGATCACCTGTATCGCTGGCAGTTAAATCAGACACTGTACAAGTGACGGGGATGGCGCCCGTGCAGTTATCGATTTTCAGCACCCCATTAATGAATAGATCAACGCCGCCTGTACGGTTCGTGAGATCGGCGCCGACATCGAAGTCAAAACTCACCTCATAAATAGCCTGTGTCCTGCTGAAAGGGTTTGCGATGCTGAACAGAGACACTTCTTCATCTTTGTCTATTGCATTATCCGGATTAGTGTCGAGCACGCGGGTATCAATCTGTGCACCACCCAGCGGGAATCCAGCCAGGTTATTGCTTAGTAGTGCAGGAAAGATGGTGGCCGGAAGCGCATTGGGGTCTGGCGCAGCAATGGCAGTCCAGCTAGTCGGTGCCCCCGCGGCATCCTCAATCGTGATGCCAGACCGGTTTTCAATGCCCTGAATAATTTCACCACCACCGAAGGTTCCGCCCAGGCCATTGGAACCAAAGGCTCTGAACGAGGTTCTGGCCGTGCTTCCAGCCAATGATATCAGGACGCTTCGTCGGACATCGATCAGGTCTGTCGTACAAACCGTGGTGCCATTTTGTGTCGGGTTGATACACCGGCTGCCGTTGTAGATACCGTTGCCAACATCCATAACACCGTTTTCATTGGAATCGATGAAATCTTCTTCTTCACCACCGTCCTGGTAGCAGTATTTGCTCGCCTCTGTCGAATCATTCCCATCACCGGTATCGCCGACAACGGAGGCAGGCCCGTAACAGAAAGGATTGTTCTTCAGCCTGACTTCACTATTGGCTGGGGCGTTAGTCCCGAGACCAGCGTCCCTGTACGGGCCCAATGTGCCGGCAGTTGCCGAGTCGCCATTGATGTCACCGAGGACACCATCTTCGTTCTTATCAAGGAAGGCCTCAGCTAGATCGTTGAATGTTTCGCCAAAATCGTATTCACCGTTGCCGTTGGTGTCATCGAAACTTTCTTCCCCCTGCGCCCAGGCTAGTATCGTCGACCGGGCACCAAAAGGCTGCCCCATGCCACCAAGATAGGCTGGGGCTGCTATTCGCTCAGGCGATGTATCATTACCGGCGTTACTGAATGCGGAGGTAACCACCAGGCTTGTATCGCTGGCAATGCTGCTGACAGTTTGAACCTCGTTACCCACTTTAATACGATCTCCGACGACTAATTCGCTCAGAAAGCGGGTACTGATACCAGTGACTGTCGTGGAGGCCGTAGGTTCGATATCTCCGGTAATCTCTTCAAGATTGCCCCTGCTGTTTGCTAGACACGGTATACCTTGTGTATCGAGAAAGGGTTCAGTCGCCACACCAGGTGTCAGTAGCAGATGGGCGGTAGAACTGTCGTTCTCTTCATCGAGCCATAAACGGCGATAGGTAATCTGTAGCGCCTGGCCAGTTACACAGAGACTGCAGTCAATGCCGCTAGAGTTAACTGTGTAGTTAAATCCCTCCGTGAGTACGATACCCGTGCCATCATGCCGAACGCGTAAAATGTCTGCGACGCGATAATCAGTCAGCACTTCGCCACCACTGCCTGCAACAACTTGCTCATCCTCGATATAGTTGCTCGGACAATTGTTGTCATCCAGGTTGCGGAAACTGACTCCTGCATTCGTCGGTGACCTTGGCTCGCCGCTGACGAAAGATACCTCACAGAATCCGCTCACAATTTCACAGCTTAGGGCGATATCGCCCAATTCTGTCCTGAATTCTATAATCGTACCATCGGGCACCGGGTTCTCCTGGTAATCTCCCAGGTCGACACGAATGAACGCTTCCACATTATTATACTCGTCACCTTCAAGTGCCACTCTAGCGCTCTGCGCAGCATCGGTCGCGCCGACACTTCGAGTGATGGTGAAACTATCCTGATCTGGGATGCCGCCACTGGTGCCCGTATTCTCGATATTTGTAGTCGCCTCGAGGATAATATTGTTGATTGTTGTTGTAGCAATAACATCCCCCGTTCCCTGCGTTGTCGAAGACGTGAATCTGACGAAGGCACAATCGGTTTTTGCCTTGATACCAACAACCGGACAGGCCTCGAATGCCGTCAAGGCTGAAACCTCGGTAACGTCAGCAAATGCACCCAGCGTAAAGGATACTGCTAGCTCAGTGTCATCACCTTTAAGCGGCCCACCTTCCCAATCAACCACGGTTGCTTCTGCCGTCAACTCCACATTGCTGTCAAATTGCGTTACCTGAACCCCATTGATGTCCCTGACCACGACGGAAATTTCGGGTTTAAGTGAGGACAATTGCACAACAATCTCGTCAGTGATCTCGACACTGTCGCTGAGCGTGATCGTTGCAGTAACAGTGGCCGCTGTGCCGCTACCATCACCAATAATATCTACCTTTGCGACACCGGCAACGGTCGATGAGCTCGACTCAACAAGCGTTCCAGCGGTTGTAGAGAAGCGAACAACAAGTTCGCCGGACGCGCCATTCTCAGTTGCTTTTACCTCCAAGGTAGCCCGTTCGTTACCTGCCAGGATATTGTCCCCGTTGGCTGCATCAAAGGTGATCGATAAATCTACAGTGCCAGAGGCCGCCTGCGTGCAGTCGTCATCGCCTGCAGGGGCGAGGATAGTGCCACCGCAACCACTACCACCACTACCGCCGCTGCAGGCAGTGAGTACTAGCGCGGTAAGGCAAACCAGAAAGATTTTCGAAAGGGAATCGGCGTACATTGGGGCTCCTTCAGCATCCCCGGTAAGGAATGAGCACCGGGAATTCATCATTATTTAACGGAATGACTTTAGAAGATGAATGCCTATATTTCAATAAAAACCAGACCGTTGAACCGATTTGTTAGCATACAACGTGAATAAACTGCTCCAACCATCTATCGTTGCGACAAATGGTAGGTAAGCACTTCAAAGACTCGGAAATCGCATAGTTCCAGTAAAACTGTCGGCGTATACGTAATAAAGGGCATGAAACTAACAGCCGAACTATTATCCCCTCTTTGATCACAATGTAGCGCTTGCTGGGCTGCTTACCCTTATTTAAGCGCGGTCGCTGCTCAAGGAAGGGAACCAATCGGATGTGGATTGGGTTGGGTGTGAAATTTGGTGCAGATTCCAAGTCAACTTATTCGGCAGGGTCAGGTGCCGGAAGGGTTGAGTGGATGGCTTTCGCAAGATTTCTGACCTGGACACTCTGGTCTCCGATATAAGTGCTTAGGGTTTTCCTGAGTCCTGGAGGTTTGAGTTTTGAAAGACACCAGACGGCGGTTTCCCTGATGACGCTCTCGCGATCGCCGAGACCCTTTTCCACCTGTTCAAGATGCCTGGCGGCTTCACTCTCACCGATCTGGTACAGCATACAACTCCGGGTCCAGAAGAAAGCGTGATCAAAGTGATTGTCCACGATGTCATGGAACCGCGCTTCGGCGCTCATTTTTTCCTGCGGGAATCGAATGGACATTTGTTCGAGCCTTTCTGCAACCGTAAGGTCGTCGAGAAGTGGCAATACAGTTTGTTTTATTTCACTGGTCAATAGGTTGTCCAGGATCTCGAGTGCAAAAACGCGCTGCTCGGCGACTTTCGAGTCTATGTTGGCTCGGGTGTCCAGGATGACAATCGAGGGGAATAGGAAACTGATCAATAGCAACATACTGTCACGTCGCACTTCCAGTTCGCTCGCTAGTGCAGCGCGAAGCGTCTCGAAACGTGGTTCGTCCCGCAAGTCGTCCATGGCTGACAGTAACCAGGTGATCAGTTGCACTTCTTCATCCAGGCTATTCACAAAAGTGTATTGGTCATCCGGTTCGGCTTGGTAGTGCAGTTTTGCGAGACTCAGCAGGACCCTGTGTCGCAGTTCCGGTTGCGCTATCTCTAAATGGCGCAAGAGAATCTCGATGGCCTGTCCGCCGCCAATTTCCTTGATTGTTTCAATAATGTGGGTTTTTTCCTGCCGGGTCGCCTCGGGTGATGTCAGCCCGGTATCAAGGTCATAGAGCGCGGCCTCACCGAAATGCCGCAGGGATAGCCTGGTGGTTCCCTGCAGAGAAGTAATGGCGAGTTTTTTCACCAGGATGTTGACGAGTCTGGGGTCGTGCAGGTTACCTGCAGCAACGATGGCTCGTTCTACGATTAGCGGGTCGATATCTTCCAGAAGCTCAACCAGGTAGCCGGAAAAATGGGGGATACCTGTTCCAGCGATGACTTCGGCGGCGAATAATCGTTCGTTAATATCCTGCGACCGAACACTGTCGAGTAGGTAACGGTTGGCAATCTCGTTGTCTTGGTCGAAGTATAGAATCCCGACCAGTGCACCTTTCCTGATGTTCTGTTCTGATGTGTCAAGGAAGGGAAGTAACCTGTCTATGGTGTCAGCAGGTCCCAGGGCTGCGTAGGTTTTTAATGCCTGGCCCCTAACTATTGGATCGGATTCCTCTCCCACTCTATCCAGCACGCGATTGATTAAGGGCTGAATATTCAGCGAAGCAATCCTGCGCAAAACGTCCATTCGGACATCATGGTTGTGGTTGTCCAGGAGCGTTTTGATTAGCTCCGTGATCTCCGGGTGTTCCATCTCTTCGAGTAGATTGAGGCAATAGAAAATCTCTGCCGGGTAACCGCTCTTCAGGCCATCCTTGATGAGGTCAAGGCTGGCATTATCCAGATCACTAAGTGCGATTTCGCCCAGCTTTCTTTTTTGAATATTGACCACGAGATTGGACACGTAGAGTCGTCTGACAAAAAAACCGATAACGATCCACATCAGCATCAGCGCGCTCAGCACAATCAGAAACGATTTCGGCTCCAATCCAAACAGCGTTGTGAGCACGTAAAGGCAGATACCGGCAAAGCCACCGGCAACCGGGTCGATCACCCCTTCTGTGAGTGCAATACCCTGGCTTCTCTGCCGATCTGGCAGCACCTGGAACAGGATAGTGACGCTGCTTTTCCAGATCGCGGATTGAAGGACGAACCTGGCTGCATTGGTTACAACCATCACGATAAAGATAGCGGCCGCCTCGAATCCTGAAAATTCCATCGCAGTGATCGCTGTAGAACCAATAAATATGACCACCGGGAATGTAATGACACCGGCCAGAATGCCAAATTTTCGGAGGAACGGGGCAAATACGATAATCATTACAAGCATTGTCAGGAAGCCTGAGACGGCATAGAACTGGGCAATGAAGGCGGCCAGTGAATTCTGGTCATCGAACTGGCGTGATGCATAGTCGTAGAACGCAACATCCAGAAAGAAGTACGCAAACATGTAGGAGACGTAACAGAACGTGATGAGCCGAACGTAGGGGAGCCGGAACAGGCCGAGCAGGCGCAATTCGCCGGATGGGATGTCGCCCGCGGAGACATATAAGGCAGAGCGATAATGCGAGACGGTATAGCTGACGATGCCGAGCACGATGAAAGTCGTGAACATTGCGACGATTAAAAGATCTTGCACCTGGATAAACCTGAGCAGCAACACCACGAGGAATCCCCCAGCCATCTCCGCCAAAAATTCACCTGAACGGGCGATCCCAGAGAGTCGTTTGGTTTGTCGCACATTGAGCAGCCTGGATAGCAGCGCCACGAACTGAAGACTAAACAGCATATACACCAGTTCGAAGAAGAGTGGCAATGTGAAGATCAGGTATGGGCTGCTGCTGACGCCTAGCAACAGGCGCATCGTAATCAGGCCCACAAGAATGATCCCAATGATCGTAAACAAGTAGTTACGCACAGCGAACCGGTGAGTCAGGCGATCGATCAGCAGCGTCATTGGCATACCAACTGCTGCGATCAGAATTGCGATGAGCGCCAGTTGTTCCGCTGCCCAATAGTTCAGGAAGAGCGTGAAGGCGCAAACACGAATCATACCGATGCCAATGCCAGACATGAACATGTTGCTGAACATCAGCGAGGTGGGTGTCTTGTCGTCGGGGCGAATGCCAAGCCTGGCTAGAAAGCGATCCCCAGCGGTCAATGGGGCACCTGGCGCAACTGCCATATCACTCAAGCTGAGATGCCCTTTAATTGTTATAGAAGGTATCAGTATGACACCCATCGTTCGTTCTAGTATGCGTCATAATGCAGTATCAATCGACACAGATTTTGTTCCTGAATTAGCTGGAGGAGATGGTGGTTAGGCGTTTTCGTGCACTTTGAAGATCGAATCTGCTAATCTTTCACGCGATATTTACAGGGAGAAAAAAGGGATGTCAGCAGTCGGTACTGAAGGAAACCCACTCCGGGTTGCAATCATTGGCTCGGGCCCAGCGGGTTTCTATACTGTCAGTAATTTTCTGAAGAAAAAAGAACTAGTCGTAGAGCTCGACATGTATGACCGGCTTCCCACACCCTTTGGTTTGGTCCGAGCTGGTGTTGCGCCGGATCACCAAAAAGACAAATCAGTGCAACGTGCCTACGACAAAAGCGCACAGATGCCAAACTATCGGTTCTATGGCAACGTTGAGTACGGGTCAGACATTCATCTTGAAGACCTGAAGAAGCACTACCATCAGGTGATGTTTACAACGGGTGCGCCATTTGACCGTAGCCTGGGTGTGCCGGGTGAAGATCTTGAAGGTAGTTTTTCCGCGACCGAGTTCGTTGCTTGGTACAACGGGCATCCGGATTTTGCGGATCGCCAGTTTGACCTTAGTCAGGAAAGTGTCGCGATAGTGGGGATCGGCAACGTTGCGATGGATGTCGCCCGAATTCTGTGTAAGACATACGATGAACTGGCGGTAACCGACATCGCCGACCATGCACTCGAGGCTCTAAAGAACAGCAAGGTAAAGAATGTGTACATTCTGGGCCGGCGTGGCCCGGCGCAGGCGGCCTTCACGCCGCCTGAAATAAAAGAGATGGGTGAGTTCGATGATGCAGATGTTACAGTGCCATCAGATGAAGCCGTCGTTGACCCCGCTAGCCAAGCTATTCTAGATGAGAGTGGAGATAAAAACGCACTGAAGAATGTAGGCTTTATCCAGGAATATGCCCAGCGTCCGGTCGACGGGAAGTCGCGGTTGCTGACGATCCGCTTCCTGGTATCACCCACGGACTTAGTCGGTGAAGATGGCAGAGTGGCCGCGATCAAGCTGGTTAAAAATGAGCTGGTCCAGGGTGACGATGGCTCGGTTCGGCCAAGAGCGACTGAGCGGGAAGAAACTATTCCTGTTGGATTGGTATTCCGCTCTGTGGGATACAAGGGCTTGCCGTTACCGAATATCCCCTATCATCAGAACTGGGGAACGATTCTTAATGAGGCTGGCAGGGTTGTCGATGAATCTGGTGATGCAGTAACGGGTCTATATACGGCCGGGTGGATAAAGCGCGGCCCGAGTGGCGTGATTGGTACGAACAAAACCTGTGCACAGGAAACGGTGGCCTGCATGGTTGAAGACCTTGCGGCTGGCAGGTTCAATGAGCCTGAAGATCCGAGCATTGAAGGTGCGGCAGCGCTGGTTGGGGAGCGAGAGCCAGAGGCAATCAGCTACCAGCAGTGGCAAACCATTGATGCTGTGGAAGTCGGTAAGGGCGAAGCCCAGGGACGACCCAGAGTTAAATTTACACGCGTGGCCGATATGGTCAGTGTTGGAATAAACTAGCCTTTTACCGCAGGTATTACCTCATCCAGGTAAGCGTTCAATGCCTCTTCATTCCAGGGTGCGCGTAAAGCAATGTTGATCATGTCTGCACCGGCTTCCTTGTAAGCATTGATGCGATCAACCGCTTCAGCGGGCGTACATAAGAGTGCGCCGCCTTCAACTCGCCTGGCGGCGGGGCCCCAGGCAGTGACAAGTTTTTCTCGTTCTGCGTCTACTTCTGCCTGTGAGGTACCAAGGTGAAACATCAGGTTGATTGAACGCTGGAGTGTGGCGGGGTCACGGCCCTGTTTCTCACACCACGTATCGAGTACGCCGGAAAGCCGGGTAAAGTTTTCCACAGAGGTATAGGCGGCGTTCCAGCCATCTGCATGTTTGGCCACCAGCTTCAGCGTTTTCTTTTCCCCGAGGCCGCCCAGCCATATGGGTAGTCTGTCTTGAATGGGTAACGGAAGACTCGAAGCATTGTCGACGCTATAGTGCTTACCCGTGAAGGAGGTCCGCTCCTGAGTCAGTAACCCTCGAATGATTGTTGTCGCTTCGTCCAGCATATCAAGGCGGGTGCCGACGCCTGGAAAGTCATAGCCATAGGCTGTTGCTTCCTGTTCGTGCCAGCCTGCGCCCAATCCCAATTCGAATCGCCCTCCGGAGATATGATCCAGTGTCGCTGCAGCCTTGGCAATGCTGGCGGGATTTCGGTATCCGACGTAAAAAACCAGACATCCGAGGCGAGCATTTTTAGTTTCAGCAGCAAGGGCTCCCAGCGTTGTCATCGCTTCGAAATGATCGATCGTGCCGCCGGCGGGTGGGGCTTCATAAAAATGATCCCAGGCGGAAATCCAGTCGACCTTTTCATCGAGCTTTCGCCAGAGCGTCCGCATAGTATCCATCGTCATGTTTTGTTGACCGACATGCGCGCCTAGTTTCAAAGACATCTTTAGAACTCCTGAAGAGTAGCAATAGTAGATAGTAATTGGTTATCTCATGATAACACCGATCATTTTATTGCTTGGCAATCGTTAAACGGTTGAGGATGATGAAGTGTGGCTATTCTTGACCTGACCAAAGGGGCCGTAGGCGCCCAACTGACCCGCATGACGATCCCGTATTTTCTGGGGATATCGTCCATGATCCTTGCTTCAATGATTGAGACGATCTATATCGGAATTCTTGGCGCGAGGGAACTTGCTGCCTATAGTTTTATGTTCCCGGTCATTATGGCGCTCACCAGTATTTCCATGGGGGTTGGCATCGGCGCTTCGTCACTGATCGCAAGAGCCGAGGGTGAAGGTGATCGGGAACGGGTAAAGAGATTGGCCACACATACGGTTTTTCTCACGCTGGCATTAACGCTGGTGCTCAGTTGCTCGACCTATTTTTTCCTCGAATTTCTCTATGCGTCGATGGGTGCAGAAGGTGAAGTGTTACAACTGGTGGTGGCCTATGCCGAAATCTGGGTTGTATTCGGGTTGGTCTCATTTACCATCCCGATGGTGAGTAGCACGGTGCTCCGCGCGCTTGGCATAGCCAAGGTGCCTGGATACATCATGACGATCACGTCAGGGGTTCAGCTGGTTGTCTCACCGATCCTCATTTTCGGGTTGTTCGGCGTGCCCGCCCAGGGATTATTGGGTTCGGCTTATGGCTTCCTGATTATCGGATTTATCCGGGTCATTGCCTTTGGTGTTCTGGTGGCTAATGAAAATATTCTACTGACGAGAGAAGTCTTCAAGGGGTGGCTCCTGTCTGCCAGGGCCATCATGCATATTGCGCTGCCGTCGATGCTTTCCTCATTGATTGGTCCGATCAGCATCGGTATCACTATTGCACTACTTGCGGCTCATGGCGACGTTATCGTTGCTGCATTCGGGGTCGTTTCCCGAATTGAGATGTTGGTGACGATGATACTTGGTGCGCTTGCTTCAAGCGTTGCGCCGTTTGTAGGGCAAAACTGGGGCGCAAAGCAGGACGACAGGGTTCGAGAGGGTTTATCGATAGCCTATCGATTTTGTTTGTTCTGGGGCGTGGTGTGTTTCATCGTCTTGGGACTCTTCGGCGACAACCTGGTGGGCTTGATTAATGATGATGAACAATTAACAGAAGCCGCTGGCTGGTTCATGATTATTGTCCCGATCAGTTTTGGATTGATGGGCGTTGGTCAGGTTGCGGCGTCTGTCTTCATTGCGCTGGGCAAACCTATGCCGCCGACAATTCTGTCCGTACTCCGAACTGTCGTGGTGTATATCCCCATGGCGATTGTGTTCGATAGGTACTGGGGTTACATCGGTATCTTTATTTCTCTGATGGTCGCCAATGTCCTGTTTGGTGTTGCTGCTTATGCCTGGGGCAAAATTATGCTAAGAAAGGAACTTCTACTCAGGGCTTAATGGCGAGACTGATTAAGCGCCTTCAGTAACTCAACGATGTCTACCGCAGGTTCATCCTTGAACTGAGCGAGCCGTTCAAAGACAGCAGCCGCAGCGGTGTGGAAGCCACCCGGAAGACCGGCATTCTCGAAGGTAGCGGCAATCTCCTGCATTTCTCCCTCAAACCGCCAGGCCTTTGCAGAGTTAGCTACAACACGTTGGTAGGTTTGTTCTGTAAAGGTCTGTCCCCACTGAGACTCCAGGACATTCCTGACACCTTCTTTCTCCGCAACGCCCAAAATTGCCGCCAGTAAGGCTGTAGTTCCTTTGGTGTAGGCGGCAAATACCATTTTCATGGCGGAAGCGGCGCCGATCTCGCCAGGAATAATAGTGGTCTCTAGAGGGGAATTATCGAACAGGGCTGCTATTTCTTCTGACCTTTCTCCTGAAAGGTAAAGCCGTGTGCCTGACTCGCTTTTCCAGGCGGGCCCGCCAACAATGCCACCGTCAACAAAGTTCTGATACCCAAACCGTTCAGCTATCTGACGACTCTTCTCTGGGGCGATCGCATTGCAATCAACAAAGAGGCCGGGGAATGCGCGCTGTTGCACCTGCTGGGCAACATCTTCTGCGTCGTGGGGAGGGCATACGCTCAGGATAATATCTGAATCTTTAACCAGCCTATCAATAGTGCCACCATTTTCTAAGCCTGCATCCGAGGCGCGGGTGTGACTCGCCTTGCTGCGGCCGTCACCCGCCCAGATGACTCTCGTGGCCGAGTGGGATGCTGCGGCGCCGAGGGAAGCGCCCATTTGTCCGGGGCTGATGAGTCCGATGACTGTCATTTGGACTTCTCCATGTTTTCTTAACGCAAGCGTCTTTAGCTAAGCTTTCTTTATCAAAATGCTCTTTATTTAGAGGAAGTCTTTGGCGATCTGGTCTATGTATCCCAGCATCTGATCTTCGTTCTGTCCGGTTTGCAGGAGAATCAACCTGGAGACGCCCATGTCTTCAAACTGTTTAATCACTTCATCTGTCAATGGAACACGAGGAGTGATGCTGATTTCCAGTTCACCCAGATCAGTGCTTCGGTTGGTTGATTCAGACAGGGTCTTTAGTGCATCAACACTTTCCTGACTTGACGCAACGTTTAACGCAAAACCGTACCAACCGTGACCTTTTTGAATGGCGCGACGGTACGCGGCTTTACTGGTACCGCCCACAATGACGGGCGGGCCGCCGTTTTGGTAGGCCAATGGACGGCTTTGGATTCCCTTATAGTTTACAAACTGTCCTGCGAACTCCGGTTTCGGGGAAGTCCAGAGTTCTCGGATGGCATCTATATACTCATCGGTTCGTGCACCGCGTTCCTCAAAATTAATGCCCAGCGCTTCGAATTCCTGTACCAGGTAGCCCGCGCCGATGCCGAACAAGAGGCGGCCTTTTGATAGTTGGTCAACGCTCGCGGTCTCTTTGGCGAGCACGACCGCATTTCTTTGGGCAATCAACGTAATGCCTGTGCCCAGGAGAATTTTGTCGGTAGCAGCAGCGATAAATGACAATGCAGTAAAAGGATGAATGAAAGGTTGAAGGGGCGCGGCGGGCGAAGGGGGTGCCTGGGGGTCTGGCAGTACAACGTGCTCGGCGGTCCAAAGCGATTCAAAGCCTGCATTTTCTGCAGCTACTGAAACGTTGCGCATGACATCTGGATCCCCGCAGGGGCCTGTGTTGATACCGAACAATCCAAATCTCATAGGACCTTCCTTTTAAAACGATTGCAAAGCGCTAATATCGGCAAGTTCGCCTGACAAGTAAAGACCGTCGTACCCTGGAGTGATTATTTACAGTGCTGGTATTTGGTGTGCTGGATTTTCCCGGTTACTGAAATCCCGCAGCAGCAGATACTTCTGCCAGTATTCTCTCAATACTTATCTCGCAAGAGCCTTTTCAGCAACTTGCCTGTCGAGGGTCGGGGCAGCGTTTCTTCCCGGGCGGTTTCTTGAGGTCTAGCTTTAGCGAAGGCCAATGGTTTCAGGAAAAGCCTTCGCGTCGTTGTTGGCTAGCCTGATCCAACGCAATCGGAATGGCCAATAATAATATAAACAATAAGGTGTTGGATGGTATCTGCAGGTTAACATCCGCCGTGCCGTGAATGAGTAGTGAAATAGTTCCAGCCAGGCATCCGAAGGCTATCCCCCTTTCAAATGGGTGAGCTAACCCTCCTAACAATCGTACTTGTGAGTGAAGTCCCGCTACTAAAATAATCAGCAGAGGCAACGATCCGATAATGCCTAGCTCGATCAGGAACTCAATATAATCGTTCTCCGTGTGGCTTATTTTCCTGGTGATATCCGCATCACGGTAGGGTGAAAATGCAACTTCATATGATCCTGCGCCTGTACCCAGCCAAACATGGTCTTTGAAAACCGCCAGATTGTAGGATAGCAAATCGACGCGGCCATCAGAGACAATAGTAGTTTCGCGGAACCGCTCAGCCAGTTGCTCAATGCCAAAATATTTACTGATGATCAGTACATCTATCGCCAGAATGCTCACGAGCAAGATTGCGGTGTAGCGACTGAACGAGCGGGTGTAATAAAAAGCAACGGCTGCCGTAATCATAATGCTCGAGAAGAAGGCGATGTTACCCATCCGTGAGCGGCTCATCACCAGTGCAATCACCATGATGATGATGACCAGACGTAATCTTGCCAGGGGCCCAGTGATGATATCGACGATGGTAGCTCGAAGACTCCGCGAATCCGTGCCCCCTGAGTTGGACCGGTCAGCTATCATTGCTCCAATCGCCAGAGAGAGCGCCACTTCGAGGTAGCCGGCAAAGTGGTTGGGGTTCGGAAAGCTCCCCCTGGCCCTCGGTAATTCGAACATCAATTGTTGGGTCCCCCCTACCAAAGCTTGCAGCAATCCGATGATGACAATCAGGTAGACAACCATTCTGCATCTGTCATGACTGTCTACGAGTTGTACTGTCGCGTAAAAAAAGCCCATATACATAATGGTTTTGGTCAGGTCGGCGCGGGTGCCATAAAAGTATTGAGTTGTGGGCTCAATGAGGGCGGGAATGCCGTGCAGTTGGAGCAGGATAAAACACACTAGAAAACCCAATGCAGCCAGTACTACCTTGTGGTGTATAGAAAGCTGATTTCGTATTCCAAAGTTAGCCGTTAGGGCAGCTAGGCCAGAGAGGATTGCGAGCGCCGGCCAGGCCCAATCCCGGTTGCTGCCGAGCGGCCATGGGCTGACTATTAAAATCAGCAGGATAATGACGAAAGCGGGTCTATGATGAAATGCTGTTGAATGCATGAAGCGCTTCATTGTAGATGATCTACCTATGGTACCTCAGTTAGTGGTTTTCGTATGTGGCCGCGTTGAGGGCTCTTTATGTGTAGCCTGTTGAAGACTCTTTATAAAACCCCGTTGAGGACTCTTTATATAAACCCGCTGAGGGCTCTTTATGTGTAGCCCGTTGAAGACTCTTTATATAAACCCGCTGAGGGCTCTTTATATAAACCCGCTGAGGGCTCTTTATGTAAACCCCGCTGAGGGCTCTTTATATAAACCCCGCTGAGGGCTCTTTATATAAACCCCGCT
>Ga0209667_1001165_pt1 | contig 19862 bp, 31 predicted proteins | sample SaaInlV_165m_DNA_2_FD_184682 | JGI IMG/M metagenome (GOLD analysis project Ga0209667, IMG submission 184682) | Marine microbial communities from expanding oxygen minimum zones in the Saanich Inlet - Saanich Inlet SI037_S3LV_125m_DNA (SPAdes)... | ecosystem: Environmental > Aquatic > Marine >... | reverse complement strand
TAGCATATACAATTGAATATGGAAAAGATACAATTGAAATCCAAAAAGATATCATCAAAGAAGGAGAAAAAATTCTCATTTGTGATGATTTACTTGCAACAGGTGGAACAGCAAAAGCTTCTGCAAAATTAATTGAAAAAGTGGGTGGAAAGATCACAGGATTTGCATTCATAATTGAATTAGTTGATCTTGATGGAATTAAAGGAATTAGCAAATACAATTGTAAGTCATTGGTGAAATATTAATGGAAAATGATGTAGAGATTGGGATTTTTGGAGGAACTGGAATTTATGATTCAGGATTACTTGAAAATTCACAAGAAGTAGATATTGATACACCATATGGGAAACCATCAGATACAATAACTGTTGGAACATTCAAAGGAAGAAAAATTGCTTTTCTTCCAAGACACGGAAAAAAACATACAATTCCACCACATATGATTAATTTTAAAGCAAATATTTGGGCATTCAAAGAATTAGGAGTTACAAGGATCATCGCACCATCAGCAGTGGGAAGTTTAAAAGAAGAATTAGCACCAGGCCATTTTGCATTACCATCACAATTTTTAGATTTTACAAAATCAAGAGATACTTCATTTTCAGAAAATGGTAGAGTAATTCACATTTCAGTAGCAGACCCTTTTTGCCCAGAATTACAATCATCAATTATTCAAGTAACAGACAGTCAGGGAATAGAAATTCATAAAGATTGTACCTATGTCTGTATTGAAGGTCCACGATTTTCAACAAAAGCTGAGTCAAAATTTTACAGAACAACTGGTGCAGATATTATTGGAATGACACTTGTTCCAGAATGTCAATTAGCAAGAGAGGCGCAAATGTGTTATGCATCAATTTCGACAGTTACAGATTATGATGTATGGGCAGATAAACCAGTTACAGCCAAAGAGGTTTTAGAAACACTTTCAAAAAATGTAGAAATTACAAAAAAAATTCTAACAGAATTAATTGATAAAATTCCTAAAAATAGAAACTGTTCTTGTGAAAAAGCACTATCAGAAGCAGAATTCTAGTCATCAACAAAGGATTCTTTTTTGAGACCTTCAGGCAAAGTCAAATCTCCTTGAAGTAAATTATTTTGTAGAGTCATTATGACCTCATCAACATCATAACCTAATTTTTTTAATTCTGTTTCAGTTGTTTTAGAAAGTTTTGCACCAACATTTTGTCCACCTATTCTACCAAAAGCAATTGCAGTAAAACGAAAATCATTATTATCAATAGTAAATTTACCAGTAATCTTTGCAGCCATTTGGCTTCCATGAATATTATTAATGTGAACAGATAGATCCATTTTGAGATTAAATTTCTACAGCCTTGTTAACATTGTCATCAATCAAAAAGCTCCAATGTTTATCATCTTCAATTTTGTAATCATTTATTTTTAATGGGATTACTTGTTCATCCAAGCATTCATGTTTAATTTCACCATTTTCTTTGAGTTTAACTAATTTCCATTTGTATTTTCCTTGTTGTAATTTACATACAGTTACTGCCCATTTTGCATCAGCATCAATTTTTGGCATCCCGACTAAATCAGCTAGTTCTTCAATTCCAAGTTGCTTTTCTTCACAGAAACGTTTCTTACAAACACCACATCGCCACACATCAACTGAACCGATTGTTTTTTCATCAATGTTGATGTTTATTACACCAAAATAGACAGGTTGATGTTTACATGTTTCAGTATCAATATTCAATGCTGTTCACCAATTTTAGCATTATTTAGTTCTTGCATCATCATATGATTTTTCTAAAATTACACCAATACTATCTACAATTTTGTTTCGTTTAAATTCAATATTTTCTCGCTCACACATTCGTCTATACATGTTAACTGCAGTAAATCTAGGATGCATTGCCTCAAATTCAAATTCAGTGATATCTATGAAAGCACCCAAAGTCATAAGATCTTTTGATGTATTTTTTGCATCATCTAAAGAAATCTTTAATTTCTGAGAAATAATCTCAGAGGACATTTTTCCAAAACAAGTAACAAGTAAATACACTTTAGCCTGTAAATTAGATAATTTCAGTTCAGAAACAAGATCATTTTCAAGTTTTGAGGAATCCATCATTTTTATAATAAATTTTAATTAAATAAAACATGATCTATGACTACTTTTTTATAGAAATTATTAGAAATTTTTAAAGAATCAATCATCTAGATGAGAGTGATTTTCAAAGATACTTTATATTTGGCAAAACTAAATTTTTACTGCTTGTCAAATTACAAAGGAGCATATTCAAATGAACAGTCACTTAATTTTGTAATACCAGTAATTGTAATTTTATTTTTAGGGATTATCTATATGATGACACAGCGAACAGATGCAGGTTATACGAGTTTTGTTTTAATTGGTGGTGCAGCAATTACAATGATTTTTTGGGTTAGAGTTTTAAAGAAAATGACAAAAGATCAAAAACCACTATACACCCAAGCAAGAGAACAAGAGACAAAAAATTGGGTATATGATTTAATCAAAGGAGAAGAAGAGTATGTGTTTGTAGCAGAAGTACCAGGTCCTGAAGATAAAATTGCAGTAAGACTAGTTGAAGGGATACTCTACATTCGTGGAACTATGGGATTTTCAAAAGAAATTCCAATGGAGGATGCAAAGAGTATGCAAATATTTGATTTTAAATATAGAAATGGTGTCTTGACACTAAGAATAAAATAATTAAAGACTTTTTGCTAATTCTAGTTTTTGTGGCAAATATTTGTCAGTAATGTTAGTAAGACCATATTTTGAAAAAGCCTCCAGTTCTGCTTTACGTTTAATTTTTAAAAATACATCAAGTTCTTTTTTCCAAACTCCATCCTGATATCTAGGATCTTTTTGAAGATCATAGCATCTCTTAATATCAGATTCAGTCATTGGGATTGTAGGCAACTTGTATTTTTCAATATCAGTAGCCCAAACTCCAACCCATTTTGCATCAGGGACAGTTAATTCTCTAAGATGTGCAGCATTTGCAGAACCAGATTTTATAACCATTGCAATATGTTCTCCATACACATCCCCATCAGTTAAAACAATTACAGGTAATTTCATTTCATCATGAAGTCTTTTTAACAAAGTTCTAGTTGAACGAGGAGCTTGCCCTCCAGTATTGATAATTATAGATTTGAATTTCTTGTCAACTTGTTCTTCAACAAATCTTGTAAAGAGTCCACCTTTTTCAATAGCAATTACAATTTCTGCACTTGTATCAACTAATTCTGCAGTAGTCAAACTTGGACCAATTGAATAACCATCTGGATGGTTTGACAAATTCATAGTTTTTCCTTCATATCCAGGAATTGTATACTCTATATTCAAATCACCAAAAATAGAACTTCTCTCTTCAGGAAATATGTGAAAGTCTTCTCTAGCCCTAGAAGTTACTGCTTCTAAATCCACAATGATATTATCAGATTCACCTTGGTCTTCAAATTCTACACCAAATGCCTGAGAGGAGTAATAAACATCTCTTAGTGTAGATGATTTTTTTTCTTTTGTTAATCTATTTGCAAAAAATGCCAACCACATTAATTGAGTAAAAGATCTTAATTGAGCAGAATTTCTTGAACTTCTCAAAGCTGCATTACTACCTAAGATGTATTGTCTTAATTTTTTATCATAAACAATGTTACTTACAGATCTACTAGGAATAGAAAATTTTGGAAATTGTCCATCATCTAAATCATCATATATTTTTGCACCATGACCTTTAAGCATCTCAAGAACATTCTTTTGTTTTTCATCAGCTTTCTTGCTTAGTTCTTTGATTCTGTTTTTTTCTTTTGCTTTACTTGTTTTCAATTTCATTTTCCTCAGGTATTAATTTTGGTTGAGCAGCTTTTTCAGCATCTAATATTTTCTGGAAATTTGGTTCTTTTTTCTTTCCTGAAAGTTCTGTACAAAATTCTGCAATCATTGGAATGTATTTTGCATAAAGATTGGCTCTCTTTTTTGCCATTTCAGCTTGACCTCTTTTAGACATAAATGACGCTAGTTTTCGTGACAAGAATTGTAATGCCAATCTTAATTCTCGTTCTATTTCTTGTCTGTCTGCAACATTTTCTTTTCCTGCAGTTTTGTATGGAATTCTAGTAGAGCAAATATGAGATACAATAATGAAAGGAGGTTCACCTTTTATTTTGTATCTGCCCCAATCAGTATCATGTACAACTTTTAAAACTACATCACTTCCCTCATCATAAAGTAAAGGAATTCTATTTGCATATCGATAAACATGTGGTCCTCCAGATTTTATATCACCACCATAGGCAATACCCATCTCAATAATGAAAGGAAATCCAGAATATGCAGAAGCTGGACGTTGAACTACAGCAGTAAAGTCGGGATTGAAGAATTTTTTGATTCCTTTTTCTAATGGTTCTGCACCTAATGGAGCCAAACAGCTAGAATCAGGCGCCATAAAGTCCTCAAATTTCTGAAGAGCATCACTGAGATTGACTAGTTCCTGATTTGTCAGAGTGCCCATTCGTTTTTCAGGTTTGAATTTTGCAAACTCTGCAAATTTTACTGCAGTTGTAGGACCAATTCTTTGAAATCTTTTTGTTAAAAATGTAGTAAGAGGTTCACCTTGAACAGTATTGGTTAATTGTTTGTAGTATTGACTATCAGGATCCATGTCAACTGATTTTGATTGAGAGTCACCAAAATCCCAATAAAATAATTTTTTGTTTGGGATATCAAGGTCTTCAATTCTAATCTTGTTTAGTTTTTCAAAATCCATTTTTAGAAAAGACATCAAAGCAATTACCACTCTAACTTGTCGTGAAAGATTTTTCCATTTTTTCTTTGCTTTATCCATGATTGATGTAAAACTAAGAGTTTTCTTTGATAATCCTAAATCTTTTCTAACTTTTTCAATCATTGTATCATCTATAGTTGGAATTTCAAATTGGGATTCAACTATCATTCTTCTAATTCTCTCTACATCGATTCCATGAGGATGTGGTCGAATTATTGTTGGGGGTGGAGGAATTTCTTTTACAAATCTAGGATGACTGAATTTTTGTCCTTTAGGATCATCAAAAGTAATTGAAGCATACGGAGTAATCAAAGAAGTCTCATAAACATAATCTCTAATTTTATTTCCCGCTTTAGAATAATCACCCTCTAAACAAATACTAACAGAGAGTCCTTTTTTTGCAGCATCTTTTGTGATATGTTTTACAATTACTGGTTTGTTTTTTTGAATGTCCAATAATATTTCAAATTGATTTTGGGTTTGTCCATCTGCACAACTCTTTACAGTTACTGGTTTGTTTGTTGTAATTTGTCCATACAAAATTGCCATAGTTGCACCAAGACCAAACATTCCTCTAGCTTGTTTTAGTCCAAATTTTGAACCATAAAGTACAGTTCCAAAAGCAAGTGGAATATGCTCTGCATCAATTCCTGGACCATTATCTTTTACAGTCAAAATATAGGGTTTAGGATCAGATTTTTCAGGATCTACAGCCTTGATTGTTAAATGAACATCTGGAAGAATTCCTTTTTGATCACATGCATCCAATGCATTTTCAACAAATTCTCTGACTGCAGTATAAAGAGAACGAGTAGGATTACTAAATCCAGCTAAATCACGATTACTGTAAAAGAATTCACTAGGTGAAATTTGATTAAATTTTTCCTTAATAGAAGACATCTTGATCTTCCCATAATTGTATTTTTTCTTTTTTGGTTCTTCTATTTGCAGCTTCTAGTTTGTCATAAACTGCACCATGCATTCCTCCACTTGAAATTGCAGATATTGCATCAACTGTTAATCGTAATTTACTTGCATCACCAATAATTGAAACTGTTCTCCCATAAACTGAGATATGTGTACTACTAAGATTTTCCATGTTTCGTCTAGCTCTCCCACCTTCTCCAATAATTCTCCCTTTTATCCTTTCAATATTTGCAGTAGATTTACCAGCAAACTCTCTGAGATCAATTACATGTAGTGTATTTTCACCTTTTAACAAAGTCAAAGCATTTTCAGGTGAAAAACCTCTACCAATTGCAGTAACAATTTCCATTGCTTTGAATGGCTGCATTTTTTCAACATCACCAACGGATTTTATTAAAACTTCACCAGTATCACCATCAATATCTAAAGAAACAAAACACAACTCTTCAATTTTAGATTTTACAGAACCTGATTTTCCAATTAAAACTGCTATTCGATCATTTGGAATACGAAGTAATTTCTCATAGCTCATTTTGTAATTTCCTCAAATAGTTTTTTTGAATCTTCAACAGGAATTCTCCTTTTAGTGAAGAATCTTGCAATGTTATTAATATCTCTTTTAAGAAATTCATGAGAATTGGGATGTCTAAGATCAACTGCAGAACCAAGATCAAAAACTACCAACCCATTTTCAGTTTTGAAAATATTGTATTCTGAAAAATCTCCATGAACCAATTTGGCTTTTTGATATAGATCTTTAAGAATTGAAATTGCTTGGGCATAGTCATTTTCATCTACTTCTGATGTCAATAATTGCTTGGCAGGAGCACCATTTTCACCCACAAAATCCATAGCAAGTACATTATTTGTAACATATCTTGGTCTAGGAACTGGAATTCCAGCATCATAGCATTGAGTTAAATTTCTAAATTCTTTTTTTGCCCATAAATAAACAAGATTCTTTGTACCTTTTTTTAGATGTGCAAATCTCGGATCACCTAAAATGTATGGTTCACGTTTTTTAAAATTTGAAGTGCTAATCAAATAAATTTTCAATGCAACATTTTCATCATCCTCATCAACACCCCAAAAAAGAACTGATTCTTTTCCAGCACTCACAGTTCCATTAACATATGCAATAATGTGATCTGTAATCATTTTGTAAAGTGTCATCACAGTACGTTTGTCTAAAACTTCATTGATTACTTTGCCTTTTTTAAAACCATCTTCCAAATGTTTTCGTTTTCGTTTTGAATTTAGTTGATTATCAATTTTAGATTCTAATTTTCTACTAATTATATCAGTCATTGAATTAAAATACCTCCACTAGATAAAAGAGATTTCTCTTTAAATAAAAAAAGGTATACAAAATTGAAATCAAATAACATCTACATATTAAAAATTATCAGAAAAGGAACTCCAGAAACTTTTTTGACACCGTTTTCAGAACCGACACCAAGTTTTATAGATAAAGAAACAGTTTCTGCTCCAGCCATATTAATTATTGATGAAGTTTTCAACAAGGATTCTGCTTCGTCCTCATCAACAAATCTTTCTCCATAATAGATTTCACTAATGTGCATTGTTAAATCATCTTGAGTGATTTTTTTCCCTAATAGATCAGCATCGCAAATATTGAGCATTATTTTCTTTTGATAATCACTAACTCGTACTGCAAATTGCATTACGCATATTTACCTTTTAGAGTGGATTTTGCACCACATGCTTCACAAATTAAAAATGAAATACGATTTTCTTTTAGAATTTTTGTATCAGGACTTTTACAAGTAGGACATTCAAGATAGTCCTTTACATAAATTTGGAACAATCTTGTAAAGTCATCAGGTGCCCTTCTTCCAACAAACATTGCTTTATCACCTAATCGTTCAGCTGGAACTGCAAATTCTTTTGAGAGGTATTGGAGGACTTTATCAGGATCTCTACGAAGAATCTTTGGGAATTCTGAAAAGTTACGCAAGAAAGTTTTTTGTCCTTCCCACATTACATCAACTACAGGTAATTCAAATCTGGCTGTAGTTTCATTATCAGAGTCACCTAGTTTATCTTGAATACGTTTGAGTAGAGACTCATATTCTATCTTAGTCACTGAAAAATAGTGTATAGTTGACCCTATATGGGTTTTGAAAAAGAAGAGCCTTGTGGATTTGTTTTAGATTATTCTTTTGGCATTGCACCAATACGGAATACGTTTGTTCCACAGGTAGGACATGTACCTTTTACGGCAGGACGTCCGTTCTTTAGTTTAGTTTCTTGGGGATCTTTGATATCCCTTTTTTCTCTGCATTTTACGCAATATGCTGTAACCATTCTGAAATGAATCAAACTTGATGGTATTTAGGCAGAGGCTGTGAATATTATTTAACTATAGACTAGATGTGCGTAAATTTTTTCATGCCTCAAAAAACAATAATTCTAAAAAATTTCAATAAATTTAGATATTTTTTAGAAAATTATGAACTAGGTTGATCTAAAGTATGTTTTTTCTAATATTTTACAAGTAAATGATAATTTATAGAAAGATTATCAGTTATAACCTCCCTCATTGTAAAGTATCAAAATGGCATCAAAAAAAGGAATTATAGTTACAATAGTTATTTTAGCTGTTATTACTGGTGCAAGTTTTCTCTTTTGGATTGTTCCACAGGACAGTGAATCTACATTTGTTGTTTCAGACTATGAAGGATACATTGATGGTGTAAAAAACATTCATGAAGTTTTACAAGAATCAATTAACATTGAATATCAAAATCTTCACGACGGTGAAATTTCTCCTAGTAATTATGATATAGTAGCAGATGTTACAACATCGCAAGTTACAGCTCAAATTAGCGAGTTTGTTACATCAAAACCTCCACAAGAATGGCAAGATAGTTACATTGGATACATGGAGGCCTTGAAAAAATTCAATGAATACATTATAGAGACTAAAGTGGCTGCAAGTTTAATTGAAAAAGAAAGTATCGGAAAGGAAATGGAAGAAACACTACAAAAAATTGAGATATTAAAAGAAGAAGTAAAAGAATTGGTAAAAAAATCAGATGAGTCAAGACCAAACTAGCCTCATGACCTAAATTTACTAATCATATTGGTTGGAAATCGTTAAAAAGGAATTCTGTAATAAAAATAGAATGTCTCAGCACTCTAAAAAAGTTGAAAAAGATGTAAATGCGTCTACTGCAAACAAACTAGTCGTAATTTGTATTGATAGAGATAATGATGTGGGTGAAAAAGCAGGTATTGTCACACCAGTAGTTGGTAGAGATGCATGTATTGAGGCAGCACAGAGATTAGCATTAGAGGATCCTGAAGATGCAGATTCAAATTCAATTTTTGCTGCAATCAAAACGTATGAGGATTTAATCAGTAAAGGGTATCAAGTGGAAGTAATTACTGTTGCAGGAGTTCAAGATAGAGGGGTGCAAGCAGATGAGAAAATTCTTGCAGAAACTAAAAAAGTCTTAGAGATATTTCCAGCAAATGGAGCAGTCATTGTTTCAGATGGAGAAGATGATGAGAGTGTTATTCCAGTAATTCAGAATGTACTTCCAGTAGTGTCAGTTCAACGAGTGGTCATGAAAGTAAGTAGAAGTGTAGAATATTCGTATGCAGTATTTGGAAAATATCTAAAGATGCTTGCATATGATTCAAAATATTCTAAATTCTTTTTAGGAGTTCCAGGAATTTTATTGTTAATTGGCGGTGTTGCAACTGTATTTGGTTATACTGCAGAAATATTTGCAGTACTTGTAAGTATTTTAGGTGGAGCATTTTTGATTAGAGCTTTTGATATTGATAGAGTGTGGTCTAGTTGGTCAAAACCGACGCCGATGGGTTTTATCAGAATGTTTACAACAGTTGCAGGAGTGTTGTTAATTCTTTCATCAGTGCCAGCTGGAATTAGTTCAATTGATCCAGAACTAATTGGAACAGACAAACAACTAATTGAATTAATGACAGATAAAATGGTAATAGGACAATTTGTTGCAGGGATATTACCAATTTTATGGATGGGTATGGGTTCAATATTTGCAGGTACATTACTTAGTAACTGGATTGGCGGAATTCCAAGACAAATTAGTGATATTTTAAGAATAATTGTTTTAGGAGCACTATATCCAACGATTATGCAATTTACAAATATTATGATTTATGAAGATAATTCACTTACTTTGATTCCACCATTAATGGGAGGACTTGCAGCAACATTGATTTCAGCCACAATTCTCTTTAAAAAATATAGAAAACACAAAGATCAAGAAATGGTTTCAGACTAGAATTTATCATTGAAAAAATTCTGAATAACACTGATATCGCCTATCGTCTTTCTAGTATCAAAAGGTGATAAAAAATTAGTAAATTAAAAGAAGTAATTCTACAAGTATCAGGATTATACAAAATATATGGAAAAAAATTAGAAAAAGACATCAAAACCGGAGATATTCCAAATCATGTTGCATTAATTTTAGATGGGAACAGACGATGGGCAAAAATGCACTTACGAATGCCAAAAAAAGGACATTGGAAAGGAGCTGATGCAGTTGAGAATCTTCTTGATTGGTGTGAAGAATTAGATATCAAAATTGTTACACTGTATGCATTATCGGCTGAAAATTTAGATCGAAATGATGAAGAATTGGAATATCTTTATGAATTAATTCGAATGAGACTAGAAAAATTATACAATGATCCTAGAATTCACAGATGTAAAATGAGAGTTACAGGTATTGGAAGAATTGAATTATTACCTGAATCAATTAAAGCGATTTTAAACAAATTAGATGTTGCAACAAAAGAATATGATAATCATTTTCTAAATATTGCATTGGCATATGGTGGACAAAATGAATTAGTGGATGCAGTAAAAAAAATAGGAGAAAAAATTAAAGACGGATCATTATCAGTTGATGATATTAACAAAAAAGAGATTGAAGCAAATCTTTACACATCATATTTACCACAATCATCACCTGACATGATTTTACGAACATCAGGTGAGAAAAGACTTAGTGGGTTTCTAATGTGGCAAAGTGCGTATAGTGAATTAGTATTTATGGATATTTTTTGGCCAGAATTTAGAAAGATTGATTTGATGAGAGCAATCAGAACTTTTCAAGAAAGAAAAAGGAGAATTGGGAAATGATTGAAGAAACATCAGCTGGAATTGTACTATTTAGAAAAGAAAATGAAAAAAATATGTTTTTACTATTACACTATCCATCAGGACATTGGGATTTTGTAAAGGGAAAGATGGAGAGAGGAGAATCAACACATGAAACTGCAACAAGAGAAACTCAAGAAGAAACAGGAATTACAGATATTAAATATTTAGAAAATTTTGAGGAATGGATAGAATATAATTTCCAATATCAAGGGGAGTTGGTTCAAAAAAAGGTAGTATTTTTCTTGGCTGAAACAAAAACAGAAGAAATTATAATTTCACATGAGCACTCAGGATTCATTTGGACTGATTACAATTCTGCAATGGAGAAAACTACATTTGATAATGCAAAGACAGTATTAACTAAAGCACAAGCGTTACTATCAAAGAGTGGATAGTTGTAATTCTTTTGCCACTGCAACTGGGTTTTTAGAATTTAGTATTGTTCTGCCAACAATAAGATAATTTGTTCCAGATGAAATTACTTCTGATGCATTTCCACCTTGAGTACCAACACCTGGAGAAAATATACTCAAATTTTTTCCTGCTTTTTTAGAACAATATTGTATAATTTTTGGAAAAGTTGCACCCACAATAATTCCATCAACTTTTGCAGTTAATGCCCAATCCAAAAACAATTGGTACAGTTGCTGTTTTTTTCCTATTTTAATCTCCATATCATATGATAATTTAGCCTCAGGGGCACTCATGTGACACAAAGTGATAACACCTTTTTGATTTTTGTGAGCAGATTTGACTAGATTTTTCAAACTATCAATACCCATGATAGGATTTACAATTACTGCATCAAATCCTAAATTCCAAAGATGTTCTGTTGTCACTCGATTTGTGTTTCCAATATCATTTAGTTTGATATCAGCAATGGTCTGTAAACCAAACTGATGAGCCATTTTGTTAATTTTGATTATTTCTTTACCACTTAATGGCAATAGTAAATGAAAATTTAATTTAATTCCACAGAGATATGGATGTAATTTTTTAATATTTTGGATTGTTTTTGTATCTAAATTTTTTACAGAAGCATCATAATCATTGGCAAGTATTACCTTACCATTAGTTTTTGAGATCTTGGAAAATCTAGTTTTGAAGGTGGCCATAATCAACGAGAGGATGTGTGTCTCTTAATTTAATTATTTTGATATATGAAAAACCGTGTTCAGATGGATTTTCTACAAAGGTTGGCTCAGTGGCATTAGTTGATGAGAATTTCAAGAAGGGTTTGTCCGGATCATTATTTAAAACAACATGACAATAGTAGGAAGTTCCCTCATCATTGAAATTCATGAAAACTCCTAAAAGCCATTTATCATTATGTGGGAATAAAAATAATGGGAACGGTACTTCATCAAAACCCCAAGTTAGTTTTGCAAGACTAGATACATCTTCTAGTTCAATTGGTTGATATCTATCAAGAGTTCCATTTCCAGGTTTCAGTGTTTTTGGAAGTGATTTAATTTTAATTATCGGGGAATATAGTTTACTTGCATCAGATGTAGAATCAACAATATCAGATTCTTCTTTTCCACCCTTTAGACCATAACAAAGGTAATGGCCGTGATTCTCAAGAGGAGTATAGTATACAATTGGTTTTTCTTTTAGAATATCCATTTGTACAGATAAAATTTTTGCGCCGTTGTAATCATGTAAAAAAGATACACGCGGTGCACGCTCTAGTGCACATACGAGTCTAGAAAATTCTAAAGTAGAATTTACTTGTACATAACGTGGTAATTTATCAGTAACAGGTTTTTGTAAATTGTCCACGAGAATTTTCTGTTGATAATCAAATTAAACTTATCCAAAAGTTTGGAGCCTAGTTTCTTCTGTCAACAACATCATTGACACCAGGTCCAGTTCCAATAATTGTAACAGGCGTGTTTAATTCATTTTCAATATTTTTTACAAATGCTTTTGCATCTTCAGATAACTCATCATAGGAAGTTTTACCCTCACATTCTGAAAATAAAACATCTAATTTTGTAATTGAGATTTGTGTTGCACCATTAAGCATGATTGCACGCCTAGCTAAATCAAAATCAAAGTCAGCTGCACGTCTTTGACGACCAGTAACAGTTCCAAATTCAGACCATCCTTTCTTTTCTGCATCCTCTAGTGATAATTCCTTATCAAGTGGACCAGTTCCAACACGAGTAACATAAGATTTGAAAACAACAATTACTTCATCAACTTTTGTTGGTCCAATACCAACATCAGCACAAATTCCAGAAGCAGTTACATCTTTTGATGTTACAAAAGGATATGTTCCATGCCATAAGGAAAGAAACGTTCCCTGAGTACCTTCAATTAACACATTCTCATTTGCAGTTATTGCAGAGTTTATCTCAAGTGGTACATCGACTATAAGTGAAGATAGCGAATCAAAATCTTTTGCTAATTTTAAAACTCTCATGGCTCTATCAGAATTTGCAGGGCCAGTTCCAGAACCAGTACTACCAATTTTTTCTTTTAATTCACCTTTAGAATCTCGCTCTAAATGACTTGCTTCAATAACTCCACAGTGTTTATCAATAAATGAACGTCCAGTTACATCAAAATCCTCAATTTCTTTTTTGAGTACATCAGGGTTAATTACAACACCTGGTCCAATCATCACTTTAGCATTTTTATTTAAAAATCCACTTGGGAGCATTCTGACCTTATACACTTTATCTCCATCTCTAATGGTATGACCAGCGTTAGGACCAGCACCACCACGAACTATAATTTTTGGGTTATCTTTAATTGCTAAATATGAAATAATTTTTCCTTTTCCTTCATCTCCAAAAAATCCGCCAACAACTACAGTAGATGTCATGTTGTAGAATTTGAATTCCGTTTATTTAAGCTAAAGTATTTTCAAATGATTTTATATCCAACAGGAATTCTTTGAGATCTATGGTAGGGGAAAATTTTGCAGGAAATATCATTATTAATTTGGCTAGTCTTCCAGATTTTCTAAGAAATCCAATTTTGAAAAAAAGAATGGTGGAATTTTTTACATTATCAGGACCAGAAAGAATAGAGATCATAAATAATGCCTTAGAAGCAGGACCTACAATTCCATTTCCAAACTTTTCAAAACTATTCAAAACATGGCTAAAAATTTTGGCAGGTCTTTCAGAGGAACAAAGAGAAGGCCTATTTTCTGCGTATATTGTTGAAATATCTCAACATCCACAAAAATTGATCACTTTCAATTTAGATGGAATTTTAGAGATATTTTTAACATTAGAGGAAAACGAACAAGAAATTATCTCAAATACAATCAAAAAGATCATCGATAATTTAGATGATGAACAGAAAAGAAGAGTTATGCTAGTTGTTCCAGATAATGCTAAAAAACATTTGAAATTTTAATTATTCTGGAGGTTTTTCAGGATTTCGATTATCTTCATTTGAATAATCAATTACTTCACCTTCAGCAGTTAATACACCTACAAAGATTTTTTCATGTTTTTTTAATAATTTTCTATGATCGAGCATAGACATGTCAAGTTTCATTTCATTCATTACCATTATTTGATATTCTTTCCATTCAGCCCAACATTTTTTGCAAGTAGGGTATTTTGATGCAACAACACCGAGATCTTCATCATCAGGAATGGAATTCTTACATTTTGTACAAGTTCTACTCATGAAAACAAGGGATAATCGACTCTTTTTATTTTTTTGGAACACCATATTATAAACTAGAAAAAGTAAATTGAATTATGAATATCCAATGTGAGGATTGCAAAGGAACGGGTAGAGTGAATAAGTTTGGATGCAAATCATGTAATAGTACTGGAGTTAGTGAAATTGATCCTAGTGAGTTAATTAGACAAAATAGAATCAGATTAGCTAGAAATTTACCAAAATTAGTTAGAGTGTAAAATATCTAAAGAATCATTCCAATAGATGCATCATTAATGATGGTAATCATATAATTTGAAACTAGTCAATAATTAGCAAGATTTTGAAAGTAAAGTAAATAATTAACAATAATAAAAAATATTCATGAAGATAAAATGCCCAAAATGTAAAGAAGGTGCTGAATTGGCAATGGATTTTTCTTCTGTAGTATGTGGTTCTTGTGATTTGGATATGAGTTATGGTGAATATATTAAATTCGTAGCACATAATGAACAAAAATATTCAGATATTTTAGGAGACTATACAGGAAGTACTGAAGGTCAAACTGCAGGTTCGTTAGATGAATGGGATTAACAACTTTGTGAAATCATTCATCAGATTAAAATAATTAGTTTAACAAGTTTCTAAATGTAATTGGAATTTTTATTAGAAAACATTCTCAATCTGATAGGATTTGTGGTAGGACTTGCCATAGGGATAATGTCATTAATTGGATTTAGAAATACAGGCAGTCCAACATTATTTAGATTAACATTAGCATTTTTTTCAATTAGTGCAGGATTTTTTGTAATATGGGCAGGATATATGGTAGAGGACTTTGTTACAAAATCAGGAAACATAGAAAGATGGATTCAAACAGTTGGAATTGTAATTCAAACAGTTGGGTATTTTTTCATAGCATTTTCACATAGCATAAAATCATTTTTTCCAAAATCAAATTATTTTAGATCAGTTGGATTTTTTCCATTATTCTTAGTTTCATCTGTACAATTAGAACATATTTTCAGATCAGTTTCATTTATTTTGTTAGTTTATGGTGCCATTGAAACAATGTTATCATACTTTGAAAATAAAAACAAAGGTGCAATCTCAGTTGCAGTTGGATTAGCATTCTTAGCGTTAGGTGAATTTTTAGGATGGTATTCATTTGTATTCCCAGATTCAGTATTGTATCCTGTATCAATGATAATCAAAATTGCAGGATTAATTGCATTGTTTGTTCCAGTAAGTAAAGTCCCACTAACTAAAATAAAATTTGATGAAGAATTTGGAGACGATGAATTAGATGATGAATCATTAGATGAATTAAAATAATTTCAGTCTAGGCTCAAAATTAGAAATTTGTCAAATTCTTTTATCTTTTTGGTATATTGGAAAATATCAATGCCCTCTCATAGAAATTAGTAGATAATGCAAACAAGAGATGGCAGAATATAGAACGCATATGAAAATTATTGGAGATATTTTAGCTACAACCAGAGATGATCTTCAAGATGAGGATGGAGCAACAGTAACTTATCTAATTAGAAAAGCAAACATTTCACATTCTAGAATTTCAAGAATTTTAAAGACTCTAGTATCACAAGGGCTTTTAGAACGAATTGATTCACAGGGTTCAAATAAATATAAAATTAGTCAAAATGGTAGAGAATTTCTTCAAGCATATTATTCATTTACTAATTTCGCAGACAATTTTGGTTTAAGTATTTAATCATCGGGTTCATCAAAGTCATCTAATTCATCTTCAAAATCATCTTCAAAACCTGTTTCGCCATTTTCAGAAGACATACTTGACAAATGAAAAGATTATACTATTAAAATTTGTTCAAAAGTAAATAATAATTAAAGAAAAAATTACCAAATCAATATTGAAAGTAAATTGTGATGAAAAAGGCATTGAGAATGCTTTTCAAATAATTAATGAAGGAGGTATTGTAGTTTTTCCAACTGATACAGTATATGGAATTGGGTGTAATCCTTACAACAAAGAATCAGTGAGAAAAATTTTTGAGATAAAATCAAGGGATGTATCAAAACCTTTTCCAGTTTTAGTATATTCAAAAGAGATTGTAGAAAAAATTGTGATTTTTGATGAATTTACAAAAAAAATTGCTGAAAAGTTTTGGCCAGGACCACTAACAATTATTTTAAAATTAAAAGATGAGGATTTAAAAAAATCATTAAATCTAAATGATAAAATTGCAATCAGAGTTCCAAATCATAAATGTACTTTAGAATTATTGAAAAAATGTAATTTTCTAATTGGAACTAGTGCAAACATTTCTGGTCAAAAAGCATTTACAAATCCAGAAGAATGTTTCAAAAATATTCAAAATTATGATATTTTTGTTGATGGAGGTACAATTCAGAGTGATTCTGAATCTACAATTATTGAGATAGAAAATGAAAAGGTCAATATTATTCGAGAAGGATCTGTTAGTAAGGATGAGATCCTAAAAACATGAATCTAATCATCACCTGTGCCAGACATCTGGAACCAGAAACAGAAGAAGAATTAATGTCAATTTTAGATGATTTTGGGGATTCTGAACCAAAAATTACAATTACAAGCATGTCAGGAATATTGACTGCTGAAACAAAGCTTGACCCCATAGAAACTGTAAAGAAAATTAAAGAAATGATTCTAGATGAGCCATGGAGTGTTAGATATTGTCTAAGAATTATACCAATTCAGAAAATTATCGAATCACAAATTGATGAAATTGAAAAAACAGTCTCAGAATTGTCTGAGCAAATTTTAGATGATGAAACATATAGAATTTCCATAGAAAAAAGAAATTCTGACTTGTCAAGTAAAGAAATCATTACAAAAATAGCTGATAAAATAAAAAATAAAGTCTCACTTGAATTTCCAGATAAAGTAATCTTGATTGAAATTTTAGGAAATAAAACAGGTGTATCCATACTAAAAAAAGTAGATGTACTAAGTATTGAAAAAACTAAACGCAGTATTTCAGAGTAAAATAGCTGCTTTTTCTACCAAAATATCTTCCAAAGGGGTTTTAGAATAAACTACATCTAGTTGTTTTTTTGTAATTTTAAAATATTTTTTAAGAAACAAGTCATTGTTTTTTGAAAATAATGTTGTAGATAGTGGTAGTAATTCTGTGTATAATGAATTTAATGTTTTTTTATTTCCAATTGCAATCAAAATGAAATTAGTTTTAGGTTTTATTCCAACAGAAAGTATTGCCCTTGAAATTTGTGTAGTTAATGCAAAACGCATTAAAATATCAACTTCAAGTTTTTTTGAAAGTAAAATATCATTTTTTTCAGATTCTAATGATAGGCTCAATATTTTTTTAAAATGGGAATTATTGATTATAAAATTACTAGAAATAGCCTGAAGTTGTATTTTGGGATATTTTTTTCTTAAATTATCAATAAATTTTACATCAATTGTTCTTTGACCTTTTATCTCAATTATTTGAATTTGCTTCTTTGTGATTTCAAAAGATAATTTTTTTGATGCCCCTCCATGTATTACTGGAATAATACTCACAAGATCATTATTTTTTAGCATTGTGTTCACACCATCCAGTGCAGAAGAATCAACTCCATTAATTGCAATTAAGATGTTTTTAGTATCAAGTTCAGGAGAATCAGCAGATTTTAATTTTAATATTAAATCAATTAATTCTTGAATAGATATATCAGATTTATCAATCTGTAATTGTTCTTCTGGAAAAGATTTTTTTGCTCCACCAACAAATTTTACAGAAATCATACTTATCTAATTGAAAATATTGAAATTAATATTTTGTTGGTTACTCAGTTTTTTCTTCAGTTGATTTATCAGAACCAATAGTTGTTTCTGATGCGGGTATTGTTATTTCAGCAGTTTCAGATTCACTTGGAGTTTCATCAGAAACAGTTGTTGTTTCTACAGTTTCTTCAGTAGTTATTTCAGGAGTTTCTACTTTTACTTCTTGTTCTTCTGGTTGTGATGCTAATCTTCGATCTTGTTTAATTTTTTCTTCACGATTTTCTTTTTTGATTAGTCTTGTGATATATCCAGTTACTTCATTTTTTAGACTTTTAGAGCGAATGATAGAAATTTGATTTAATGCTTTTTTATTATCAGCAAAATCTTCTCCAAATTCTGATTTGTGTTCATCAAGTACTTCAAATGATAAACGCTTAATCCTATTCACGTTTTGTCTAAAGAATAGGGTGTTTTATACCTATATTCCAAGATACAATTTTGAATTTGTTTCTAGTAAGGTTGTCATCTCATCAAATGTTTTTTCAAGAATTTTTGATGCAGAAAAGATTACACTAGGAATAAAGCTAATTTGTCCAGATTTTGATTCAAAACATCTGGAAAATCTTACAGGCCCATCAGTTTCAACAAGAATTTTGGATTCATCTGCTTTAGATAACAAAGTTTGCTTGTCATTAGCATAAATCATTACAGGTCCAAATGATACAAAAAAACCCATATCCATTGCTTTTTGAAGTTGTTTTTTACTTCCATCAAACCAATGAAGTAACGCGTGTTTTGTATTATAACTAGTCATAATTTCAAAAATATCATCAAGGCTTTTTCTTGAATGAATTGAAACAGGTTTGTCAAATTTTTCTGCGACAGACAATAATGATTCAAACACGTGAACTTGTTTTGTGTTTGTATTCTCATAAGTTGGATCTAATCCTATTTCACCAACACCAGAAAGTTCATCATGGTTTTCTTCAATCATTTCAATCATTTTTTCAACATTATCGTCTGCACATTCAGGATGAATCCCAATAAAGGGTAAAACTAGATTATTTTTTTTTGCAAGATTTAATGTTTGTAAAGAATTTTCAACATCCATTGAAACACAACATGCTTTTAATTTTAGATATTCCATGCCTTTTAGGATAAAATCCATATCTGGAAGATATGCAGGATCAGACAAGTGTATATGAGAATCAAATGACCAAGTCATGCTTTAGCATTTCTTAAAATAGTCTGTATAAATCGATTCCTTAGTGATATTTTTTCACTCATTATCTTTTTTCAGAAAAAATTAAAACAAAAATCATGAAATCATCTGAACTTGGAATGTCTGCAATGTATCGAATTTTAAAGAAAGCAGGCGCCGAAAGAGTAAGTGATGAATCAGCCGATGAATTAAGAAGAGTAGTAGAAGAACTTGCAAATAGTATTGCAAAAAGTGCAGTTGATATGACTTCTCATGCAGGTAGAAAAACTGTAAAAGGTGAAGATGTAAAGTTGGCTTCAAAGCCATTTAACAAATTCTAATCTAAAGAGTTTAATTGTTCATTTTGTGTTTTTTAAAACGGTACTC
>Ga0209667_1001164_pt1 | contig 19897 bp, 17 predicted proteins | sample SaaInlV_165m_DNA_2_FD_184682 | JGI IMG/M metagenome (GOLD analysis project Ga0209667, IMG submission 184682) | Marine microbial communities from expanding oxygen minimum zones in the Saanich Inlet - Saanich Inlet SI037_S3LV_125m_DNA (SPAdes)... | ecosystem: Environmental > Aquatic > Marine >... | reverse complement strand
ACTAGGCGAGATAGCTCGGCCGATCGCGCCCATATCGTCGGGCGAAAATTCCGAGTGTTGCTGTAGGGCGTTCGACCTTTTGATCCCTAACTTCTCATCGGTCTTCTCTGCAAAGTTATTATGATTACGGTTGCCTTCCTCAAAGCGAGGCGTTTCAGTTGGGTTCTCTGGCTTATCTATAACTGCAATACGCTTGTTCTTTTCCTTAGCCTTAGCCCTAGTGTCTAACGCCAACTTGTTTACCCAGTTCTCATAAGCCGCCCTGCTTGTATCAACTTCGTAATTAGCAACCCCTGAATTTTCAGCCGCCACCACTTTCTTCTTTGCATCTTCCGAACCTCCATACCACTTCTTCCAAGTGAGGTAAGGGTGGCGAAAGTGTTCGATCTCATGGGTGACAACAAAATCTCTTAGGTCATCTATCGTATCAAAGCCACCCGACACGCCGTAGACACCACCCTGAGAATGCTTGTAGCTATCGGGATTATCGTATAGGGATTTAAGATTCTGCTCATCTACGAAGACCACCTTCTTTGGGTTATTACCAGCCGTGACTCGGACAGTCCCTACGATGTTGTCTTTTAAAGATCGTTTGTTGTTGAAGTATATCTCTCCATCCCACTCACCTAAGCCTGTATTGCTTTTGATTGCAGTAAATTCTTCTACAGGAAAAGACTTGCCCTCTCTTCCGAAAGACCACCCCGTCTTAGGCGAAATGACATTAGAATCAGGTAGGATAATATCATCAGCCCGACCACTCTCCTTGTTGTGCCGTAGTACTGCCGAATCATTCATCGACTCCATCTGCTTTACCGACTCACCATCAGTAAGGGCCATAGTTACCCTGTCAGGATCGTCCATCGCGCGCACATCAATAGGCATCTGATCGAAGTCAGGCGGCACACCCGGTACAAGAGACTCTCCGTAAGCGTCTGTGTTACTGAGGATCTCCTGTGCGCCACCATCTGGCGCATCTAAGTCCATCTGGTTCTCTAGCTCAGTCTTTACTTCCTCCCGTATAGTGTTGCCCTCTTCTAATATATTGTCTGTGCTGCCTACCCCCGGCACCTTACGTCGTGCCAGATACTTCATCACTTTACGACCTAATATCTCTGACCCAATACCCAGTGCCATCCACTCAGCAAAAGAGTTATCTAATTCAGATAGGTCATCTGCTCTATAGGTATGAGCCAATGAACCAAGGACAGCTTCTGGTGTCGAAGCGGCCGCTATCTCGGAGACCTTGCCTACTATACCAGCACTCTTACCTGTGATACCCCGCTTTAATAGAGAGTCAACTACACGCTTGCCAACTGGAACACCCACGCGCATACCAGTTTTAAACAAAGCACCGCCACTAGCCATACCGCCCAGTAGCCTACCCGCTTCCCTCGCTGGCTGCACTTCGCCAAGCAAGGGAAGGTCTACGGTGCCAGCATCCTTACCATACTCTTCAAGGTCCACTAGCCCATAGGTAGCCCCTTCGGGTATACCCGCTGTAAAAGCTGCAATATTATCTTGTATTGTATTAGTAGGATCTTCAAATTCAGAGACATCATACCCTCTCTGTTTGAACTTGTCCAAAAATTGATCTTTGCGGAAAGGTCGCTTAGCTACATACTCAGCAATCTTAACCTTGATCTCATCAGGTAATGGATTTGCCATTATTACGACCCTCCCCTGCCATAAAAGTCTGTAGTAGTAGGTGATGGGGTATATGGTCGAATACCAGTAGCATCTTGAAAGGATTGAGTCTCTGCATCAGGGCTAAAGTTATGGAAAATATCGTCTCTTAGGCCGGGGAAAGCTCGCCCATCCTTATAGAAAGATCCGTCCCATTTATTTTGATACCCACCTCCTTCAGCACTCGGCTCTTCTTCGCCCCCACCAATATCAGGCTCCCCCTCCGTGGTCGCTCCTGCTTTTTTATCAAGAAACTTAAACATTTCCTCAAATATTCTATTTTCTTCCTCATCGGCACCTGCACTAAGGGCATCCATAAACGTAGACATAATAACCTTGGCGATTGCCTCTTTCTTTTTATCTTCCATGTCGATCATGCCATTGTCTTCAAGAGCTTTAATAACTTGAGGTATTGTTGCAGCAACTTTAAGGTTTAAACCATCGGCCTTCGGCTCGCTTCTAGTCCACGCCTCTTTACCCTGTGCCGCTAAGTAAGGATCAAAAACAAAAGTCTGCCCATCGTTTTCAAAGACCTTATACCTTCCTGACTCTATCTGAAGCTTATCAATATCTAAGCCCTTGTCTTTGAAATACCTGTCCCATACCGCTACCTGTTCATGTAGGGTCTGGTTTCTCTCTTGGATAGTAAGACTCTTCTCTGCAAGTTGATTTTTCAAAGTGCCTAAATGCCACTCGTCAAGCTGTCCTTGTTTTGTAATATCTTCAGTTGCCTTGTTGTGTCGCACTACCTCATCGACACGTTTTTCGTCAACGCCAACGCTCCGTGACTTAAGGGCTAGTTCCTGTCCTTGAGGACTGTTCGGATCAAAGGCATACTGGCTTGGGTTGAACTGATAGGGGTCCGGCTTACCATAGTTCTGACGGAGCATATCCATGATACCCTGCTGTGGCGCACCTCCCTGCGTTGCCGAAGGATCTGCTTGAGGACGATACCCCGACATCATCATTATGCGATTCATCTCGTTCTCAGACTCAAGGTTCTTCTGCTTTTGTGCCTCGGCCTGCTGCTGTGCTTGGCCTAAGACTCCGAAGATTCCACCTATCATTATCCTTTACCCCTATCGAAATGCTGGTTGCTGTATAAGATTATTAAACATACCGCCACCCTGTGCATACAGTGCGTTTGCAAGGTTCCCCTGCGATTCAGCCGCCGAATTGTAACCCTGTATCGCCGCCCCTATATTGGGCTGAACCGAATTACCTAATCCAGCTAATGAGTAGCGTAACCCCTCGTCCCGCTGGCGTTGGGGTTCGTAGTAACTCGCCTGTAGCTGGTTCATGTAATTGAGATAGTCATTGTTAGCATTGCGCTGTAACTGATCTTGCATCCCCATCTCCTGATAGACCCTACCCTGTTCGCCGCCAAGGGCAGAGGAGAGGTCTTGCAGTCTACCACGCGACATCGACTCATCAAGGCCAGCCGCTTGCATCTGGAACTGACTCTGCACTGCTGTCTTGTCTCTGGCGCGACCCTCTTCTACTTCGCGTATTGCTGCGCGGTAAGCTGGTGATCCGAGATCATCCGTGACAGCAAACTGGTTCTTTACTCGCTCAATAGCATCGTCGTAATTCTTATCAAGGGAACGCTCTTGGCCGTTAAGAATCTCATTCTGTCGTGTGTCGTAAGGATTGGCCCCACCTACACGGTTCAGGACATTCTCAATCAACGGGACTCGCATGGCTCCCGTGTAATCTTGGATGGCAGGCATATCTAGTACGGGGTTCGCTATCTGCTGGTCTGTAAAACCCTGATTAGTCGACCCCTGCCAATCAACATTCTTATTGGCATCCTCCATCGTTGAAACAACAACGTCATCATAGTCAGCAAAGCCCGTATTGATCTGCTTCGCTATGTCATCAAGATTCCCTGAGCTAACCAAGTCCGTCATGTCCATCTGGTTAGGCATAATCCCCTCAATGTCACCAAGGGTAGGGATAAGGTTTTGAAGGTTACGTATCTGACCTTCCAAGGCACTCATCCAAGCGTTATTGCCACCTAACTGACTATTTATTCCTGTTATTCCAGCCGTTAGTGGATCAACCATCTGACCAAATTGATCAGTGAACGTATCACTTAAAGAGCCGATGTCCCTCCCAAACTGATCGCCCATATTCATCATACCTGTATCGAAGCGATTGCCCATGTTCGTCATGTCTTTCCCGAACTGACTCCCCATATTCCTCAGTCCGGTATTAAACCGACTCCCCATGTCCATCATGCGGGTATCAAAACGATTACCCATATTAGAGAGACCCGTGCTGAACTGACTCCCTAAATTGTCCATGCCTTGATTGATTAAACCAAACTGACCCATCTGCTGAGAGTTACCAAACAGTTGGTCGTTCATCCCCGTTATACTATTGTTTAACCCTCCAAAGCCTTGCCCGACTTGCTGGCCCAACCCTGCAAAGCCAGCCCCCATATTGGCACCCATGTCACCCATGACACCGCGATTGCCTTGCGCCCCGTATCCATAAGCACTTGGATCGCCAAAGAGTTGGTTGTTATACCTTGCAAGCTGACCACCTATTTGGTCGAAGCGGCCCCCCATATTGGCAAAGTTGTTGTTCATTCCACCAAAACCAGATTGGCCGAACATATCCTTATTCAACGAACCCAGTTGACCGCTTATTCCCTGTTGATTAGTGAGTGAATCAGCCATGCCCTCTTGCATGGCACCCGAATTGGCAGTGTATTGGTTGTTGAACCGATCAAACGAATTGCCGAAGTCTGAAAACTGATTGCCAAGTCCCGCTATGCCCGTATTAACATTGCCTAAATTGGCATTGATATCACCTACATTGCGATTGATACCGCCGATGTTATTATCTATAGCATTAAGACGTGGATCAAGTGCATCGAACCCTTGATTGATTTGCTTGTTTGTGTAGTTGAACCCATCCCCCACGCCCTGCATGAAGTTGCCTTGGTTCTGCCCGAACTGTTGCTGGTTCGCAAGGATGCTATTAATACCCGAAGCGTTAGGGTTGCCTTGGTTTGCTAGTGCCTCATTTAATTGATACTGGTTTACCCCACCACCCTGCACATTCACATCGGGTGTGGCTACGGATATATTTGGACTGAAAAAGTTAGGGTTACTTTCAGCCCACTTGGTCATTGCTGCACCGAAGTCGAATGGTGCGGCAGTGATAGATTCTCCTGTAGGTTGTGTGGCTCCGGTAAAAGGTTCGCTTGTAGGGTTGAGGAGATGCGCACCAGGAGCATTGTTTGTAATGTCAATCCCCGGTCCAGTATCAATCCCCGGTCCAGTATCAAAAAGCCCCGTATAATTTGTTGGGTTATCACCAGATAACCCAGGGAGACTCAGGTCTGTCAAATCAACTCCCGGTCCAGCTTCAAAGGTTTCAGGTAAGCCAGATTGCATACTAAAACCCGGAATCCTACTTGCTCTTTCTCCAGTAGGATTCCAAGCACCTAGTCCTGATACTGTGCTTTCAGTCCGAGATTCCCCCGGAGCAAGACCGTCAACGGTAAAAGTATTCTTATAGCCAGTAGCAAGGTCGTAAGCATTTGGTAGCTTAGTGTTGTAAGTCCGGCCTGCATTGTTAGATGAGTTGACGGGATCGGAGGGAGTTACGGAAAAGTCTCCGGTGCTTGTGTCAAAGAGAGCGCCACCCCCTGCATTCTGGCTATTGACATTATTTGCATTGTCAGTCTCGCCAAAGTCAGCCATCTTATAGCTAGGAAGCTGGACATCCTTACCGCCATAGAGATCATTTAACTGAGTGTCATTCAGGCTAAGTCCGTGCCTCTTGAGTGCCTCAGATCGCATCTGATCTCGGCTCATCATTAGAAACTCATTACCGAATAAACTACTTGCCCTTGGCATTTTCTTTTACCCTTGTCGTTGTTGCTGTTGTGCCATCAAAGCCATCTGGTTTTGATGTGCGATCTTCTGCTGTTGCTGTGCTATTATTTGCTCCGGTGTCATGCTCATTGAATTCTGAACATTGGCCCCACCTTGACCCTGCGCTAGTGCGGGTGCCATATTTGCACCCGCAAGGTTTACCCCCGCTGGACGGAAGGAGCTTTCCCCTGAGACACCTGGCACTCCAGCCCGTTGTAGGTTTTCATATGGATTAGAGAACTTGATGCCCTGTGGCATAAAGCGAGGCATCTCCTGATTCTGTCGTTCCGCCAAAGACTTCAACAGGTCGGCGCGGAATGGTTGCTCCACCCCAAACTGACTCTGCTGCATCTTAAGCTGTTCGTTTGAAATCTGAGCCATCATCTTATCATACTCAGACTGCTTGCCTTGTGCTTGTGATCCAGTAAAAGCAGACCACAATGACCCCAGTGCGGGAAGCCCATACTGTAGTCCATACTTAGCGATTGTTGCTGGATCTGGCATTACGTCACCTCCAATTCAAGGAACTCTTCTTTTTCTTCATACTGAGCTTTGATCACGTTGCGCCTGTCATGATCTCTTTTCAACGTGTTACTACTATCCCACACAGCTTTCTTTAGGGCGAGGAGTGCTTTGATCTGCTCCTCCCTTAAATGATTTATTGTATTCGCTGGCGTACCGGTATTGTCTTCTTGCTGAACAGCCCCCACTGTCAAGAAATCATCCAATGACTCTTGTTGAGCGACATGCTGAGTGCAGTTCTTCCACTGGCCTAAACCAGCCTGTAAGCGAATGATTAACTTCTCAACCTTTTCAATTGTAGCAAGGTCAAGTTGGTGCATTCTCTCGTCTAAAGTATATACGTCTTTCATACTTTCCTCAGTGTTTGTCTGTTGCGAATGTAATCTGCACGTTCTTCCTGTGGACTAATGCCGACATTACAGAGGACGCTCGACTCGGCTGATGTCCCAGACTTGACCACATGAACGACTAGCCAGCCCAAGTCTCCTGTGTCGGTGCTGTTCAACTGGACTGTATACCAACCATTGCCTACTTCAGCCCAAGCTCCATCGCTTGCACTAGCAAAGGATGCTCCGTTCTTACTGATGGTTATCGTGGGCGATGAAACGCCTGTCTCCAACGTAGACAGGTCCGTCCCATCAACCAACAACACAGGCACCTTCTGTTCAGCAACGCCATGCGATAAGCGTATTTGCCCATTGTGATACCCGACTTTAGCCATTACTCTTCCGCATCTTCATCTCTTGGATCAACTCGTTCGATGAGCAATTCAAGTTGATTAATCGCCCCCGAATGTGCTGTTATAGCTTCCTTGATCTCATTCATTTTAGTTATGAATGAGTTATGCTGCTCGACAAGACCATCTCTGTCTGAGTTACGTGCTTGTAGATCATCTTTTAACTGCTCAAGCGTGAGGTCGCTCATGATTACTCCTATGATAAATGGTTAGTAAAAAGTTGACGTATGAAGTTTACGCCAACGGATAATCCAGCAACGGTATACGGTACTACCTCAATAGCAGTAAGAGCAGTAGGCATATACCCCAAACCGACAATAACACTATACAGAGCAGCACCAACTCCACCCACCGCAAAACCTTTCGTAATTTTCGCAGCTTCTGTTTTGCCGATACCAATTTGAACATATCGAATAAGTAAGTCTTTCATTGGGTTCATCCCTTTAGTCTTCGCCATTGGGTGTGTGTCCGTTTGGACCTTCAGACGCTTTCCAATAATCCTCCGAGTCCAGCTTCTCCAGCGGCTTTTCAATCCGCATACTCGCTAATGCCGTATTAGCAACCGCCAGCTTAGTCCCGCCAACCAACGTCCCGTGGCGGTAGGTATATAGATAAAACACCGTCTTCGTTAGTCCTACTCGCGCTATGCGTCCGGGTCTACCGTCCACGATGACCACATCGTCCTCATCGTAGTCACTTCCAAAGAACACTTGCAGCCCTGCTACGCTCTGCTCTATCGAAGACTTGAACAACAGTAGGGCAAACGCTACAACGAATATCCACGCATACTCACTGATGATGTGAGCGAGTCCACTCTGCGCTCCGAACTCTACGAGTGCGTCAGCGGCTGTGGTCTCCATTCCTCAAGCCGGATCGCGCGGCGGTTGCATGTTACGCAGATTCCAGTGCGGTGATCTTGGCCTCTGCTGCTTCGAGGCGGGTCTGTAACTCTTGGACGACTTTGAGTCCAATCTGAGACAATACAGAATATTTTGCACTTTTCGTCGTGGTGCCTAAGTCAATCAACTCCTTTTCAGTTACCTCAACTTCGTTGCCGTCTAAGTCAGTCGTATATGTCGGGTTGCCGTCCTCGTCCAATACAGGTACTTGACGCTCTTCGGTGTCGTTAGACTCAGAAACCAGACCGGGAAAAACCGTCTCCAACTCTTGGGCTACTACTCCGAATTGCGCGGGTGCATCTGCGTCTACAAGGACATCGTCTTTGCGGCGAAATTTACGAAAACGAACGGCTTTGAAATCGTCCCAATAGTCCCTCGCATCTACAATGTCTTGCTTGATTTTAATGTCTGAAATTGCTCCATATGAATTGTTGGCATTAGTGGCATTGCCATTCGTGGCTACGATAAAACGCTCACCAGCATTGTCATGTAAATAAAGAAAATATTCTGAGGTGGTGCCCGTCACGCCCCCCGTCATTTTCATCGACAATCCGCGAGGAGTCGAGGTAGCGGAGTTCTGTATGTCCATCGCCCCCCCATCACTTTTCACGGCCTTGACACTTAATGCGCCATCGGCGGCGATCCGCATACGCTCGGCGGCGTTGACATCAAATTGCATATAATCACTTGAATGAACGTAGCGGATAAAGCCAATATCGGCATCGTCAGCATCACCAAAATAGACTCCGCTGACGTTGCCCGCCGCAGTTAATAGAGATAACCCCACGTTCTGACTATTCTCTACAATCAGATCGTCACCATTAACTACAGCGGTTCCTCCACTACTTCCAGTTCGCACGTTTAGCGTTCCCTGCGTACGCGCAATGCCCACCCCTGCGTTGCCCACGACATTGAGCGTAGTCCCGTCAAACGTCAGGTTCGCCTCGGCACTCAGCGCACTCGCCCCATTGCCCGTCAAAAGACTACTGGTCGCTACCGTAGTGAGGCCCGTCCCACCGTCTGCCACGCCAATCGTATCAGCCGCAACAAACTCAGCGAGGCCGTTGGTGTCCGTGCCGCTGTAGGTGGCTTTGATCGGCTTCTTGTCAGCCATTGTTGTTGTCCTTTATTAGTTTGTGCATGTTACGCAGATTCTTCAGCATCGCGTTGAGCGCGGGTCTTGTAATCGTCTGCCGCAAACACTGCCGCGATTATTTCATCGTCTGTATTGACGTTGGGATCTGCGAAATACGTTGCACGATGCTCCTCCAGTAGTATTTTTTTACTGTGATTGATTTTGCCCATCAACGCTTCAGTCACCCACGATTCCACCGTTGGAACTTGGTGTAACATAATCTGCAAATCTTGGGCCGTAATATTGGCCTCGTCCAGTACGTTGAGGTCGTTGAATTTGCAGTCTAACACTACACCATCGCTATTAATTGTTGCCATTTTTTAACTCCTTTTTACCCAACTAAGTGACCCGAAAAATAATTAGTGATATTAGTTGATCCTTGTATATCAACCACCTTTGTCCCACCACCCACCTGTACTTTTGCCAACACCACATCACCCGCCGCGAGGTTCATCAGAAGGCTATAACTGTATGAAAAAACATTGCCCCAAGAATGAACGGCAGTCATGTTCCACGGATTGATATAGCCCGACCTAATACCACCGCTGTTGGTGGACGTCATACTTATGTGGCATCTTGTATGCGTACTGAGTAATCCCTCCAAATAGATCCCTACGCTCATTTGATACAGACCCGCCACTGGAGCCGTAAATCCACCAGTCGAAGCATTGTGGTCTGAATTGCGGTCATAGACTTCTGTATTTCCAATCAACGTGACCCACGTGTCATCACCCGTTGCATTGGAATTTGTCGCACCGTATCTGTTCATAAACGCAGGGTTATTTGGTGTGGTTATTGCACCTGTACCGTCGATCTGCATTGCCAGAGAACTGCTGGTATAGAAGTCCATACTATTGCCGTTATGCTGGTACAAGATCCTGCCTATGTCTGCGGCGGCGGCATCGCCAAAGAAAACGCTCGACGCATTAGTGGTCCCATCGCATAGAATCGAAATACCCGTATTGCCAGAACCCTCAACCACCAAATCGGCGGCAGTCGCACTTGCGGCTGCACCTGACAGACCTCGACCAATAATCGCCTGTTGCGTTCCAGTCGGCACTGATAGGACTTCGGCATCCGCATCATTCTTGATCGTCACATCATTCGTGCTACCTTGCCCCGTGAGAATCAAGCCCTCGGCGGCAGTGTATCCTATTGCCGCATCATCGCCAGCAGCAGTATCTCCCAAAACTTGCAATCCGGTAACTTTGGCATGTCCTGTTCCATGCGGCGTAACCAAGATGTTTCCATTACTAACCGACACAATCGACTGACCATTAACGTCAAGGTTGCCGCCGAGTTGGGGCGAGGTGTCGGAGACAAGGCTCTCGCCCACTGCCGCCGAGGTCAGCGCAATAGGATCAGATGTAGTGCCATCCGACTTGATAAAGGGCATCGACGCGCCTGTGGCTGAGACCGTGACGATGGTCGTATCGCTTCCATTGTCCGTAGCAGTAACGCCCGCCCCGACAAAGTTTAGGTTGGCACGGGACGTTAAGCCCGATCCTTCTTCTTGTATCGTGTGGCCAGAAGATGCGGCGGCACCCCAAACGGCATCGCCACTCCCATTAATTTGCAGGACATGACCATCGCTGCCCGCTGCCAGAAGCGCGGGATTGCCCCCGCTATCGCCTACGATAATCTTGCCTCTGGCAATACCAGCCAACTGAGCGATGCCTACTGCATTATCGGTTATGTTAAGTGTGACACCAGCATTCTCAGCCCCAGAGTTAGCCACTGTAATATGGCTGTTCCCTGCATCGGCCACTGTTGCCACATAATTACCCGTAGTGTCAGTGGCTAATGCCACTGAGTTGGCTTGTATCGTCATAGCTCCACTGGAAGCAAGAGCAATATCCCCGCTTACTGCTACCGACTCCCAACTATCGCCATCGGCCACCATTAATCTACCAGCAGTAGCCGTAGTTGATCCTACGTCAGATAAGTCAGCAAAAGCAGAAGCCGAAGAACTCCCTGCCCCTATGGTAGATCGGACTGCTGCTGCGTCTGCATCATCAAGAATCGTCCGGGCAAAAGCAGATAAGGCAGTGACTACATAAGTATCCGAACCACTAGTGTAGATCATCTTATCTGCGGCAGTGGTAAGGCCAGCGATACTCGTTAGCCCTGCATCTGAAGTCTGATAGGAACCGGATGCCTGCGCTCCTATCGTAGTTCTAACAGCACCAGCGTCAGCATCGTCCAAGATAGTGCGGGCAAAAACAGATAGGTCTGCAACGGCATAAGTGTCTGAGCCGCTAGTATACACCATCTTATTAGCCGCAGTAGTCAAGCCGGAGATACTATTAAGACCCGCATCATATGCTTGGACATTGCTTCCGATTGCTAAGCCCAGATTAGTTCGCGCACTGCCAGCACTAGATGCTCCCGTGCCACCGTGTGAGACAGCTACGTCTGTCGCGGCCCAAGTTCCGGTTCCTACGGTCCCGACTGTTACAAGATTAGCCAGTGAAGTCAGGTTGGTGTTGGTGCCAGCCAAGGTAACGGCCCCCGTGTCGGCCATAGTAGCATCACCCGACATGACATTATCAATCCACTTCGACGTGCCTGTGTCATACAGTAGCATTGAGGCATCGGCAGCCGAGGTGATGTTCGTATCACCCAACTCACTTAATGTGTCCGTAGGGTTCTTATCGGGAAATGAGGCTAGAAAGAAATTGATCTTCCCTGTGCTGGCATGATCTTCCACAATCACGCCAACTACCTGAACCAGATTACCGCCCGTGGGCCTAGTTAAAGTCCAGCCGCCTGCTGAAGTATTCAGGTAGACCGGATCACCAACGGCACCCGCTGAAGTGTTGAGTGAAGCAACCTGACTAAAGAGAGATACAGTACCGGCTGTATTGTCAGCTATATCCGCTTCCACAATAGCTTGAGCGAAGTATGTGGTAGACATCGAAGTTGTAGTAATTGCTTTTACGATTTTCGGGAAGGTCTCACTGCCAACCGTAGCGGAGTCCTTCATGTAGACTAATGAGCCAGCCGCAATAGATGAGCCGGTATCATTGTATACCTGAGTGCGAACACCCAGTAGCCCTGTGTTTGCTCTTAAGTCAGCAGGGCGAATGCCATTAGCTTGTATATTAGACGTATCTATGCCCGTAGTATTAAGGAGTGTCCTCACCTTCTGAAATGGAACAAGAACATCATCCCAACTATGAGCTTTTACATTATTCACGCCAGTTTCTAAAAAGGCAGCACCGTAATCAAGCGTTGGCATTATCGTCTATCCTCTGCGTAACCCATCAATGTCCATGAGTTTATTTGTATTGGAGCTTCTATCACACCCTCGTCATATATTTCTAATTCAAACTTCTTACCCAATACACCAACACCCGCTCGTTGGGTAACAAACTCACCAGAGTTCCACGATCCACCATCCCCCCACCGACCCACTGTGGAATCAGCAGTCCATAGGTTTAGCCCACGGGCAATATCGATCTCTGTTGTGCTGACACCACCATCACCCGCACACCGTGCCTTGAGCGTGAAGTTCCCTTCTTGTGTAGCGCGTAAGTTTAGCTGGCGTAATGATTTTGTATTCTCTCGTATGCCATCTTTATGACCATCATACCCATCACGATAGATATACATGGGCATTAATGTCCCATCATCTTTCGATGTGACCTCGGCATCCATCTCATACACTAAGCCATCTCTTCCACAAAAAGCTCTTCGTTGACCCGACGTATTAGGGACACCCGAAGAATTGACTTGGACTGAAAAGAGAGTGGTCGATGGAAAAACATTGCTATTGAGATTGTAATTATTGCGAATGCGCCACATCGGATAGGCGCCTTCGGCCCCCTGAGAATGCGCTATGGCCGAATCCAGATTTAGGCATAAGAGCATACTGTTTTCTGTCTTGCCTTTACCTGTTACTGCAAACCGCACTTCATTGTATTCTGGAACCCACACGCCCTCGACGTTGCTGAAATACTCCGGGGCCAGCCCATCAAGCCCTTGGTAGTCAATGCCGCGCACTAGATTGCGAATAGGTTCGTGCAGTGGGACGAGAGAAGGCATGGAATTACCGGACTGCACGACCATCATAGGTCCTTCTTCCGACCAAAAGAACCCGTAATTCTGTAGTCCGTTACCTGTGCCTCTACTCGCAACAACAAAACTCTGGAAGTTAATAGGGCCGATCTGATCGGAGATGCTGTCGTGATCCCAATCATATGGCGAAGCGGTACCGAGGTAATAGGCCCGTGTGAACGTGCGACCCCCGACGATCAAGAACGGTCCCAAAACCCCGGCACCTTTTATCTCTTCACCATACGTGTTAGTTATTCGTATAGCGTAATCAGCATTCCACACACTAGAATCACGGACATCAGAAGGGTAGAAATAAGAAGGAAAGGAGGCATTACCAAATGCCATAAGCCTATTAGCGTAAACAACACCGAACTTGCTGGTGTTTATATCAGAAGACCCCGGTGTCGTGACGGTCCCACTGTGGTCAACAGCCCTCAGTGTATGCCCATCGAAGACGTGCATCTTATCGGCAAACATAAGCGCACTTGGCCGAACGGTTCCATTAAAGGAGACATCACTGCTACCTGACTGCAAAACAGCCCATGAGCCAGAGTTATACTTATAAGCTTTTGTGGCACTACCTTGGTCTTGGAAGACATAAAGTGCTTGTGTCCCGTTATTGAACTGAGCGTCTACACCGCATACCGTATCCCCTGACGCGACTGCGCTGGCGGTAAGAGCCTTAATGCCCTTATCCTTAGTCAGTGCGCCAAGGATAGAGACATGGACATTTTGCAAATTGCGGTAACGAGGGATGCTCTCGCTAACATCTTGTCGTATCCCGCCCAAGATAGTATCCTCAGACCAAGTGAAATGTCCTCCACGACTCATCATTTTTTGGGTGGTCTTCCTCTCCGCTTCTTCTGCGGCGGTGGGGCATTTGTAATATTTACATGCGCTTTAACTGGTTGCGAAGGGTTTCTCGGCAACTGGACATCATCGGCAAAAATGGGTGCGGCTCTTGGCATTTTAATACCCGTTATAATTAGAGGGGTAAACGGTCTCAAGCTTCTGATCTTGCCGTTTGCTGATCCAAGCGAGGAGGTCGAACATCAACCCCTGCCGACCGGGACTTCCGAAAAACAAAGCCTGTAGTTCCCCGAACCTATTGCGGTTCTTAATCGCACCCTCCATAGCGGCGCGAACAGTAACGGCACTGTGGTGATCTTCGGGAACAGGACAGACCACGGCGTACTTACTCACATCATCACCATACGAGACTGGGGTGACACCCCAAGCACTCTCCACAGTAGCCGTTCTAGTCGAGCCATTGTAGTCAGTTATCCGCTTGTACTCGCCCACCCCACTCCCTGAAATAATCTGGACGGTCATGCCGTTATAGAAATCATTACGTCTATCTACTACACCAAAAGTGGCGGCGTAGTTCGGCGTAGCGTCTGAGAAGGTTATTGAGGTGGATGTTCCAGCACTCGTAAAGCCCTCAAGCATGTTGCCATAAGAAGGGACATACCATATACGCACGGCAGCGGCAGCGGCCGCATTGGGCGTAGGCTCTATGCGGATGTTATTCCCCTCCATCATAAATGAGTAAAAGGGGTGAAGATCTACTAATGTCCCCACGCCTTGAAAGCTGAAGTAGTCGCGTAACTGAGCCGCAGGCAATGGCCCATTCGTATCATTTGCCAGTGTGTCTGTTAAGTTCTCAGCCATGACGATGCGTGAACCCAAGCGAGCGTTGACGGGCAGGGCGTATGTCTCCTGACCAGCGACTAGATCCAGTGTAGTCGTTTCAATAAAGAAGCTTGGGTCTTCCTCAACGATCTTACGGCATAGCTCCTGTTGGGCAGAGTGCAGTCGGCGCATGATCTCGGCACCATCAAAAAACCCATCTAGTGCATCAAGGTGGTTCTTAAAGTCTGTCACCATCTCTGATGGTATCATATTGCACGCTCAATCGCAGGTTTATAATCTTCTTTAGGTAAGTTAGGTGATCCAAAATCCTCACTGGCTTGGTCCCGTAGAGGCTTTGCAATTTCTTTAGCTATATCAGCCACGTCCGATTTCCAATCCTTATCTATTTCCTCTTGCCGCTTGTCTTGCTTTGCCATCATCTCATCAATCACCCGCCTTGCGCCCAAGCGATGGTGGTCTGATGCAGCAAGGGTATTAAGCACTCGGTCATCAAGGTTACGATACTCATTGTTCGGGCCTTTGACCGTCATAATGTGTGTTTCAATGTCATATAATTTATTGCCTGATGGAGTAAAGCGAGTTATTACCCAACGCTCATTTGGAACATTCCATCGGACATTAAGCTTCTCGTCGTATCTCTTTAGCTTCTTTATAAAACCATGATCGGGTATATACATTGGGGGCCTTTAGATGTACATGTGAGGGTAGAGCCGCCTCGACCCTACCCTCACAGGATGTTAACGGGTGAGGTCTTTAATCACACCGTTGTTGCCGGGATCAGTGCAGCCCATGTTGCCATACTTGAATAGCGTAGCATCATAGTGCGCTTTACCCTGCTGACGATGGAGGACGTTACCGTCTTCATCATCAAAGTCGAAGTCACTCAACTCGTAGAAGCCAAGCGTATCTTCGTCCAAGAAATACACGACATCATCATCAGTTTCAGAAGTATTGCTTTGCACATGGCAATCCCGATCAAAAACAATCGGAACACCACCCCACTCAATAGCCGTAAAACCACCTTCAAACTTCTGCTGATCACCGGGAGTATAGCGGCGTTGTTGAGTCATTAGGTCAGCAATTCTACGATACTGAACGCGATTAGTAATACCGAAAGAGACACTACCTTCACCCTGCTCTTCGATGGTTAACAGAGCATCATCAAGAATAGTATCAGTGATTGCACGGTCCGCGCCGCCATTGGCAAAAACTTGTGCATTCCACTCGGGGTAATCACCGCGAACAATATTTTGAAGGGTTCCGGTATTACTAATAATCCCCTCAAGGCCCATGCGCTCATAGCGATTAGCTTCGGCAATACCAGCAGCACGAGAACCCGTGCGAGTAATCCAGTCAGTTGCTTGAATCGCAGAGTTAGTGGCGGCAGCGTGCGTCACAACAGCACCAGATACACCCGTAACTGATAGTGCTGCATAACGTGCCGCGTGACCACCAGCCGCGTTCTGCCAAACATCAATAAGCATGCCAGTTTTAACCGCGTGGGTAGTTGAGTCCATCGTGATCGTATTAGCAGTATTATCTGCTGATAATATAGTGCCAAGACTACCCTCACCAGCACCGAAGTGCTGACGATTCAAGTCATTGCGAAGATCACGCTCAATCCCCTCCATCTCCGAAGAGACTACGCGGATAAAAGCACCCTCGTCATTGCGCGAGGCGGCAATCGCCTGATGCGAAATACGAATGGTAGCGTAGTTGTACTTATAAGGGATACGACACTCCACATACGTTTGATTCTGCGGAGCGGGAAGATCGCCTTCATCTGCTCGCGCACCAATCGCTTGCGAAGGACGGATGTTAATAGGCACAACAGCCGAGCGACCCGACACCGTAGTCAGGTCCGTATTCGTTTGAAGCCTACTCGACAATACATTGCGGGTATTGATCGTAGACTGTAGGCGCGGCAGATAAAGATATTTAAGTGCCGACTCTATATTTGCTAAGTTACTGGACATTTTACTTGCCTTTTACTCGCCGCCCAAGGCTCCTTGCGTGCCTTTTTTCATAAATTCTCTGACGGTTTTCGTAAAATCCCCGGCATTAAAATTCATGGCTTTATCATTAGGATCACGCAATCGCTTGTATATACTTTCAGCCGCCGAAGCATTGCCCGTAGACACCTGTTGGGGTGGTGCGGAATTTGCGCTCGACTGCTTATCTGCTACATACTGTTTGCGATCGGAATGAGAAGACTCTAAGCGGCTATTATTTAGGTTACGGAATATTTGAGTAGCTCGATCAAGATTGAATTGCTGGTTGTTATTACGCCAACCGTCCAGCCCACGCTGAGTAGTCATCGCCCGTAGCGACTCCCGCTCAAATTCATTGTCTACACCCGCACTGTCCAACAGGGTATTCATATGATTCTCATACTGCTTTACCGTGTTGTCTTGCTGTGCAGCACCAACTGCGCCTTTGACTGAATTCAAGTCATTCCTGACTGCGCCAAGCTCACGAGTTAATTCTGATTGAATTACTTTCTGGACATTATCAACAAACCACTTCACACCCTCACGATCCATACCCTGATTCTCTTGAGCTATCTGCTCTAGTAGGTCTGGTTCGGCTTGGGGTTGCTGTGGCTGCTGCTGCTGCTGTCCAGCCATTGTTGCTGCAACCGTTTGAGCGATCAACGCCTGTAGCTGTTGTTGCTGCTGTTGAGGATCTACAACTGGAGCTTCGTCGGCTAGCCCATCATTCGATGGCTCTGTCTCTGACGATCCCTGTGATTCTCCAGCAGTGGTAGCTGGTGCCGCTGTACCGGGGATTCTTCGTATGCCGTTATTTTCCGCAAGCTCTGCAAGCTGCGCGAACGTATCAGCACTGATTTCCTCTGGCAAGGACAAGTCGGCTTCGGCCTGTTGTGTATCTACAGCAGCACCGTCCGTTACTTCGCTCATCATCTATCTCCTATTGTTGTGCATTTTGTTGCGATTGCTGTGGTCCCATTGCCCCACTTTGAGCAATGCCTTCCGCAGCTTGATCGGGTGCGCCTTTAGCCGCTTCTGCCGCTTGCATCGCCTTCTGCTGCTCTTGTTCTATTACCTGGCGATGCTGCTGGGCGCGTTGCATCAATGCTTGCTTTGGCCCTTCATCCATCTTCTCAAATTCTGAGGTAAGCATGAACTCACGAAGGACACCGTATTGTATCTGGTGATTGTCAATCTCAAGGATCTCAGGTAGGTCTTCAGGACCCGCACCATCTCGGATGGCAGTAAGGACACGCCGTGCTTTCTTAGCATCAAGGACATACTCACCTTCAAAGCCATCAATGCCCAATGCTTCCAAGACACGCCCACGAACTTGGGGCTGCTTGATATCGCCCAAGACACCAAGCTGTGCGGCTTTCATAATCTTCTGCTGGTATGCTATATCAGAATAATTCGCACCGATGCCTACCTTAACCGTCATGTCTTCCGCACGATAGACATCGGCCCCACTGAAGTGAAAACTTTCCGTTTCTTTATTGTCACCTATATTCTTAACCAGCCGCGATTCTTTCCAGTACTTGTGAACGACCATCAACTTGCGATGCTCATGCTCAGAGAGGCCCGCCCTCCATGCTTTTATCGCTGGACCAAATCTCTTAAAGGCTTGCTCTTGGACAAGCTCCACTGCTGCGCCTGTCTCAAGCCCTGACCCACCAGGGGGTATCCCACCCTGTAAGATTTCCCGCGCACCAGACACTTCGTCCATATCACGCAACGTGGACTCACGCTCTTGCAATACCTGCGCTGACACCGGAACGCCTTGTAATCGTTCTGGCTTAAAGCCACCTGTGGTATGGGGATTATAGCGAATGATAAGGCCCGCCCGACCGTCCACATGACTTACGCCAGCCCCTTCGGGAACGAGCCACTGGTTGCTGACCATCTGTTTGCGGTTCTGGACAATATGCGAATCGACAGCATTGATTCTTTTTTGCAGCGGCACCATGTCACTGAAGGGCGATCCACCCCAGAAAAGCCCCGGCATATCTCTATACTTTATGTGGGTGTAGGGCAGATTGCCATCACAGCTATCTAAGTCCCCCTTGTAAAGAACCTTGCCATTTGCATAAATAAGCAGACACCCATTCTTAAAGCGACGATCAGGAACGTGCCGAAAGAACTTTAATAAGACCTTGTCTTTTGTGTCATCTTGACCCCCGTCATTTTGGTGATCGAAGACCCCTGTCCAGTTTTCATAATCCAAAGACTCGGCTACTAGATCCTTCGCCTTACTACCGAACTTGTCCTTAATCTGATCCACATCCATCGGATCAGTTTCCATGACATAGCGAACATCCTTGAATGAGCGAGCAGGCTGAGGATACCAGTTCAAGGGGTTGATAACAGACTCGGTTAGATTGCCAACACTGTATTCATCATATACCGGATAACCGTCCTTGTCGAGTTCCGGTACTTCGGTGGTGTCGTAGGACTTCTGACCAGACATATCATAGACTGGCTCTTGGCTCGGCTCTAAAAAAGGACGCTCGTAACAGTTAGGGCATCGTTCCGGTGCGCGATCCGCAGGCTCTTGATAACCACACGTAGCACAGTTCATTACTTCCTGTGTCACTTCTTTTTTCTCAAGGCCCATCTTAGGTTGGCGCATCTTATCGCCAGCCTTAGCATCCCATCCCGTGTATAGGATGGCATTGCCTGAAAGAACAAGCCAGCCAGCCGCAGGTATATGAAGGTTTAAATCGGTAGATAGACGATGGAACTCGGACTGAAGCACGTGCTGTGCTGTCCGTGCAGCCTCTATATCGTCTTGATTGCGCGTGGCGGGATCGACATTAGGCATGATATTGCCCGTAATAAAGATGTCGACGATGCGGTCAAAGTTACGGACTAAGTAATTCGTAACAGGGGTAGGCACCCAATCATCTAAGGTGTGGTGGTCGAAACGTGCGCTGTTGGGAGAATACTTGATCCATTGATTCCCACCCAACATATGCAGGGCTTCTTTGATATTGCGCTCTATGCCACTACGGGAACCACTGAGGTAGCGCCACACATCTTCCCCGAAGTTAAGATAATCGTCCTCTGTCTTAGGAGCTTTATCTAATGAAGCAACGGGTGAGAATGAAATGCCTTTATTGTTTCTCATTTACTTCTTCTTTTTTATCTCGCCGCCAATTTTCTTAGCATAGTCTTCTGCTTGACGCTTACCTTTTTTATCGTAACCGAATTGCTTGACCTTCTTGGTCTTAGGATCTAATACACCGGGCATGGCTATTTCTTTCTTTTCTTATACTTACCGTGAAGCTTCTTTTTTACGTTGCCTTCGATCTGTTTGATTTTACCGCTGG
>Ga0209667_1001138_pt1 | contig 20157 bp, 21 predicted proteins | sample SaaInlV_165m_DNA_2_FD_184682 | JGI IMG/M metagenome (GOLD analysis project Ga0209667, IMG submission 184682) | Marine microbial communities from expanding oxygen minimum zones in the Saanich Inlet - Saanich Inlet SI037_S3LV_125m_DNA (SPAdes)... | ecosystem: Environmental > Aquatic > Marine >... | reverse complement strand
TTGCTAGCTGGTTAGAAAATGAACAAGGTAAAGCACGTGTGCATGCAACTTATCAATTTACAGGTGATTGCCCTGGATTCTATCTTGCAGATAATTTAGATCAAATGAAAGAAGAACTTCAAGCATATTCCACAACAATTTATGATTATAACATGGCATCAAATCGAACTAATAGAGAAGGATTTAGTGCTGTTAGTTTTTCTTAGAGAAAAACATACTCATTAAAAGAAATGATTGCAAAACATTTCTATGGAAAATATCTCCATTAGAGAATCCACTTATGATGATATCCCATCACTTCTTGAATTATTGTATGAACTTGGCAGACCAAAACCACAAAAAGATAATGAACTTGAGAAATTTACAGCATTACTAAAAAACTACATGCAAGAAGATGATAAAAAAATTCTAGTTGCTCAAATTGTTAATTCAAAAATTATTGGTATGATAAGTATCGTATTTCTATCTCGATTGAATCAAAATACATCTGAAATGTATGTTCCTGAACTGATTGTTTCACAAAATTATCATTCTAAAGGAATTGGAAAAAAACTGCTTAATTTCTCAATAAAACTTGGAAAAGAGAAAAAATGTCATAGAATAAGACTAGAATCTGGAAATCAACGTATTGAATCTCACAAGTTTTACAAGCATTTAGGATTTGAAGATTCTAGTATTTTCTTTACAAAAAATCTTTAAGCAAATTATGCTTTAGCAACTTTTAGCAAATCTGCAATTCTGATATCCATTCCAAATCTGTCTTCGTTTTTCTTCATGTAACGGAAAATTGCAATAAAGTCTGGCAGTGCCTTGAGGAAACTGAAATTTTTCTGAATCTTTGCATGTACAAAATTAAAGACTTTGGCATACACTTTGTAGTGTTCTTCAACTGCTTTTTCATATGCTGCAAAGTCATGCATATTTTCAAGAAATATGTCGACACACTGCATTGATGGAATAATTCCTTCACCAAGTAATGCATAGACTGTACCAATTGATTCTCCGACCCCTACTACTTTACCTGAATAGTATGGTTTGCATTTATCTGGAGTTGCTAATCTAATTGGACGACCTTTTGTTTGAACAATTTTACCGCCGTGTTTTTTCAAAAATCTATCAGTTGCTTTTATGTGATCTTTATTGTAATCACCTGCACCAATATGTGCAAATTTACCTCCTAATGGGAAATACCAAAAGTAACCTGACATTCCCGGAAATGGCTCAATGTAAAAGTCATCATATGGAACTTTGTCTTCGTATTCCACTTTGTATTCATAAGTTGGTAAAAAGAAATCTTCTTTCATCTTTGGCAAGTATACTCTGTTAAATCCAGTACAATCAACAATCAAATCATATTCTTTTTCTAACTCTTCTAGTTTTGGAGCTTCACCGTAAATAATTTTTGAATCTTTAATGAAATCTTTGATTAATCCTAATTTGTTATACGTACATAATCCCTTTAAGCCAATATCAAATTTAACATTGTCATTCATTTTTACATGCATTTGTTTTCCATCATGAATTAGAAAGTCATCAAAATCTCTTCCAGTTTTTTTACAAAATTGTGTTAATTCTGACTTTATTGTACCCCATGCACAAATTGAATCATGTTTTTCCTCTATGGCTCTCTCATAACCTGTAACGTCATGTTCTGAATCTTTTAGTCGAGCCATCAAATAACTTCCAGCTACACCCATTCCCATTACAGCAATCTTCAAGATACTTTTGAACTTTCTACCTCTAATAAATAGACTATCTGAAATCTAAATTCATAGTACTAGTTAGCATCATTTGCCACTAGTACAAGTTGGTAGTGCCCGTTATATAGAAAAATTGATTTTACATAATTACAAGACCAAGTCTCTCATCTGTAACACTAGTTTCAGATCTTAAGACAAAATCACTGTCATCAGAAAAATGGACACTTTCTGATCTTAAGTGACATGGGCTCTCATCGGATCACCTTTTTGGTATTGATCTTAAGCCCATCGGTCTTATTTTTTTTAATTTTTAAAAAAGGGATAATATCTATGGGTAATAGTGCATTATTATGCAAACAATCGTTGTAGTTGCAATTGTAATTGCAGTTGGTATATTCATTGGAATTATAGCGACTGCTGATTATGGTGATTTTGTCAAAGAACGAGAATTAAGAAATCTAGAGTTATCCTACTATGAACTTCAGCAGAAAATAAAGCAATGTGAAGAACTATCTGGATATTCTCAAGAAACATGTTACATTGAATTAAAACGATTTGAAGAGTCTCATGAAAAAATGATTCAAAGGTATGAGGGATTTACTGGTCTTGAAGTTTATCATATGGCAAAGGATGGAAAAAATTCTCTAATTCAAAACAACGAGTTTTGGGATTCCTATGAAGAACAAATTCAAAATTGTCGTGAGACTTGGCTTGGTAATGAGGAAGGATTGAATTCATGTATACAGCAAGTTCATGTTGATTTAGATATTGAGAATTAATTTAGTAAACACAATTTAATTACAATGTATTATTGTCCAGAAATTAATTCCCAAACAAATCCAATTATTTCTTTAATCATGTTATCTATATCTCAAAAACTAGTTAATTTCGTGGGTAAATTACCTCTGACCTTGATCGAACCAGATTTTGACACATCTGGTTAATTCTAAATTTTACAATCAGTACTGTTGCAAGGAGTTTGTAAGATTTGTAGGGGGTTTACTATAGTTCAACTATCCAAAGTAAACATTCCTTATGATTTAGAAACTAAAATTGCATATGTTTGCTCAACGTGTCAAAGTCGCTATTAGTTATTCAATTAGTATTGCTGGTTTGAATGGTCTTGCATGTCTTGCTTTTCCTTTAGGGTCATAGATGTCCTCATCAGTTGCTCCAAACACCTGAATATCTACCCCGAACTCTTTTTTGCCAATACTTGCCAACTCTGTAGATAGGAATTGTTTTTCATTAAACTCTTCAGATTCTAATTTTATTGCTTTAATTTCTTCAGACTCTGAATGCAAATCTTTGATTACTTTTTGAATATAGTCTGGCATTTTTTTAGCATCTGTAGTTTGAGGATCTGCAATTAGTTCCTTCATTACTACTCCCATATTATTTTGACCGCCTACCATAATTCCTAAAATTTTTCTATAAACTTTAGATTTGAATTCATCTGAGTTTACATAGATTACAATTTTTTGTGGAGTAATTTTTGTAATTTTTAAAATATTTGCAATATCATCAATTGTTGATTTTAGTAGTTCTTCGGATTGAATTGATGTGGCATCTACGTCTTCTTTTGAAAATTCAGGCCATGCTGATTTTGCTGCAAGTTCTGTGTATCCTAATTTTTCCCACATCTCTTCTGCAATGTGTGGCGCAAATGGCGACAACATTGCCACTCTAGCAGAATTAATTTTGTGTAATATTCCTGAAACATCGTCTCTTCTTTTGGCCTCTACTCTCTTTGCATACCAGCTCAAATCCGATTCAAATGAAAATAGTATGTCTTGAAGACCTTCACGTAGCCTCATTTTTTCAACTGCTTCTGTAACTTGGACTATCATGCCTTGCGTTCTTGATAAAATCCACTTATCTTCAGCCTCCAAATCACCTATTTGTGCTGCTTTGAGGGTACTACACTCCTCCAAAAGTGACTCAAGCTTGTTTTGAATACCTGAAACTGATTCCATGTTAAAGTCAGCGTCTTGAAGTAATTCAGCTGATGAGATAATTGCTAATCTAATTGGGTCTGCCCCATAATCTTTGATTGCAGTTCGAAGTGGAATAATGTTTCCCATACTCTTACTCATTTTTGCACCATCCATCATTACAGAACCATTAACAACAATTTCTTGTGGCCATAATTTTTTCTCAAATATTGCAACATGATTTAAGACAAAAAATGATAAGTGATTTTGAACTAGGTCTCGTCCTGAATGTCTTGAATCAACTGGATAAAAGTATAGGAATTCTTTTTTGACCATATCAATTACATCTTCAGATAATTTTGATGTGCTAACAGCTAATGTGATGTCTCCTTTATCTAATAAAATATAATCAAAGAATTCTTTTGTAAGGTTTTCAGATTTTAACGTTCCATCATTTACAAATCTTGACATGGTGTAATATGCCATGTAAATTACACTGTCTGACAAACTCTCAACAATCCAATCTTTGTCCCATGGTAGTTTAGTTCCCAATCCTTGTTGTCTTGCACATGCTCTTTCGTGTAACCAATCAATTACCTCTTTGAACTCTGTTGTAATTTTATTTGGTAAGATATTCATTTCATCAAAACAGTTTCTTGCAGTTTCTTTCCATTCTTCATCCCCATAATTCAAAAACCATTGATTGTTCAAAACTTTAACAACACATTCTGTTCCACAACGACATTTTACTGGAGCATTTTCAAGTACTGGGAATTTTTCTAGATGTTTATTTTCCATTAACCAATCTCTAACTTTATTTCGTCCAAACTGAACTTTCTCATTTTGGAACTCTCCACATTTGTCATTTAGTTTTCCATCTGTGAATTCCTTGAGATATAGCTCGTTTGTTGCTTCTTCTAATTTTTGATCAGATTGGTCAGATACTCCCATTTTCTCACAAATCTCTTTTGCAGGAATTTCTCCATATCCTTCTGTGGTAATGATTGGAATAGGCTCAATTTTTAAGGCTAATTCGTGATTTTTAGCCTTGAGATCCATTAATGCCTGGTAGTCCTTTGGTGCGTGGGCTGGAACTGACATGACTAGACCTGTTCCAATAGCAGGCTCTACAAATTCTGCTTCTAAAATTGGAATTTCTTGATTGCTGTGAAGTACTGTGGCATATTTTCCAATTATTTCAGTTCCTGCAATGTCTCCTTCAATTGTAATTTCTTTTCCAAAGAATTCTATTTTATTTGCACATTCTTCAGAGACAATCCATTTTTCATCATCTGCTTTGATTTTTTTGTAAATGGTATTTGGATTAACCCAAAGATTAGTTATGCCAAAAATTGTTTCAGGGCGTAGTGTTGTAACTGGAAATATGTATTCACCAAACTTGAATTTGACTAGATGATTCTTGTCATCAATTTTTGGTTCAACGTCACCCATTGTATCGTGTTGTGATACTGGGTTTTGATCACGTGGACACCATCCTACTGGATGTGACCCTTGAATAATTTTACCATTTTCTTTTAGAGTTGTAATTTGCCATTCAATAAATTTCTGATAACCTGGAACAATTGTTGTAAACTCTCTTCTCCAATCTATAGAGTATCCCATCTCAATCATCCCTGCTTTGATTTCTTCATGGAAATAATCTGCAATCTTTATTGGTTCAACAAATGTTTTGATATCTTCTTCTGGAACATGGTAAATGTTTCGTAATCCATCAAGAATTTCTTTTTCTTGGGATTGAATTCTTTTTGCCATCCCCAAAACTGGAGTACCCGTATAGTGAAATCCCATTGGGAATAATACGTTATACCCTTGCATTCGATAAAATCTTGCATGAACATCAGCTAGTGTGTATGTTCTTCCATGTCCAATGTGTTGTGGTGAGTTTGGATATGGATAAGCTACTGTGATGAATTTTTTTGGTTTCTCATTTGGATTTGTCTCAAAGTCTTTTGATTCATTCCATTTAGCTTGCCATTTAGTTTCAATTTGGTTCCAGTTAATTTCCATTTTTCATTTATCCTAAAATCATTGATTTTGCTTTTTGTATTGCAGTGTCTTTTTTAGATGTGTCTTTACCTCCACCTTGAGCAAATTTAGCATCACCGCCACCAGAACCGCCTAAAATTGAGGCTATTTCTTTGGCAATATCGCCTGCATTTACGCCTGATTTCTCACCTGCAAATATTATTACACGTATAGTTGGACCTGCTTCAAAAATTCCACAAAATGCTGCAGTATCATCTTTTGCAACTAATTTCTTTCCAAAGTTTTGATGGAAATAATCATCATAATTTTCATCTGCAGTAAAACAGAGTTTTCCATTTACTGCAATTCCTTCAGATTCTAATGATTCTCCTGATAACACTTTTTCTATGAATACTGGAATCTTCTCTCTTGCTTTATCTTTATTTTCTTCTCTTGCTTTATCTTTGATTTCTTTTTGTGCTGATTCTTCTTTGTTTTGTGTTTGAATAATTTCTTGTTGCTTTACATATTCTTGTGCTGTTGGTCCTGAAACAAATTCTAATCTGACAACTCCATCTTGAATTCGTTTTGTTCTTGTAATTTTGATTAGTTCAATATCTTTAGTTTGCTTTACGTGAGTTCCACCACAAGCTTCAACATCAAAGTCTTCAATTGATACAATTCTCACTGATTTTACTGGAACAACTCCGCCTTGGTAAATTTTAAAACCATACTTTTGTTCAGCAGTTCCTCTATCGTAATTTTCTATAGTTACTTGCATGTCTTTTGCAATGATTTGGTTTGCAGCTTTTTCAATATCTGCCACTTCTGAATCAGTTAGTGATGAGTGATGAGTAATATCTAATCTAGCGTGATCATCTTCTTTGAATGCAGAGTGTTGCCATATCCAAGATCCTAATACTTGTCTAGCTGATGAATTTAGAATGTGTGTACTAGTATGGTTTTTTGTAATGTTTGCACGTCTAACTGAATCTACTTTACATGATACTGTATCCCCTTCAGATGGAATGCCTCCTTCTAATTCGTGTAAAATAACTCCACCATGTTTATTGACATCAATCACTTTGAAGCCTGCTATGATTCCATGGTCTGGTTCTTGTCCTCCACCACGTGCATAAAATGAGGTTCTATCTAACACAATTCCTTTTTCAAAGACTTTGAGAACTTTTGCCTCAAACTCCATTGGGTCATCTTTGTAAAACAGCATGTCAGTTTCTGGAATGTTTTCTAAGGAAAGTTGCTCCATTGCTTTTTTCTTATCTGATTGATGTAAATCTGATAATTTTGCATAAAATGATGATGGGATTTCTGAAATTACTTCTACTTCTTTGAGGTATTCAGGTGTAATTCCATCTGATTCGTATAGTGTGATTAACTCATCAACTGATGGTGCCCTTCCTTTGTCTTTGAGTTTGGTTGCCATCTTACCCATTCTTGACTTTGATTCAACATATCTTTGAGATTCTAACTCTAAGATGGTCTTGACATCTTGTCTTTTTGATTCAAGTTCTGGATAGGTATCTTTGAGATAGTCAATGTGCATGTCAATTAATTCATCAATGTCTAGTTTGAGATTCATTCTGTCTATTGTTCCATTAATTCGTCTTAACATCATTCGAAGATTATATCCTCCACCAACATTGCTTGGCAATGCTCCATCAGTAATTGCAAAAATCAAAGTTCTCAAATGATCTGCAATCAAATACATTCCTTCAAGCGGTGTGATGATTCTGTTAAGTTGGTCTTCAGTTAACCCTGTTGTCTTGATAGTTTGTTTTCTAACTTCTGTCAAGTCATCATAAATTTCTAAATTCTTTGCGATTGTTGTAAAATAATTTCTAAGCATCTCTGAATCTGAATCAATTCCAATTTTTTCCATAAGGTGATTAGTTATTGGACCAAAACAGCAGTCATATGCAGTGGGAGTACCTGTTGTAATCCATGCAAATCTTTCTAGTCCTGCCCCCATATCGATAATTTTTTGATCAAGTGTTGTGTGCTGTCCTAATTCCCCTTGAAATTCTGTAAATACTGCATTGCCAAGCTCCAACCCTCTGACAAAATATTCTAATGATGAACCAAATGAACCTCCACCTGCCCACACATCTTCAACAAATACAACTTCTTCTTTTTTAATTCCAAATTGCTGTGTCAATAATCTAAAATCTAAATCAACACATTCGTCTTTCCAGTATCCTCCGTTATCTGGAATGCTGTGTTGCCCAATCATACAAAAACTAGAAAAGTGTCTGCCAGTAACTCCTACGTTTTCTAAATCTTTGAAACGTAAACATGTTTGTGGAACTACTAGGGGATTTGCAGGAAATTCAAATACGACTTTTGAACCCATCACTCTTTGAAAATCAACTACTGATGCAATTGTAAAATACAAATCATCACGCCATCTGCATACTACTGGATATCTACTAACTGAGGTATGGTTATTTTTTACAAAAAATTCTTCAACTTGTTTCCAAGCTTGTGTGTAATCAAATCGTTTTGTTGTTGGTGGTTCTCCAATGAATGAATATGTATCAGTTCCATCATCTGGACAAAGTGTTCTATTTGCATCCAAAGTCCAAAAGAATCTGCCACACTTTGTGCAACCTTTTCTGATAAATCCTTGTTCTTCAAATAGTTTGACTTTGTAGTATCTATCAGGATCTGCTGAAAATTCTTTTAAAATCTGATTTTTGTCCAACGTTGAGAGATGCTACTTTCCAATATTAAGAATTGTCGATTAATGATTACATTAAATACAATCTATTTGATACTCTAATCATGTTTGGAAGTAAACCTACTCTTAAAGAAGGAACTCATATTTTCTCAATTAAAAAAAATGGTGAATTTAATGACTTTATTTTTGGTGTTGTAACTGGTATTGATGATAAAAAAGTAGGTGTTAATGGTGTAATTGTCAATCCAATTGGTCTCAAAAATAAAATATCTCAAGGAAAAACTGGTGAAAGATCTAATGAGATCCTTACTCACCCAACTCCTGATAATGTTGTTTTAGCATTGGTGTATAGAGTTGAATCTGAGAATTTTGCTGAAGTTTTAGATCTTGATGTTGATAAATGCGATATCATTCCACCAAAAATTTATCTAATGCTTGATGGTTGGATACGCGAATCTATCCCTGAATTCATTAACAATGTTTTGTCTTTGGCTCCAGGTACTGAAAGAGATGAAGCAAAACGAATTTTAAAAAATAGAATGGAAACTTTAACGGATCCAAATCTAAGACGAACTTTGTATGCTGTTTGTAGAAGTCTTAAAATTCTAAATTAAATATCTAATTTCAGGCGTAACTTCTCCATAGTTTTATATTATGCCCTAAGAGATTCATGGTACAATGGAATATGTTTACGCTGCTTTACTTCTTCACAAACTAGGCAAAGAAGTTAACGAGGCAAACCTCAGTTCAGTTGTTAAATCATCTGGCGCTGAAGTTAATGAAGCCCAAGTTAAATCTCTAGTCGCAGCCTTAGCCGATGTTAACATCGATGAGGCAGTTAAAGCCGCACCTGTAGCAACAGCAGCAGCCGCACCGGCAGCAGCAGCCGCAGCAGATGCACCAGCAAAAGAAGAAAAGAAAGAAGAACCTAAAAACGAAGAAGCAGCCATGGAAGGATTATCATCCTTATTCGGCTAAGCAACTTTATTCTTTCAACTTAATTTTATACTTATTTTTATTAATCTTAATTACTCTGTATGTGATTTTTGTATTTGTTGACAGAATTTTCTTTTACCTCTGAATTTTTCATTTATGTTTTAGATCTGTTTGGCACTGTAGCATTTGCAATTACAGGTGCTTTTAAGGCAATTGAGAGAAAATTTGATGTTGTAGGAATTTTGTTACTTGCAACTATTACTGGTGTTGCAGGTGGTACGATTAGAGATGTAATTTTAGGTAGAATCCCTAATTCTATATCTGATCCTACTTATGTTATTGTAACAATCGCATCTGGAATTGTAATCTTCTTTTTGTATTCTCATTTGAAAAAACATTGGAATCTCTTTTTGAAATTTGATGCCATAGGATTAGGAGTGTTTACAATTATTGGAGCAACTTTTGCATACAATATTTTTGGATTAAATTTTTTGGCAATTTTATTGGCAGGTATTTTGACTGCTGTTGGAGGAGGTATACTTAGGGATATCTTTGTTAATCAAGTTCCTATAGTTTTTGTAAAAGAATTCTATCTTTCTGCAAGTTTTATTGGTATTGTAATATTTTCTATTATTTTGTATTTTACAGATGAACTATACTATGCTACTATTGTTGGAATTGTTCTAACTACTTCTTTGAGGTTAATTGCAATGAAGTATAATTGGAATTTGCCTAAGGTAAAAAATACCGATTGATTATGCTGGTGTGTAATCTTTTGCTTGGCCTGCTACGCCTTTAGCTTGTGCATCTGCTTTTTGTAAAATTTGTTCTTTTGTTTCATTTGTCATGAAGCCTGATTCAACAGATACTGAGCGTGCAGATTGTGCTGCTTTTGTAAGAATTTGTGTAACATTATCTGCAGTGATGTAACCTGCCTCAATTGATAGTGATACTGCTTCTTGGTGGAATTGTGCAAATGCATCTCTTGTTTTCTCAACATCTACTATCATGTCTTCTTCAGTGTATTTGAGACCCTCTTCAACTGCTGAATAAAGTGAAATTCCTGCTTCTACTGGTTTGATATCTAATTTACCTAAAATTGATGCTAATTTTTCATTAATTGCTTCGCCTTTCTTTGCTGGTGTTGTATCTTTTGCAATCCAAATTGTTCCTTGATCAATTTTTGTTGGAATTTTTGCATCTTTGAATTCTGTAAGCATTGGTCCTGGTGCAATTCCTGTATTTTTAGCAGGTACTACAATATCGATACTTGCAATATCTCCAGCACGTGCACCCATCATTACTTTGTTTTTGCCCAATAGTACGTTTAGTTTGAATGGTGACATGTTTGTAAAAATGAATATCAATTGTTCTTTTAGTTCTAGGGATATTTCTTTCATACCTGGAATCTCTAATGTTTCAAGTGCTTTTTTTGCAACATTATTTTTAACACATACAAATTCTACTTCTCCTTTCAAAGTTTTTCTTAATGGTAAAATTTGTGTAGAACGAACTTTTTTCATTTTAATTATTGAAATGGTTTTGTATTTTTTTGGTAACTCTATTAATTGCTGATACATTTCTGTTTTTCTTTTGGGATATGTAGTTCTATTTTCATGCATGTTTCTTCTTTATCTCCTGGAGTTGTTTTTGTGGTTTACCCATTGTAGTTTTTACCATGATTTTTTTAATATTTTTTTCACCGTTTGGTAATTTCTTTTCTATTGCACTAAGAACAGTAAATGCGTTAATTGCTAAATCTGTATCTTCCATTGACTCATCACCAATTTTACATGCTATTGATAATGATGCTCTTGTTCTAACTTTAATTGATGTTCTAAATCTTGCAAGGAATGCTTCAATTGATGCATTAAATGGAACTGGTGTTGGCATTTTTCCTCTAGGGCCTAAAAGCTGACCTAGTGCTTTACCTACTGTTGGCATGATTTTTGTATCTGCTAAAAAGAAATCATATTTGTTAATGAATTTTCTAGATTCTCTTTTGTTAGATTCATACTTTGTTAATTCTTCATTTCCAATTACTACATCTGCTTTTGCTGTCTTTGCTTTTTGACTCATATCTCCTGTAGCAATTACACATACTGTTGCAGGTGAACTTGTTTTTGGAAGTTGAATTACCTCGTTGATGGCAAATCCTTTTTTGACATCAATATCTTTAAAATTAATAATTAGCTCAATTGATTGCTTGAATTTTCGTTTTTTAGAGTCTGTTTTGATCTTTGTGATCAATTCTCCCAATTGTGCTTCTGTAATCATTACGAACAATTTCCAGAAAACCTACTTAAAATCGTTTAGGGGTTTGAGATTTTGTCTCTCTTTTATTTTAAAAAATTTCATTTTTTATACCTAATAATTATAATTTAGAGGCAAATTTTTGTTAAAACTTACATATATTAAATGACAATCTCCATTTTCTAGCACATTGCATCGTTTTGATGACCTTGACATGAAATTATTATTTGAATTAACTCAAGATGGATCTATTTCTGTTCCTACACTGTCTAAAAAACTTGGAATTAATGCTTCTGTACTGTATAGTAGAATTAAGCGATTAATGAAAAAGAAATTAATCAAAAAATTTACTATTGAAATTGATGAATCTCTTTTGGGTATTGGAGTAAAAGCATCTGTTGGTATTAATCGAGATCCAAAACTAAAAGAAACAATTCATAAACAATTCATGGAAACATCTGAAGTTGTTTCTATACGTGAAATTACTGGTAGATTTGATATTATGATTGATGTTTATGCTAAAAATCTTGAGGCTTTACATACTGTAGTTATTGAAAAAATTGGAAAAATAGAGGGTATTCAAAATACTGAAACCTTTGTCGAATTACAAAAAACAGACAAAGATCCTGTTTATCTTACTGAATAATTATTGGAATTTTTGATCCCATTTACCTTCATTGATTTCAGCAGTAACTTCTTTTGGAGTTTTTCCTTCTACTTTAACTCCTAATGCTACACATGTACCAATGATGGTTTTTGCAACTGATTTTAATGATGATGCATAAGATTTTTCGAGTTTTGTATTTGCTACTTTGATAATTGAATCCATTGTGACATCTCCGGCCCATTCAGTACCTGAAGTACTCGAGCCTTTTTGAATTCCTGCTTCTTTCATGATTAATGCTGCAGCTGAAGGAATGCCAATTTCAATTTCATATTTTTTTGTATCTGTATCTACTATGACAGTTACTGGAACTTTCATTCCCTCGAAGTCTTTTGTTTTCTCATTAATTGATGCGATAACTTCCATGATGTTAACGCCTAGAGGACCTAATGCTGGACCTAATGGTGGACCTGCTGATGCTCCTCCTCCTGTTACAAGTGATGATACTTTTTGTTCTCCCATTATCTATTCAACTCAAAATCAAAATTTAATCCTTCCTAAGCTCCACTCGAAAGCTTTAGGTAGTTTGCATCTACTGTTACTGGCAATTGATATGATGCATCTAGTAAGACAACTGTGGCTTCTTCTTTGTCTGTATCTATTCTAGTAATTGTTGCTTTCATTCCTTTGAATGGACCGCCAGTAATTTCGATAATGTTATCCACTGCTAATGTTAAAACTGTTGATTTCTTGACAAGATAACCTTCTATATCTTCAAATGCTAATTCTCCTCTTAATTGACCGCGAATGTGTCTAACACCTTCAACTGCCAAATATGCATCGCTAGGATTAACTGCTTCAACGACTACATATCCTTTAAGATCACTTACCCAAAATACTGATTGAATGTTAATTTGGTTAGCGTTGGCTTTAGCTTCTAATAATCTCATTACCACTTTTTCTTGTCCTCCTGTGGTTCTAATTGCAAATAAGTGTGATTTTATTTCTTCAGACAATTTTATCGACCAAATGTAACTACCGAAAACACAAATTGAATTATAAATCCAATAGTACCAACTCCTGCAATTCCAGTTAATACTAATCTCAAATGTTGTGAATATTCCTCTTTATCAGGTTTTTTAGTCATCTTCAATGTATTAGCACAATTCTTCAAAGTTTGCTTCGGGTTCATTGGTGGAAATTAATAAGGTGTCTTTATATTCCTTATCTCATGGAACTTTTAATTGCATATCGAGATGACCCTGCAGGTTACAATATGGCAAATTTTCTTTCACAAAAAATGACTTTAGATGGTGATATTTTCCGTGGAAAATATTATGATTTGATCATAATTTCAACTCCTACCATTTCTGCTGATTGGCTTGAAGAAAAATATGATTATGATGGATTTGTATTTCTTTCAAAACATGCTGCAGAATCTGGTGTATTGGCATTAACTTGTCACAGTACGGGAAATTTTTCTGAAGCTAAATTTGGTGGTAATGATAGGCAAGTTGCAATCCCTCATCCCGATCTCCAAAAAGCATATCTTCAAACATTACAAAAACATCAATCTGAATTTTCAGAATTTCAAATAACCATTGAAGCTACTCATCATGGTCCTACTGCTTTAACTAAACCTACAATTTTCATAGAGATTGGTACTACTGAAAAACAATGGACTGATGTTTCATTGTGTCATTCTGTTGCCAAGTTAGTTCATCATGTTTTTTCTAATAATATCTCTGAAAATCCTGTAGCAATTTGTTTTGGTGGCACTCATTATCCATCAAAATTTACTCATGAATTACTTGAAGGTAAATATTCTCTTGGAACAGTAATGCCCAAACATACATTGGATGAACTTGATGAAGAATTATTTTTACATATTATGAAACAAAATAATGTGGCAAAATTTGCTCTTTTAGATTGGCGTGGATTAGGATCAAATAAACAAAAAATTCTCAACTTCCTTGAATCTACTTCCCTTGAAATAATAAAATTATGAATCTTGAACATAAAGTTTACAAAAAATTACTAGATGTACCCAAAGGTCAGATTACAACTTATGGCGATTTGGCAAAAGCTGTAGGATTAAAAAATGGTCCAAGAATTATTGGAAAAATTATGAACAAGAATCCTTACCCTGTTCTGGTTCCATGCCATAGAGTTGTAATGTCTACTGGTAAAATTGGTGGTTATGCATATGGTGAACATGTCAAAACAAAAATGCTTAGTGATGAGGGTATAGAAATCATAAATGGTAGTATTGAAAATTTTGATAAAAAATTATTTAAATTCTAATTTGTTCTTTTAGTTTTGATTTCATCCATCAAAGTTCTCAAGTGAGCTTTATTTCTAACTGTGTTTCCACCTACTTTTTTGTACAATATCCAAAACTCTGGATTAGTCAAATCTTTTCTATCTTTTGCAATTTTTAATAATCTTCTTAGTGAACGGACTTTTGCAACATATACTGTTTTTTTACCTACTCTTGCACCTTTTGTTCCTTGTTTGGAACCTTGTGTTGTGCCTCTTTTCTTTCTTTGATCTAATTTGTGTTGTGCTCTTCCTCTTGATGTTCCAGTAAATGATTTTATCTTAATTGTATTTGCTGTAATTAAACTACGAATATTTTCTCTGGTAATTGCATCTGCGATATCATCTAAGTGGTCTGCATCAAATTTTATCCTATGAATTCCGACACCAGTAACTCTGGAGGTCAGTCTTTTTTTTGCTCTAAGATTAACTACCAATTACACTCACTCTTGCATTAAATATTTTAAATTTCTTTTCAACTGCTTTAGCGACAATTTCTTTTCTCTTTTTAGTACCGACACTATGTCCAAATCTTACACCATCTTTCTTTGGATCTAATTTTTCTAAATCTGACATATTGAAAACTAAATTATCTGTAAATCCTGAAGGATGTAATCCTTTTGCATCTCTAGGTCCACCATATCCCACTTTGACTAAACCTGGACGACCTCTGCTCTTTTGTTTTCTTTGATGGTGATCTATTCCTTTTGGTTTTCTCCAATTAGTTTGAAGTCTAACATAACGCCAACTTTCTGGTCTCACAAAATCAGGATTGTGTTTTTTTATCTCCTGTCTTTTCTCGATCAATTCCTTGTTGATTGGCATGGAACTAAGTCTTGAATTTTGGAATAAATACGTTCCTAGACCTAAAAAAATTCAACATGGAAAAGAGATAATAAGGAAAATCGAAGCGGATCTAAATATCTTATGACCCCTAGATTTGCTCAAACACACTATAGGAGAATAGAATATTGACAGAATTACTAGGTAGATCTACAACTGAACAATTTTTAGCCCAATTAACGGCTTTTGGAATCAATCCATCCAAAGTTCATAGAAATTTACCTACTGATGAAATGGTGGCTATTTCTGTTGATAGAAAAGAAGGTGTTGTAAACTCCACAGGTTCTCTTTCAGTTGATACCGGAAAATATACTGGTAGATCCCCTGATGACAGATTTATTGTATATGATGATAAAACCCATGATACTATTGATTGGGGAAAAATTAACCATCAATTCCCAAGTGGTAAATTTGAAAAACTTTTTGAAAAGATGAAAGACTTTGTTGCTAACAAGGAACTTTTTGTTTTTGATGGTTTTGTAGGAGCTGACCCTGAAACTCGTTTACCTATTAGAGTAATTAATGATCATGTTTGGCAAAATATGTTTTCAAGTAATTTGTTTATTCGACCTACCAATGAGGAATTAGAAAAACATGAACCTGAATTTACTATTTTATGTATTAATGATTTCTTAGCAGATCCTGAAGTTGATGGAACCAGAACTGATGTCTTTATTTTAATTGATTTAACAAGAAAAATTGTTTTAATTGGTGGTACTGAATATGCTGGTGAAATGAAAAAATCAATGTTTGGTGTAATGAATTTCTTATTACCAGAACGTAATATTTTCCCAATGCACTGTTCTGCAAACATTGGTGAAAAAGGAGATACTGCATTATTCTTTGGATTATCTGGAACTGGTAAAACAACTCTTTCAGCAGATCCTAATAGAAAATTAATTGGTGATGATGAACATGGTTGGTCTGATAATGGAACATTTAATTTTGAAGGTGGATGTTATGCAAAATGTATTAATCTTAGTCAAGAAGCAGAACCTGAAATTTGGAATGCAATTAAACCTGGTGCACTTTTAGAAAATGTTGTCTTAAATGATAATATTCCAGATTATGATGATAATTCATTAACTGAAAATACTCGTGTTGGTTATCCTTTAGATTTCATTCCAGGTGCTGTAATTCCTAGTGTTGGTGGAAATCCGCGCATTATTGTATTTTTGACTGCAGATGCTTTGGGTGTATTGCCTCCTGTTTCTAGGTTAACCAAAGAGGGAGCAATGTATCATTTCATGTCTGGTTATACTAGTAAATTAGCAGGAACTGAAAGAGGCATCAAAGAACCAAAATCTGTATTTTCTCAGTGTTTTGGAGCCCCATTCATGCCTAGACCTGCTTCAGTTTATGCAAAACTTCTTGGTGAAAAAATTAATCAACATAATACTGTAGTTTACCTTGTCAATACTGGCTGGTCTGGTGGTCCATATGGTGTTGGTAAACGAATAAAGATCAAATACAGTCGTGCAATGGTTACTGCCGCAATTTCTGGTGCACTTGGTATTGTAAAATATCGCCATGATGATTTACTTAATCTTGATATTCCAACAGAAGTTGAAGGTGTTCCGTCTGAAATTTTAGATCCAAAACATACTTGGGTTGACAAAGACTCCTATGATCTTTCTGCCAGAAAACTAGCTCAAATGTTTGTTGAAAACTTTAAGAAATTTGAAAATGTTTCAGATGATATAATTGCAGCAGGTCCTAATTATTCTGTATAACTTATTTTCTAATAATTAATCCTGCAATTCCGATAATCACAATTATTGAAACTATTAGTATAATTTGTTTTTCTGGAATATCTCTTAATTCTGATTTTTCTATTTTTTCTGAAAGTGAATTAATTTTAATTGTGTTAAATGCATCAGATGTATTTCCATTAATTTTGATTTTAGCATCTATCCAATATTCTCCATTTTCATAGATCTCTAAAGATGTTTTTTTATCTGGTATTGTACTAATTGTATCTGAATTTCCATTTTTACTATTTATGATTGTTATTTTTGCAAAACTCCATTCATCTGGATGGTTGATTTCGAAAAATAATTTTTCATTTTCTTGGATTATGGAAATTGAACCTTCTGTGTGGTGGATAAGCACTGGAATTGTATATTGTATTTTATCGTGATTGATGAATATTTTTCCTTCATGTTCTCCATATTTTTCTTCAACTATGTTTAATCCAATTTGTAAATTATTATTTTTAATATCATGTGTAAACTCTATGAATTTTGGTCCCTCAAATCTAACATCAATTTTTTCTAAGTTTCCTTCAATTAATTTCAACTCTAATTGTTCTTCTATTGAGGGTTGATCTTTTGATAAATTAATGACAAAATTTGTTGGATTGATTATCAATTTTGCATTATAGGCATTTGCTATGTCTAGTCTTCCTGAGCCTGATTCATGTAATGAAAATTCTTGCCCATAAGCATCTGAAACTGGTTGAACTGTAGTGACTAACAATGATTTTATTTCATGGTTTTCTAATTCTGGATTTTTTTGTAGTAATAATGCTGCTGCACCACTAACATGAGGTGCTGCAAAACTAGTTCCACTAGTGAAGTTATAGATTCCGTTGTTTTGTGTAGTGTTAATGTAAGCTCCTGGGGCTACCATATCTGGTTTAATGTAAAATGGTGATACTGGTCCTCTTGAACTAAAATGTGCTATAAAATCTGGATTGTAAAATAAATGCATTATTCCTTCATTATCCCTTTCAATTGATTCAATAATTTCTAGTCCTTCTTCTCTATCTATTGAAACTACTGGAATTTGTGGAATATATCCTGGTTCTGAAAACTCATGAATTAATTCACCTAAAAAAATCCCTGGTTCATTATTATAAACAATTAATGCTTTAGCTCCTGCATTTGCAACATTCATTTCTTTAATTGAAAAAAATAATAATTCTCCTTCTACATTGCTGCCTCTTTCTACAATTACTATTGCATCTTTAACATCGATATCTTTTAAGTCATTGATTTTACCATAACCTGCAAAAATTATTTTTTCAGTTATTGGTTCATTTGTTTTTGAGGATCCCACCATTGGAATTACTGTATATTGTTTTTCATTTATTTCCAATGTTGCAATTAAACTTGAAGTCATGTTGTTGTAAGTTGCACCAACTGTAATTGATTCAAAATTTTTTCCTGGACTTCCAATCGTTTCAAATTTTGGTCCATCATTTCCTGCAGCTGTCACCACAAAAATTCCATTATTTAATGCGTGATTTACTGCATTGTCTATTTTTGAATTAGTTTTGTTTACTCCTAAACTGATATTGATAATATCTGCTTTATCTTCAATTGCTTTTTCAATTGCCTTTCTGATTAATTCTGATGATACTCCTTCCCCATCTTCTGATACTTTGTAAGCTAGAATTTTTGCTTTAGGTGCAACACCTAACAAATTTCCATCTGCTGCAATTACACCTGCAACTTTAGTACCATGTCCATTGTTATCCATTGGTAGTTGATCTTCTTGAATGAAATTATATCCTCCAATTATTTTTCCATCTGGACCCCATCCGAATAAATCTGGATGATTAAAATCTACACCAGTATCGATAACTGCTATTTTAATTCCAGTTCCATCAATTCCGTTCATTCTTGGAATTTCAGTACCAATGTATGGTACACTATTTTCAATGTATGTTTTAATTTCATTTTGAGATTGAATTGATTGTGATACAATAACGCTAGATAGTAAAATTAGCGTTATGGAAAAAATTAGTAATGATTTCATGAATTTTTTAGTTTTTTAACAAGTAAAAATGAATTGTTTACTAAAGCAATAAATGGAATAAATTTTAAAATATATCATGGGAAAATACACACTTCCTGAAATGCCATATGCTTATGATGCATTAGCACCTCACATTGATGCACAAACAATGGAGATACATCATACAAAACATCATCAAGCATACACTGACAAATTAAATGCAGCCCTTGAAGCATGTCCTGCTGATATTCAAGAAAAAGATATCTTAGACATCTTGTCTGATATTAATTCAGTACCAGAAGCCCAAAGAGGAGCAGTTAATTTCAATGGTGGTGGTTATGATAACCACAGGTTATTTTGGAATAACATGAAACAAAATGGCGGTGGAGAACCTGGAGGATCAATTGCTGATGCAATTAACGATTCTTTTGGAAGCTTTGCTGACTTTAAAGAGAAATTCACATCTACTACTGCAGTAATTCAGGGTAGTGGCTGGGGATGGTTAGTATACAATCCTTCAACATCTAAAGTTGAATACAAATCAATGCCAAATCAAACTAGTCCAAGAACTGAAGGATTAGTCCCGTTATTGGGTTGTGATGTTTGGGAACACGCATACTATCTAAACTATCAAAACAAAAGACCAGTATACATTGCTGCATGGTGGAATGTAGTGAACTGGGATGAAGTTGAAGATAGATTCTCTAAAGCAAAATAAAGTTAGATCTTTATTTTTTATTTATTTTTTATTTTCTAAATTTAGCTCATGAATGAATTTATAACCATCTCAGCATGATCTGTTGTACATGAGTGAACAACAGGCTGAACAATTGATGCAACAGATGCAAATGCTTGAAACATATTTTTCTGATTTATCTCAAAGAGAAGGAACTTTTGTAAGTATTTTGAGGGAAGCTACTGCTGCTATTGAATCAATAAAATCACTTGGAACTCAACCTGATTCTGATACTTTAATTCCTCTTGGAATGGGAGCTTATATTCCAACAAAAATTTCATCCAATAACAAAATTGTTGTAAATATTGGTGCTGGTGTTGCAGTTGAAAAAGATTTTCCTGCAGCAATTAATTATTTTGAAGCTAGAATAAAAGAAATTGAAATTGCTTTACAAGATACTGCTGCCA
>Ga0209667_1001129_pt1 | contig 20249 bp, 26 predicted proteins | sample SaaInlV_165m_DNA_2_FD_184682 | JGI IMG/M metagenome (GOLD analysis project Ga0209667, IMG submission 184682) | Marine microbial communities from expanding oxygen minimum zones in the Saanich Inlet - Saanich Inlet SI037_S3LV_125m_DNA (SPAdes)... | ecosystem: Environmental > Aquatic > Marine >... | reverse complement strand
ACAATGCGATCAATTAAAAATTGGATTGAAAGCATACAGATATCTTAGCGAGGGTATTGAACTTGCTACTGAACTTGGAATACAAGTTGATGAGGCAGAACTAATTAGAACTAACTCAACAGGTCTTACAATTTATAATCCTAGTAATCTAGCAAGTATGATTAAAGGCATGAAGAACAAACAATCAGCTAACACAAGAGAGGCAAAAATATTGGCTAGAAAACAATATGAAGAAAGTCTAAATTAAGAGTTGACAATGTATGGGATTTAATATAAAATCCCATACATAACAGAAAGACAACAGAAAGCAGAAATAAAATGGAAATAGGACAAACATTTAGAATAACATACTACGCAAAGAAACATAAAAAGCATATAACAAGAAACGCAAAATGGACGGACAAATGTCAAGAAAGATTAACTAAATTAGGTCATCAAATTATGGTGTATTTTGACATGGACGCTGACGGATATAGAACAGCAAAAGGCAGTTGGAAAGTGAGGTTTTAATGGCGATAGATTTTGACGCATTAGATTTAGTAAGAACTCAAAATCGTGCAGAAATGCATGAGAAAAAAAAGATAGAGTTTTTAGAAGATAGAATGAAAACATTTGAAAGAACTCTTGAAAGTCATGCCAAAATCTTGGCAAGGTTTCAAATGACCGAGGGGGATAATAATGCCGAATAAACATTTTTGCCAAGGGCCAACGTGCCACGAACAAACTACATCAGATAGGTTTTTAAAATCAAGAGGAGTAGTTAGAGGAAGATATGCATATGCAGATAGAGATAGAACACCTAACTCGTGGGGTTACACCCCTAATGGTTCAGATGTTTATTTCTGTAGTCAACGATGTAAGTTTGATTGGTTATCAACTAACATGGAAAACATCGAGCAAGGCAGACCGATTGAGTTTATCAGACACAGACGCGAGAGCCAAGGCTATCGCAAGGTAACTGATGATAGTGGATATCGTACTTATAATACTATTGAAAGGGTTGACAATGGTCAGCTTATAGAGTAGGATTATCCTATAACAAATACAGGAGAAATAACATGACAACAAGAAGTAATAGAACAAACTCAACAGAGAAGACAGAAGAGCGTAAGAATAGATTTAATGGCGAGTCTATTATGTTAACCAAGGAAGAGTCTATCATTCATGATAGAATCTTTATTAATGAATTAGGTGCAACGATCGAAGACAAAGAACTTGGATACGGTGGCTCTAAACTTTGGGACAAAGTACGTGCAGACTTAGACTACTTTAGACAGCACAATGCTGAGGCTTACATGGTCTTATTAGATTAAAGAACACAAACTGTGTGTGTCCTGTTGGACACACACTCACCCACTCACATTCAATAGAGGTACCACAACCTTTTTTAACTTTGCAATCACTTAAATAATCAATCCATATATATGAAAAAGGGGTCCCAAAGTTTACCCTTTATTGCTTGATTTGGACGGTTTTAGCCTGTAAAACCATTATGGGACCCTTTATGCAAGTAGACCTAGAAAAAATTAAAAAATTACCCCCAGACGTAAGAAAAGACTTCATGAAGATGGCTTTGAAGTTAAATGAAAAAAAGAAAATTTCAAAAATCAATTCCGATTTTTTAACCTTTGTAAAACACATTTGGCCAGAATTCATTGAAGGTCAACATCACAAAATTATTGCAAAAAAATTTAACGAAATGGCAGAAGGCAAGTTAAAGAGATTAATTGTCAATATGCCACCAAGACATACAAAGTCCGAGTTCGCTAGCTCCTTGCTGCCCGCTTGGATGATCGGGCGTAACCCAAAATTAAAAATAATTCAAACAACTCACACCGGGGAACTAGCGATTCGGTTTGGCAGGAAGGCTAAAACATTAATGGATTCCCCAGAGTACAAACAAGTGTTTGAAACACGTCTTAGAGAAGATTCACAAGCAGCAGGCAGATGGGAAACCGCACAAGGCGGCGAGTACTTTGCAGCTGGTGTTGGTGGAGCAATAACGGGTCGTGGTGCTGATTTACTTATTATCGATGATCCTCACTCAGAGCAAGATGCCCTCAACATGACTGCTTTAGAGCGAGCTTACGAATGGTATACATCAGGTCCACGTCAGCGTTTGCAGCCAGGAGGAACCATCGTTTGTGTAATGACGAGATGGAATACAAAAGATTTGACAGGAATGTTATTAGATCACCAGAAGGAAGCAAAATCAGATCAGTGGGAGTTGGTTGAGTTTCCAGCTATTATGCCATCGGGGAATCCTGTTTGGCCGGAGTATTGGAATACTAAGGAACTAGAAACTGTTAAGGCTTCACTATCTATCGGTAAGTGGAATGCGCAGTGGATGCAGAATCCAACATCTGAAGAAGGAGCTATCATTAAACGTGAGTGGTGGAAGAAGTGGACAGCAGATTCAATGCCTAAGTTAGAACACGTCATTCAAAGTTATGATACAGCTTTTATGAAGAAGGAAACAGCGGATTACAGTGCTATTACAACGTGGGGCGTGTTTCGAGAAAATGAAGACAAGCCCGCTAATTTAATTTTGGTTGATGCTATGAAAGGACGGTACGAGTTTCCAGAACTAAGACGGGTTGCTAAAGAACAATACGATTACTGGCAGCCAGAAACTGTTTTAATCGAAGCGAAAGCTTCAGGACTGCCTTTGACTTATGAATTAAGAAATATGGGAATACCAGTTATTAACTTTACTCCAAGTAAAGGAAATGATAAACATACACGGGTTAACTCGGTCGCACCACTGTTTGAAAGTGGAACGATATGGGCGCCCACGAATAAGAACTTTGCACATGAGGTTATTGAAGAATGTGCAGCGTTCCCTTATGGGGATCACGACGATCTTGTTGACAGTATGACTCAAGCCGTTATGAGATTCAGGCAAGGAGGGTTGATTCCTCACCCTGAAGACTATAAGGATGAGAAGATTATAAAAACTAAGAGGGTATACTACTAATGATAAAAAAAATCATTGATCTACTTAAAATGGCAGGTATTGACTACAGCAAAATAGCTGGAAAGGTTGATCCTAATAAAATTAAGCAATTAGTTACTAAAACTCAAAAAAGTTCTACAAAGCCAAAATTATTGGATGTGTTAGTTGCTGAAAAAGGAACTTTTGCTGATGCGTTAAGAATATTTGAAACAGACGCTACATATCTTTCTCAAATGGATGATATGCAAATGGTAAACTTTGCAAATAATTTAGAAGATTATTTTAAAGCAGGTGGAAAAAAGAAAAGTCTTCCTAAAGATAATGTAGTGACTACAAAAGGTGCTCCAATTGTTGGTGAAAAGTTAGAAAACCTCGCTTCTAGAAAAGGTGGAGCAGGACAAGCTGATGAGACTAACTTTCAAGGAGCGGTAGAAGGTTTAATGACTTTGGTGGATGACATTAAAGGTATTTCTCCAAAAATGAGAAACAAGATGAACAGAGATGAGTTAGCAGAATTTATTCAAAATATGAGAGGCAAGAAATTTACTAACGATGAAGTTAAGTGGGTTAAGAATTATATGGATGAATGGGGCATTGGTATGGCTAAGTCTAAAGCAGCACCATCAGTATCTTATGCTAAAAACCTAGGAGCTAAAAATAAAGATGAGATTAAATTTGTAGAAGAGTATTTAGATAACATTCAAACAACCTCTCCAGAAAAATTTAGAGAAATGTATGATGTTAAAAAAGTTAACATGGATATTAATACAGCTATTGAAAGTAAATTAGAAAAACATTTCAAGAAAAAATATAATTGGGATAAATCTAAAGGATATGATGGTGGTTTAGACGATATAGCTTATGAAAAATACGAAGATGAATTATATAATGCTCAAGCACAGTTTGGTCAGCTATCAAGACGTAAAACAGGACGAGGCATATTTGATGAAGAGAGCTGGGGAAACCATCCTAATAATTATTTAGATGAAGCGAGTAATAGATTAGAAAGTATAACTGGTGAAAAATTAAATGTAGATTTTTATAAAAACTACACTGACGATGTTTTAAGCAAATATAAAGTCGAAAAGTTTAATCAAGGCGGCAGGGTTCTAGCAGCGAGTGGTGGCTTAATCGACGTATTGAAACTGTAATGAAGATTCACGAATACAATGAGATGATGTCGTATCTTACGCGTCCGGGTATGAAGCAGGGTGGAGTTATAGGCGAAGGTGGAATGTTCCAGGGTGAAGACCTTGGATACAGGACTGGGTTTTCAAGACTCAGAGGAGACCCTAAAATAGCTTTAACTAAATCTGGAGAACCTCGTAAAGGATTAGCAGAACAATTTAGAACTTATTTAAGAGGATTAGATAAAGAAGTTTTAAAAAATTCTACACTTAAAGATTTAGTTTTAAATTCAAAATTAGAGTACAGTACAACAGCCGCTTCTAATGTTTTATTAGAAGATGAGTTTTTAAAAATAAGACCCAAAAGAACTTTAAATCCGAAGGATAAAACAAAACTTATTAAACTACTTAAAAATAAAACAGGTAGACTGGAGTCCGTAACTTATAAAGGAGTTGATTATTTTAAAGGTGGTGATGGCAGAATAAGAGAAAAAGTAAATTTAAAAGCAGATAGACCAGAGGCTTATGCAAAACAACAAGCGTATGAATTAAAAAAATTAAATTTAATAAAATCTAAAGATATTTTTCCTTACACTGGTAAAGATGTAAAGTTTCAAATTTGGAGAGATTTATATGAAAGCACTAGAAAAAGAACTTATGGTAATAGAGCTGGTGATTTTAAAGGCCCTGAACCAAGATTAAAAGTTGTTACAAGACTTGATGATTTAACAACCGATGCTGTAAAAAATAAATTAATTTTATTAGACACTAAAACAAATAAAAAAATAACTTTTAAAAATTTAGAAAAATACATTAACAGTTTACCAGGCACTTCTTTTAAAGAAATGTCTCTACCTTATAAATATAAAAATTGGTTGGCCGATCAAACAATTAGTTACAAAGGTAAAACAAATGTTTCATTAAGAACAGTTTTAAGAGAAAATTTATTAACTAAAAATCAATTAAATAATTGGAAAGCATCTCCTTATCAAGTTCATCATCCTTTTGGAATAAATGAAAACCCATTTAAAGTTCAATTAGCAATGCACAAACCAAATGGTTTAGAAGGACATATTAGATTAGATACTTTAAAAAAATTAGAAGCTGCTGGAACTGATGAAGAACTAGTTAAAAAAATAATGCTTTCTTATAAAAAAAAAATTAAAGCATTACCTGGTGGTATACAGTCTGGAGTTAGGAACGAATTAGTTGGAAAAGCATTAGAACCTGAAGCATTTATAAAATCTTTGTTTTCGGAAGCAAAAATAGGTAGAGAAGCAAGACCTTTGGTAAAAAAATTTGAAGAAACTTTTACTGCTGATCAAACAAAACTTAAAGCCACTATAGTTGGAGAAAACACAATTAAAGCAGGAATAACAGTCTGTACCAAGGGTGGAGGAAAAGTTATGAAAGCTTCTGGTGGTAGAATAGGCTATGGTCAAAAATGTTACAGCGGTCAAGCGCTTATGGATTTTGTAAGAGAGAATCCAGAAGAAGCTATGAAGGCATTTAAAGCTAGTAAAGAAGTAAACGCTTCTATGGCTAAGAATCCATCTAAATGGTTAAAGGCTGGAAGAATAACAGCAAGAGAATTAGGACCATTAGGATTAATTGGTGGTGAAATTCTTTTTGGTGGTGCTCTGACTGCTATGGAACTTGGTCAAGGAAAAGATGTTTGGGAAGCAATGGACAATGGATTCTTGTATGGATTAGCTGGAGTAGAAGAAAAAAATTTATTAAAGTATGCAGACACTTTTAATCTTAGTGACGAAGAAAAAGAGTATTTCAAAGCAGCATTAGATGTTTCTAAGAAAGCTCCAGCGTATGTAAAAATTTTAGATACAATGTCTAATATGGATCCAACTAAACTTACAACGACTGAACCGGGAGCTAGAGGAATGGGTGAAGGAAGAGAACGTCCTACTCCATACGCTCGCTACAAGACACTAGCCGATAAAAAACTAGCAGAGATTAATGCTTTAAAAGGAGATCTAACTAAAGATCAGTTTCTTAAAGGAAATATTTTTCTTAAGGGTTCTACACTTGCAAAAGGATTTGATGAAACTACACTTAAAGCTGATCGTAAAGCAGCTACAGAACAAGCGATGCAAAATATTGAAGCTTACAATCAATTTGATTTTGATCCTTGGTCTGCAGCCGAAGGCGGCCGTGCAGGTTTTGGTAAAGGATCACCAAAGAGTCCAGGTAGAAGAACTTTTATAAAAGGTTTAGGTGCATTAGCTGTACTACCAATTGTTGGAAAGTTTTTTAAAATGGCTGATGTTGCAAATGTTGCAAAAAGAACCAAAACTTACACAGGACCAGCAATAGGAAAAGTTAAAGGAATGCCAGAATGGTTTCCTGGTCTTGTTAAAAAGCTCTGGAACGAAGGTGATGATGTTACTAAACAAGTAGCTATTACCGAGAGACAAATTGTTAAGAGAGGAACACTTGAATCTGGAGATGATATAGATTTAATTTATCACGCAGATACTGGAGACGTAAGTATAAATGTAACTCCTAAAAAAGGAACTGATGGAACTTCTAGTGGAGCTTTCAACAAAGAATATGAGTTAAATTATACAAAAGGTCAAGCAGATGAAATGACAAAAGGTAAAAAACCACCTGATGAATTTCAAGTTACTGAAACAGAACCTGTAAGAACAGGTCATCCTGAAGATCCAGATTGGGACTGGGATGGTATTGATACAACTGTAGATGATGCAATAACTGATTTAACAGAAATTGAAGCATTTTCTAAAAGTAAATCAGTTAAACAAATTCATAAGAAAAAAGGGACTAAACCAAAGGATGTAAACCCTGAAGTAGAGTATGATGATTCTTATGATCCAGAAACAGGTATTCATTATAATATTGATGACTAGAAAATTAACAACTACAGTACCCCCTAAAAGAGGGCCTAATTCACAAGGGTTGAATATTCCTTCAAAACAAGTTAAGAACATAATAATATCGGAGAAAATAAATGGCAGAAATAGACAAAGCTTTACCCAATTCAGTAAGGCAAACACTAAACATTCCTAATCCTGAAGAGGTAGCTGTAGAAGAACAGCAGGACACAGAAAACCCTGTTGATGTACAACAGAATGAGGATGGTAGTGTAGATATAAATTTTGACCCTATGGCAATGAATCCAGGGCAAGATGAAGGTCATCATGCAAACTTAGCAGAATTATTACCTGATGATGTTTTAGATAGATTAGGAAGTAATCTTCATCAAGATTATACAGACTATAAATCTTCAAGAAAAGATTGGGAAAGAGCATATGTCAGCGGATTAGATTTATTAGGATTTAATTATGATGATAGATCAGAACCATTTAAAGGAGCATCGGGTGCTACTCACCCAGTACTTGCTGAAGCTGTAACTCAGTTTCAAGCTTTAGCTTACAAAGAATTATTACCAGCAGAAGGACCAGTTAGAACTCAAATAATTGGATTACCTACACCAGATAAAGAACAACAGTCTCAAAGAGTTAAAAATTTTATGAACTATCAATTGATGGATCAGATGAAAGAATACGAACCTGAGTTTGATCAGATGTTATTTAATTTACCATTAGCTGGTTCAACATTTAAAAAAATTTACTACGATGAATTAATGCAAAGAGCAGTTTCTAAATTTGTTCCTGCAGATGATTTAGTAGTACCTTATACTGCAACTTCATTAGACGATTGTGAAACTATTATTCACACAGTTAGAATGACAGAGAATGAATTAAGAAAACAACAAGTGGGTGGTTTCTATAGAGATATAGAAGTTAATCCTACTCATCTTAATGAAACTGAAACAGAGAAAAAAGAAAGATCTTTGGAAGGAGTTTCTAAAGGTAGAGACGATAGAATGTTTAGCATTTTAGAATGTCATACTGATTTAGATTTAGAGGGTTTTGAAGATGTTGGACAAGACGGACAACCAACAGGAATTAAAATACCTTACATTATAACTTTAGAAGAAGGCACAAGAAAAATTTTATCGATCAGAAGAAACTATGAAGTTGGTGATCCGATGAAAAAGAAAATTAATTATTTTGTTCACTTTAAATTTTTACCAGGACTTGGTTTTTATGGTTTTGGTTTATTACACATGATAGGTGGACTATCAAGAACAGCAACAGCTGCATTAAGACAGCTGCTCGATGCTGGAACCTTGTCAAACTTACCTGCAGGATTCAAGATGCGTGGAATCAAAATGAGAGACGAAGCGCAATCAATCCAGCCCGGAGAATTTAGAGATGTAGATGCTCCTGGTGGGAATCTTAAAGATGCTTTTATGATGCTTCCATTTAAGGAACCATCACAGACCTTATTACAGCTTATGGGCGTCGTGGTACAAGCAGGACAACGATTCGCATCTATTGCGGACCTGCAAGTAGGAGATGGGAATCAACAAGCAGCAGTGGGCACGACAGTAGCTATGTTGGAAAGAGGATCAAGAGTAATGTCTGCGATCCATAAAAGATTATACGCTGCAATGAAAAAAGAATTCACATTACTTGCAAGAGTTTTCAAATTATATCTACCTCCGATCTATCCTTATGATGTCGTTGGTGGCCAAAGACAAATCAAACAAATGGACTTCGACGACAAAGTAGATATATTGCCAGTTGCAGACCCTAATATATTTTCTCAAACACAGCGAATTTCACTCGCTCAAACGGAGCTGCAATTGGCTACCTCAAATCCTGAACTTCATAACCAATACGAAATTTATAGAAACATGTATGAGGCGTTAGGAGTAAAAGATATAGACTTAATTTTAAAGAAACCACCTCAGCCGATGCCAAAAGATCCGGCATTAGAGCATATTGATGCTTTAGCAGGACAACCTTTTCAAGCTTTTCCTGGACAAGACCATAGAGCGCATATTACAGCTCACTTAAACTTTTTAGGGACTAATATGGTTAGAAATGCACCAGCAGTAGGTGCTGCAGTTGAGAAAAACTGTTTAGAACACATAAGTTTAATGGCACAAGAGCAAATTGAACTTGAGTTTAAAGATGAATTACAACAATTAGCGCAAATGCAGCAAATGGCGCAACAAAATCCGCAAATTCAGCAACAAATGGCACCTTTACAGCAAAAAATTGAAGCTAGAAAAGCCGTTTTAATCGCTGAAATGATGGAAGACTTCAAAAATGAAGAGAAAAAGATCACTTCACAGTTTGATCATGATCCAATCGCTAAATTAAGAGCTAGAGAGCTTGATATTAGAGCTATGGACAATGATAGCAAGCGAAAAGAAGCTCAAGAGAAGATAAATATCGATAAAATGAAGGCAATGATGAATCAAGGCGTTCATGACGATAAAATGGACCAAAACGAAGATTTAGCTAACTTAAGAGCCGATACTTCGATTGAAAAGCAAGAAATGGCTAATGAAAACAGGTTAACTCTTGCTAAAATGAAACCAAGACCGAATGGGAGGAACTAATGTGGCTAGGTGCTATTAAATTAGCGTTAAACGCAGGAACGCACATATACAAGAAAAAACAAGAGACTAAGATGGCTATGGCCGATGCACAGCATATGGCAGCATCTAAAATGGCTCGTGGGGAGACAGAATACCAGGGAAAACTTTTAGAAGCTCGTCAAGCAGATTATAAGGACGAGGTGGTTTTATTGATTTTAACGTTGCCAATTTTGGTGCTCGCATATGGGGTCTGGTCGGACGATCCGGCAGCTATGGACAAAATAAAGATGTTTTTTGACCATTTTCAGGCGCTTCCGAGCTGGTTTACAAATTTATGGATTCTTGTATGCGCGAGTATTTTTGGTATAAAGGGAACTCAAATATTTAGAAATGGGAAGAAATAATGCCAGGAAAAGAAATTAAAGGAAGAAGTAAAATAGCATCTTATAAAAAAGGTGGAAGAGTAAAAGCTAATCAAGGTGGATATGTTGGAAAATATATTAAAGGTGATCTTGGTGGTAAAAAAGTTTCAAATCCATCTTATGCGAAATACTACAAAGGATTGGTATAAGTGGATCCATTAGTAGTCGTTGCTAAGTTACAAAAAGTTTTACAACAAAATCTTCAAAGAATTGGTGATGCCATGATTACTGGTGGTGTTGACAATATGGAGAAATATCAGTATATGTTAGGACAAGCACGTGCATATCAGTACGCGCTTCAGGAAATCTCTAACCTGCTAAAACAGAAGGAGCAAGAAAATGAACAAGGAAATGTTATCGACATCGGAAAAGGAAGTTCCAAAACATAGGAACGCACTTTCTGAAAAGTACGAAGAAGAGAAAAAAATTGGTTCAGAACCTGAACCTCTAAATCCAGAAAATATTCAAAAGCAAAAAACACAACTTCCAGAACCTAGTGGATGGAGACTTTTAGTTTTACCTTTCACACCGAAAGAAAAAACTAAAGGTGGAATTTTAATTGCGCAAGAATCATTAGAGAAATTACGTATCGCAACTAATTGCGGTTATGTTTTAAAAGTAGGTCCGTTGGCTTACTATGACAAAGAAAAATATCCAACGGGACCGTGGTGTAAAAAAGGCGATTGGGTTATTTTTGCACGATACGCAGGATCAAGATTACCCATAGAAGGCGGTGAAGTACGTTTGTTAAATGACGATGAGGTTTTGGGTATAATTGATAATCCAGAATCCGTACTTCATAATATTTAATCATAGGAGGAACTATGCCAGACAAAGAAGAAAAAACAGTTGATATAGATACTTCAGGTCCGGGAGCTGATATTGAGCTTCCAGAAGAAAAGGTAACTGAAACAACAGAAACAACAGAAACTGTTGAACCTGAAAAACAGGTTGAAGAAAAAATAGAAGTAGTAGAAACTAAGGAAGAAGAGAAACAAGAAACTAAGACAGACGAGAAACAAGAAACGAGTGACGAGAAACCAAAAGAAGAATTAGAACAGTACAGTGAAGGTGTTCAAAAAAGAATTTCTAAGCTAACTAAAAAGTGGAGAGAAGCCGAAAGGCAAAAAGAAGCTGCTTTAGATTTTGCTAAAGGAGTTCAAACTGAACACAAAACTTTACAAACTAAAATGGCTAAACTAGAGCCAAGTTATGTAAACGCGGTGGAGAACAGAGTTAAATCAGGATTAGAAGCTGCTAAATCTACGCTTGTAAGAGCTAGAGAAGCAGGAGATATTGATGCTGAAGTTAACGCACAAAAAGAAATAGCTAGACTTGGAATGGAAGAAGTAAGAGTTCATACTCTTAGAAATAAACTTTCAGAACAAAAAGAACAGGTTGTACAAACCCCTTCTTTAAATCAAGCACTTCAAACTCCACTAGCGGATCCAAAAGCTGAAGAGTGGGCAGAAAAGAACGATTGGTTCGGAAAAGATTCTGCTATGACTTATACAGCGTTTGATCTACATAAAAAACTAGTTGACCAACAGGGTTTCGACCCTAAATCAGACGAATATTATGTTGAAATAGACAAGCAAATGAGACTTGACTTTCCCCATAAATTTGGTAGAAACAACTCACAGGAATCGACTAAACCTACACAAACAGTAGCGTCAGCGACGCGAAGTGTAAAACCTGGTCGCAACACCGTGAGACTCACATCATCTCAGGTAGCAATCGCTAGAAAATTGAATGTGCCACTTGAAGAATATGCGAAACAATTAAAAATCACGAAGGAGGCATAAGCATATGCAAAACGATAAAATAAAAACTTCCCGTGCGAGTCAAACAAGAGCTAAAACAGCTCAAAAAACTGTTTGGACTCCACCATCATCTTTAGATGCACCCCCTGCACCAGATGGGTTCCATCACAGATGGATAAGAGCCGAGTCAATGGGTTTTGATGATACAAAAAACATGGCCGGTAAATTAAGATCAGGATACGAGCTTGTAAGAGCTGATGAATATCCAGATCAAGATTATCCAGTTCTGGGTGAAGGAAAATACAAAGGGGTCATCGGAGTTGGCGGCCTATTGCTGGCTAGGATATCTGACGAGCTTGTTAAATCGCGCGAAGCGTATTTTAATAAAATTACGCAAGACAAAGACGACGCGGTTGATAATGATCTTCTGAAGGATCAGCACCCAAGTATGCCTATCAATACTGATAGACAGACTCGTGTAACCTTCGGTGGAACAAAGAAAAGTTAATTTTTTAACGATTCCTTCTCCAACGAAATAAATAAACCGTACTGGAGGCCCTTCGGGGCAGGTACATAAGGAGAAAACGACTATGGCTAATCAAGACGCGGCTTTTGGTTTCAGACCGACAAGACACTTGTCAGGTGGACAAATCAGAACTGAAGAATATGTAATAGCAGCAAACTACGGAACAGCAATTTATACTGGTCAAGTAGTTGAAGCAGTTACAGCAGGTGGTATAGAAGCAGCGGCAGCTGGAGACACTCAACAATTAGGTGTTTTCGGTGGCGTATTTTATACTGACCCAACAACAAGTAAACCTACATGGAATGCTTATTATCCAGCAAGCACTAATGCTTCTGATCTTAAAGCTTCTGTGTATGCGGATCCAAATATCGTGTTTGAAGCACAACATGATGGTACAGGAACAGCAGCAATGAATCATGGAGGATTTGATTTTGTCGGAGTAGCAGGAAGCACTGTTACTGGACAATCAACTTCAGAAATTGATACATCAACTGTTACTACATCAGGTGGATTTAAACAAATCGGTATATCAACTGATCCGGACAACAGTGATACAGGTTCAGCAAATTGCAACGCATACGTTGCGTTCAATACTGGTGAACATGTATTTAAATTAACAACAGCACTAGGGTAATCGAATAGGAGATTAAATTATGGCAATATCACGATCACAACTCGTAAAAGAGTTAGAGCCAGGATTGAATGCACTATTCGGCCTGGAGTACAAAAACTATGCAAATGAGCATGAAGAAATCTTTAGCAAAGAAAATTCAGACAGAGCTTTTGAAGAAGAAGTTATGTTATCTGGATTTGGCAATGCGGGGGTTAAACCTGAAGGTCAAAGTATAAACTATGACGCAGCAACAGAAACCTTCACAGCTCGTTACACGCATGAAACACTTGCTTTAGCATTTTCAATCACTGAAGAAGCGATTGAAGACAACTTGTATGATAGACTTGCGTCTAGATATACAAAAGCATTAGCTAGATCTATGGCTAACGCTAAACAAGTTAAAGCAGCAAATGTTCTTAACAGAGCGTTTAACAGTTCATACACTGGCGGAGACGGAACAGAGCTTTGCGCAACTGACCACACAATTGTGTCTGGTACAGAGCAAAACGAACTTTCGACTGCGGCGGACCTTAACGAAACATCTTTAGAGCAAGCAATGATTGACATTGCAGCACTAACTGATGAAAGAGGTCTAAAAATTGCAGCTAAAGGAATGAAAATGATTATTCCTTCTGCGCTACAATTTACTGCAGAGAGACTTATGAAGTCTACGCAAAGAGTGGGAACAGCTGATAATGACATCAATGCACACAAAAACATGGGGATGATTCCTCAAGGTTATGTAGTTAATCACTACTTAACTGATACTGATGCATGGTTCATTAAAACAGATTGTCCTAACGGGCTAAAACATTTTGTTAGAGCACCAATCAAAACTGCTATGGAAGGCGATTTTGAAACTGGAAACGTAAGATACAAAGCCAGAGAAAGATACAGCTTCGGCTGGTCTGACTGGAGAGGTATCTTCGGATCACCAGGTGCGTAATAAATAAATAATTATGTGGCGGGACATAGTTCCGCCACATTTCATAAATAGAAAGGTAGAAATGACAAATTTCACAGTTAAAATATGGGCTTATGATCACTATGCATCTTTTGATGTAAAAGCTGAAGATAGTCCTAAATCTATTGAAAACTCTATCCTTGACAAAATTGGAGAAAAGAGTATAAGCTGGGAATATCTTGGAAATTCGTACGATAATAGTACGAATAGAATAACCTATGAGGAGGTTAATCATGACCGAAGACCTATACAAACAAAAAAGGTCCTTGGAGTTGAGGTGGCAACTGGAGTATGAGCAAGAAGGTAAATATACTCTGGATATGGTCAATATTGATAACGCTATTAGAGATGTTATCACTGAGATCAAACTCGAAGAATCTAAGATTGCAGATAGAGAAAATGCAATCATTGATGCCGCCCCACAAGTTTCAGTGGCTACTTAGATAAAAGTCACATCGCTGAAATCGTATATTTTTGTAAGGATCCCTTGCACTCTACTCAAATTTCATATATAAAAAAATCACTATACAATTTTAAACAAACTTAAATGTAGACGCGTATAGTCGACACCCCTAGGGACTACATTTATATATATCTAGGAGGATATTAACATGGCAAATACAACTTTTAATGGACCGGTAAGATCCGAAAAAGGTTTCCAAGTAGCAACTAAAAACACGTCTACTGGAGCAATAACAACTAGAATGAGTTCAGGCATGCCTGACTTAACTGGTTTATCAATTTCAGATGTAGCAACAGCAACTAACGTAACGTTAGCAGCAGACACTATTTCTGTAATCAATTACACAGGTGCAGCAGCTGCAACTATGACACTACCCGCAGCAACAGCAGGAACAATAGTAATTTATTGTCAATCAAAAGACACTACAGGTGGAACAGCTACATTAGTTTTTGATGCAGCAGGTTCTGATGTTTGGGCAACTGGTTCAGTAATTGAATCAAGAGGTTCAAGTGAAGTAACTTTTGATACTTCAGCAGCAGGTGAAACTAAATTAACTTTTACACCAGCTAACGCAGCAACAAACTTGTTGACTACTGGTGGACAAATTGCTTTTATTTGTTACGAAGATGCTACATGGCATATTGCAACAAAACTAGCAGCTGAGACTACTCAAGTTACTGGTGCGTTTGTATTCGCAGCGTAATAATAAATAATTAATCTATGCTCCTTCGGGAGCATAGAAATTTAAGGAAAAAATATGAGTCAATTAAATATACAAGCTACTAGATCCGCAGCAGCTGCAGGAGCAACTGCAATTATAGCGCCGCCGGTAAGAGTTTATTCAATTTCAATTGCATGTACTGGAGGAGCAGGAGTTTTAGAATTAACTACAACTTCAAATTCTGGAACAACTAAATTATATATTGATGTACCAACAGGTGAAATTCTTACATTAAATTTTGGTGGAGGAGTTTTATTCCCCGCTGGAGTTTATTGTAAAACTAAAACTAATATAGCTGGATATACTCTATTTACAGATAAATTTTCTGGCGCAGGATTAAGTTAGGAATTATTATGACTCAGGCAACTAGGTCATCTTTAATGAGTGTTGACACAACACTTTCAGCAAATATTACTGCCGCACAAGATTACATTCCTATTGCAAGTACAACTAATTTTTCAACTTCTGTTGTTGCAGAAATTGAAACAACTAATGAGATTGTAAGTTTCACAACTCTAACAACTAATAACAAACTTTATTCACAAGATTTAACAAACGCCGTTTGGGTTAAAAGAGGTACAGCTTCTGTTACAGGAAATTATGGTACGGCTCCCGATGGAACTACTACTAGTAATTTATTAGCTATAGGAACAGGAGTTAATGATGTATATAGTTATACTTATGCTACAGCTGCCAACGCTCTTCTTGCTGCTCCCACTTCATTTTATTTAAAAAAAGTAACTACTACGGGACAATTGAATCTTCTGAATCCCGGAGGGACAGGTAGTTGGCAAATTGATCTATCCGCAGTAGGAAGTGACTGGGAAAGAATTACAGATTCTCATGCAGCAGTAACAGTTGTTGCTGCTTTTGTTTATCCAGCATCTCAGAAAGCTGGTTTTATGTTTAGGGCAGATTCTGGAACACTAAATTTTGAGGTCTGGGGCTGTCAAGTAGATGATGGGGACACGTCTGTTAGTGGATACATACCTACTACAGCTGCTATTGCAAGTGGATTAACAGGAGTTACTCGAGGAGTAAATGGAACAACTGCAGCAACTGCAAGTTCAGGCGACGCGATTCAACAATTACCTTACGCTTTATTAAATGTAGACATGCCTGTTAGATTAACAGGTTTATCAGTTTCATCAGATGGAACTGGAGCAGGAAGACTTACTTTATGTGATAAAGTTGGAACACACTTATGTGATGTAGATATTCCTGATACTAAAATATTTGATTTAACTTTTGATGGTGGTATAATATTTCCTAATGGAATATATGTTGCCAATTCAGATAATATTACAGCGTATACTTTATACACGAGTAGATACAACTCACCTAGCTTAACGGCGGGAGGATAATATGGCCAACACAACGTCAGGCACAGTTACTTTTGACAAGACATTTGCTGTTGATGAAATAATAGCAGAAGCTTATGAGCGAATTGGTTCTCAAGTAACTTCAGGTTATCAATTAAAAACAGCAAGACGATCTCTTAACATTCTTTTTCAAGAATGGGGCAATAGAGGTTTGCACTATTGGGAAGTAGCCGAAACTAATATTGATTTAATCGAAGGACAAGCTGAATATACTTTTTATAGAGCAAGTGGCGATGGAACAAGTTCTACAACAGTTGCTCCGGCAAGTGTTTATGGTGTAGCAGATGTTCTTGAAGCAACTTATAGAACAGATAGAACTTCAACTTCACAATCTGATTCTGCAATGACAAAAATAGATAGAGCAACTTATTCTGCTTTAGGAAATAAATTATCTAAAGGAACTCCTTCACAATATTGGGTCCAAAGACTTATAGATAAAACTACTGTTACAGTTTATCCAACTCCTAGTTCTACAGCAGCTTCAAAAGATATGCATATTTATTATGTTAAAAGACTTCAAGATTTAGATGCAACATATACTGATGCATCTGATGTTCCTTATAGATTTGTACCTTGTATGTGTTCAGGTTTAGCTTTTTATTTATCACAAAAATTTGCACCACAAAGAACTCAAGAATTAAAATTATTTTACGAAGACGAATTAGCAAGAGCATTATCTGAAGATGGTTCTTCTTCAAGTACTTATATAACCCCTAAAACTTTTTATCCAGGAGCATAATGGCATTCGCAAAAGGAAGATACGCAAAAGCAATTTCAGATAGAAGTGGAATGGAATTTCCATATAATGAAATGGTGAAAGAATGGAATGGTTCTTTTGTTCATAGATCAGAATATGAAGCTAAGCAACCGCAATTAGAAATTAGAACTAGAGGTGGAGACGCTCAAGGTTTAAGAGATTCAAGACCTGCTAGAACAGAAAATGAAGTAGCTAGAATGTTAGAATCTAATCCATTTGAAACAATTGCAGCTAGTTCAGGAATTATAAATGTTTATGAAAAATCTCATGGAAGATCAACAAGTGACACTGTAAGATTTAGAGGTCCTATCTGGACAAGTTCAGATCCTGATGGATATCAAAATCCATCTGACTTTGATGGAATATCTGGATCAAATGTTTCTTATTCTTCTGGCTACTCGATTACAGTCGGGAAGCGAGATTCAGCTGGAGATATTACAAATACAGATGATTACTATCACTTTACAGTTAATACAAACACTGCTACAAGTGGTGGAATATCAGGAGGAGGCAATAGTTGTTCGGCTGGTCCGGCAACTTTGACATCTTAATATGGCAGGATTTACTTATTCAACATTAACAACAGCAATTCAAAACTATACTGAAGTTGGTACTTCTGTATTATCTAGTACGATTACAGATCAATTTATAGATAATTCAGAATTAAGAATTCAAAGAGATGTTCCAATTGATGCAGATAGAAAAGAAATGATTGGTAGTCTAGTTGCTTCAAAAGATGATATTAATGTACCAGCTGGTACTTTATTTGTAAGAGGTATACAAGTTTATACTTCAACATCAGCTGCAACGGGTGCTAATAGCTGGTTAGAGAAAAGAGATATTAGTTTTTTAAGAGAATATGATGCAGCAGAAACAACTACTGGAACTCCAAAATACTACGCAATGTCTGGCGGAGCGACAGGAAGTGGAGCAGCTTCATCTGGAAGAGTTACAATTGTGCCAACTCCTAGCTCAGCATTTATGTATAAAATGCATTATAGTGCTAGACCTCTAGGATTGAGTTCAGCAAATACAACAAGTTATTTAAGTCTAAATTTTGGAAATGGACTTTTATATGCATGTCTGGTAGAGGCATTTAGTTATTTAAAAGGCCCGATGGATATGTTACAATTATACGAACAAAAATATCAAACTGAAGTACAAAAGTTTGGTGGAGAACAATTAGGTAGAAGAAGAAGAGACGATTATACTGATGGAGAACCTCGTATACCAGTTCCTCAACAGACACCTTAAGGATTAAAATATGGCAACATTAACAACTAAAATAATAGAAGAAATTACACTTAACAATAATAGTTATAATAGCGAAAGATCCTTAGATATTTCAAGCGTTAATGAAATTGTTAAAAGAATAGTTACAATATCTACAACAGAAACAGGGTTGTTAGGTTTTGCTACAGCTTCTTCAACTGATTTAGCTAAAAGTTATTTAGCAGGTCAATTCGATGAAGACGATGTTAGATACATTAGAATTACAAATTTAGATTCAACAAATCACCTTACATTAACATTTAGAGATGAAGACAGTACAGAGTTTGGTATAAAGGTAGACGCTGGCCACTCGTTTATTTATCCTGGTGATAATAGTGGTGGAGTTAAAGATACTATGCATGCAGCTGGTTCTGCAATTACAGTATCATTAAATGATTTAGTAGATATTACAGCTATAGCAGACACAGATTCATGTGATGTTGAGGTGTTTGTAGGGAGCGCATAGGAGATAAATTATGGCATCAAGTTATACAGGTCTTGGTACAGAACTAATGACAACCGGCGAGAATGCCGGAACATGGGGAACAACAACCAATACTAATTTACAAATTATAGAACAAATTTCTGGTGGATATGTTGAACAAGCTGTAACAACAACTACTACATTGTCTGTTTCTGATGGATCTACAGGTGCAACTCTTTCACATAGAGTTATAAAATTTACAGGCACACTTAGTGCAAATGCTACAGTAACAATTCCTTTAGATGTTCAACAGATGTATATTTTATTAAATGGCACAGCAGGTGCCTATACACTTACATTTAAATATGTTTCTGGATCAGGAAGCACTGTTGCTTGGGCTGCTACTGATAAAGGAACTAAACTTGTTTATGCTACTGCTGATGACTCAACTGATCCAAATATGGTTGATTCAGGTATTGGATCTACTGCAGGACATGACTTAGATGGTAACGAATTAATTTTAGATGCTGATGCTGATACAAGTATTACAGCAGACACAGACGATCAAATAGATATTAAAATTGCAGGAGCTGATGATTTTCAATTTACAGCAAATACTTTTACTGCACAAGCAGGTAGCACGATTGCTGCACAAGCATTAACTGCTACAACAGTTACAGCAAGTGGAATTGTAAAAACAGATGACACTACTGAAGCAACTTCTACAACAGATGGATCACTACAAACTGATGGTGGATTATCTGTAGCAAAAGATGCTGTAATTGGTGATGACCTTAAATTATTAAGTGATTCTGCTGTATTAAGTTTTGGTGCAGATTCAGACACAACTTTAACACATACTGATGGCACAGGATTAACTTTAAACTCAGCAAATAAACTTCTTTTTAGAGATTCAGCTTTATCTATTAGTTCAAGCACAGATGGTCAATTAGACATTGATGCAGATACAGAAGTAGAAATTGCTACAACAACTGTTGATCTTAATGGTGCTCTTGACGTAAGTGGAGCTTCTCAATTTAGTGGTGCAATTACTACTGGTGTTGATGACACTGGAGTAGATGTAAAATTTTTTGGTGCTACTTCTGGAAGTTTCTTATTATGGGACGAATCAGATGATGCATTAGAATTAACAGATTCTTCGCCAATAAAAATTGGTGATGGTGGTGATATGCAAGTATATCACGATGGTTCAAATTCTTATATTACAAATAGTACAGGAGCTTTAAAACTTGCAACAGAGACTTCTGGTATTGCAGTTACAATTGGACATACAACTTCAGAAACAACAATTGCAGATAATGCAACAATTACTGGAAACCTTTCAGTAGGTGGAAACTTTGATGTCACAGGAACTTTAGATTTTAGTGATTCTGATATTACAAACATTGGATCAATAGCACTTGA
>Ga0209667_1001067_pt1 | contig 20928 bp, 11 predicted proteins | sample SaaInlV_165m_DNA_2_FD_184682 | JGI IMG/M metagenome (GOLD analysis project Ga0209667, IMG submission 184682) | Marine microbial communities from expanding oxygen minimum zones in the Saanich Inlet - Saanich Inlet SI037_S3LV_125m_DNA (SPAdes)... | ecosystem: Environmental > Aquatic > Marine >... | reverse complement strand
TAGCTCCCCGTTCCCATCGTAACCATTGGTCAGGAAAATGTCGTTGAACCCTTCCTTGAGGCGATCGAAAAAGGCATCCTCGGTCATTAGTTTGTCGAGCGTCGCATCCAGTCCAACCTGGCTCTTTTGCTGAACAGCTTGTTTTTCCTTTGAAGTGGGGAGGCGACCTGTCAGGGACAAAGTGAGGCGTCGCAGCAAGCTTTCGTCGCCGATCATGGTTACTCCCTCGAAGAAAGAACGCGGCTTGTATTTTTTTTCGGTGGTGGCTGCTGGTGCGGATTTCCCTTCCATGCGCTGGACGAAAGCTTTCAGGATGGCATAGCCGGTGGAGTCCGGTTTCAACACTTGTTCACCTTCATGATCCATTTCCCCGATGGGCTTCAAGAGCAGTCTCGGCAACTGTCCTTCTTTGCGCATCCGTGCCATTTTGGCGAAGGCCTTTAAGTTTGCCTCGTTGGCAGCTTGCAGTTCCGTTCCTTCTACCAGGATCGTTTCTTGTAAAATAAATCGGCTATCCTCTGCCTCACCAGAGGCATTATGACATTTCTGGCAGGAAAGTTCGCCGACCTTAGCCCAAACCTCATTCACGAAATAGTGATCTGGCGACAGGTCGGTTTTGTCCGCTCCAGTTAACGATACTTGCAGGCTCATGGCCAGTAGCATCATTTGTATTTGCTTCATTGCGCTTTACTTTATTTCGCTCCTGTAAAACTCGCAAAGAAGAAAGTAATCGCAAGATTAATTTTTCCTTTTAAAGATGTAGATTTTGATAATTCATTTTTTAAAAAATTTGTTTTGATGAGTGATGAAGCCAAGCAATCACGGACCTTTTCTATTGGAGGAGAATTTATCGTTAGTCGCATGGGTTTCGGAGCCATGCGACTGACTGGTCAACCGGGTAACTTCGGACCATATGCTGAATGGGAAGAAGGCAAGGCGCTTTTGTGGAGGGCAGTCGAGCTGGGGATTCGATTTTTCGATTCAGCGTATGCTTATGGTCCCGAATGGGCGGATAAGCTAATTGCCGATGCTCTTCATCCTTATCCGGAAGGACTCTTTGTCGCGACCAAGGGAGGGGTCGACAAGCCTGCTCCAGGGCAGATCGTAGTGGACGGTTCTCCGAAAACTTTGCTTAGGCAAGTTGAGACTGCTTTGAGAAACTTAAAGACCGATTGCATCGATCTCTTTCAACTCCATCGGGTCGATCCTCAGGTACCCTTAGAAGAGTCAATAGGTGCTCTGGATGTGGCCCGTTGCGAAGGGAAGATTCGTTTTATCGGCTTGTCCAACGTCAACCGGGATGAGCTCGACAAGGCATTGACCGTTGCTTCGATCGCAACCGTTCAAAATCGTTACAATCAAGCTGAACGTGATGATGGTGCCATGGTCGATTACACGAATGAAAAGGGGATAGCCTATCTCCCTTGGGGACCTCTTGGAGCACAACCGATGGAGCCAGGAGCCAATCTTCCCGCTAGAGAATCCTTGGCTTGGTTACTCGGGCATTCCTCAAATATAATCGTCATTCCGGGAACGACTTCTACTCTTCATCTTGAAGAGAACGTTTCCGCTTGTGACTTTGCCTAGATTGTTGAAGAACCACTTACTACGAAGTTTTGAAGTTCATTCTCATAGATTGAGAAACGTTTAATTAGTCCCAGTACCAAATTGGGAGCCGAGTCGGTTTTTCCGTGAAGATCTTAAGCGTTTTGGCGGGAATGTTTTTCTTATGCACGATGACGTGGTCGACATGCTCGTCGAACCATGAGTCGAAGAGGGTCCAGAGCCCCTTTTGACCCTCTTCGTCCCCCCAGCTGTTCTCGATGAGCCATTTTTGAGGAACGCCCTTCTTGAGGTCGGTCCCGATGATGGCCATCATGTGCCCGGCCCGTTGGGCGCACAGGCGCTTGCGTTCACCCTTGGACAATTCCATGGGAATTCCGAACAAGGACTCGTAGTCAAAGAGCTTGTGTTCCATCAAGCCGTGCTTGTTGGATTGATCGATCCCCATGTCGACCCCGAAAGGGACCGGTTCATTGGCGAGAATTGCCTTGAGGCAAATCTTCTTGATCTCGCCGATCTCCAGGTTCACGAAGTTCATCTCGTCAGTTCCAACCGTACAGTATTGCTCGTCAAAGACGTAATGCTTGCCAAAGGGCCTGTCCGGGGTATGGAACAAACAGTGGTAGTCGGAGAGCTCGAGTCCGAGGGTTTGCTTGAAAAAACTTTGCGGGGTGTATTTTTTTAAAGCAGTGAGCCGATCTTGTTTCACGCTCTGCTTGCCGCTTCCCTTTGCATTTTTTTGTTTCTCGTAACGCCACTCGAATCCAGTGGGCGGAACCCCCAAATTCAAGCTGAGAAACCGGAAGACGTCCTCCATGGCGTCTTCCTTGATTTCGCGCAAGGCCGTCTCCTTGGAACCCTTGTCGCTCTTCCTCAGGATTTCAGCGGCCTTGGAGCGCAGGAGTTCGGCCAGTACCTTGCTCATTATCCGGGTGTCCTTGTTGTTCTTCGTCTCGGGCATGACGGAGGCGGGGACCAACCCGTATTTTTGGATCAGGGTCTTGGCGTATGCCCACCATCCCCCGTCTCCGGCAATCCATAGGTTGAGGAGTTTCCAGGAGCGGTCGAGAGGGTCGGCGTCCCGCAACTTGATTATGCCCTCGAGATAACGGTTCCCTTTTTCCAATAGATCCCAAAATTGCAGGTAAGCGGTGGAGAACTCGAAGTTTTCCAAGCCGAGCTTCTGTATGACCCGGGGCCTAAGAAGGTTGAGCGAGGCGTAAAGCCAGCAAAGCCCGGCCGCCTTTTGGTGGGTGATTCCCTTTGTCGCGACCCGGTGGCTAAAATGCCCGTCGTCTTTGGCCTTTAGTTCGTGGCTTAGCGCGAGTTCGTTGAGGTCGCAATGGGCGATCGCATTGAAGCGAGCCCGATCGGCCTCGTTCATCTCGAAGGATGAGCGAAACCGGGCAAGCAGGGTGGCGGAAAGAGTGCCTTTGGTAGACCTAGCCGGTTTCCGTTTTGCGGACGCTTTGTCCGTCATGGGTGCTTGGGGTAAGTGTGTTTGCTACTTGATCAGTTTGCGGGCTGCTAAGTTGTTGAGGCGGTGAGCCACGTCGATCACTCCGTCGGTAACCGCCTTGTTGTAGGTCCGCCCGTCGGTGGTGTTGACCCCGTGTCCCTTGACTGCCTTGCGCAACGGGGCAAGAGCCGGGTCCTGATGATGGAACAGTTCGACGAAGACGTGCTTGAGCTTACCAGTCGGGGCATAGGCGGCGAGCAGGGCTCCGATCCAACCATCGTCGGTAGAGAGGCACCCGCGAGTGGTTTTTGCGGAGGCATGAAAAATGCCGAGGGCATCGTTTTTCGCCAAATCCTTGATGACTTTTTCATTCTCTTCCATCGAAAGATCGGAATCCCCGCAATGAGCGGCGTCGATCATTACCTTGAAGAATTTCTTTTTGATCTTCTTGTTGATTCCCTTGACCACGGTGGCCGCCTTGGCCGCGTTGGTGAAGTTCTGAAATTCGACTCCTCGCAGAAATTCCATGTGCCAGGCCTCGATCGAGCTTTTGGCAAGTCCACTTTCCTTGAAGCAGCGGGCATGGACCTTGATCACTTGCTTGACTGCATTGTCAAAGGCCTTGCCCTTTAGCTTCTTGCCGGCCAGCCATTCCTCGAAGGAAGTGGAGGAGACGTGCTTCACCTTGTATTTCTTGGCCACCTCGAGCCCGGAATTGAGCATGTCCACGACGGCGTCCTCGTCCTTCGGGTTGAGCGGGTTGGCACCGCCGACCATCATGATGAGATGAACATTGAGCTTGAGGGTACGAAACCCTTTGAACATATCGTCCAAATCCTTGGAATCGGTTCCCGGGAACAAGGTAATCTGGACATTGTTGAGTTTGACTGGAGAAGTCCGGCAAAGCAGGCGCATGCCTGATACGACCTTGAGGTCGCCCGAGCGGGTGCGGGGAAGCTTGCCCGATTCATCCGGGGCGAGGGTGCCGACGAACATGAGGTGAGTGGGGACGACGCCGATTTCGACTTTTGATTTGTTTCGTATGGCCATGATAAAAGAAAGGAGGTTAGGTGATTATTACGGGGTGTTAAGAAAAGGAATGATACATTGAAAATTTAGCAAGTTAATCAAGGAAAATGTCTTTTCGGCAAATTTCATAGCGACGTTTCCTTTGCTCTTGGTTTGTATGTCGGAATGAAGATTCTCGTTCGATCTCTCGTTGTTATTCTTGCCTGCCTACAGGTTCATGCCAAGCAGGGGAAAAGGCCCAACGTCGTGGTCATTCTGTGCGACGATCTGGGCTACGGGGATCTGGCCTGCTACGGGCATCCGAAGATCAAGACACCTCACTTGGACCGCATGGCCAAGGGGGGCATCCGTTTCACCGACTTTTATTCCACTGCTCCGGTTTGCTCACCTTCTCGCGTCGGCCTGTTGACCGGACGCAGCCCGAACCGGGCGGGGGTGTATGATTGGATACCAGGCGGACGCGGGGTACATATGCGGGCCTCCGAGGTGACCATTCCCCGGCTCTTGAAAAAGGCCGGATATGCAACCTGCATGTCGGGCAAGTGGCATTGCAACGGGAAGTTCAATTCCCCCAAACAACCTCAACCCGATGCGGCCGGGTTCGACCATTGGTTCGGTACCCAGAACAATGCAAGTCCGTCTCATGAGAATCCAAAAAATTTCGTGCGCAACGGTAAGGCGGTCGGGCCTTTGAAGGGGTACAGTTGTCAGCTTGTGATGGACGAGGCCTTGGGTTGGTTGAAGAAACAACAGGCCAAGGATGCCGAGCAGCCTTTCTTTATGTACGTTGCCTTTCACGAACCGCACGAGCCGGTGGCTTCGCCCAAGGAGATGGTCAACCAATACGACGGAGTGGCCAAGAACCACAATCAGGCTCAGTATTTTGCCAACGTAACCAATATTGATGCCGCGGTGGGCAAATTGATAAAGGCCCTCAAGGCCATGAAGCTCGATGAAAACACGCTGGTTGTCTTTACCTCCGACAACGGACCGGAGACCCTCCTTCGCTACGGACCGAGGTCGGGGCGATCCTTCGGTAGCCCGAAACCCTTGCGGGGAATGAAGCTATGGACCACCGAGGCTGGCTTCCGGGTTGCGGGAATCATGCATTGGCCGGCCCGCATCAAAGCCGGACAAGTCAGCTCCCGTCCCGTCTCGGCCCTGGACTTTCTTCCCACCTTTTGCGAACTCGCCGGAACCAAGCCCCCCAAGGATCTGACTTTGGATGGAGCAAGCTTCTTGCCTGCTCTCGAAGACAAGCCGGTGGTCCGGAAAAAGCCCTTGGTCTGGGTCTATTACAATGCCCTCAATAATCGCCGGGTCGCCATGCGAGACGGGAAATGGAAGGTTTTGGCCAAATTGAATATCGGCAAGTACAATACGGTGCACGCTGGAAACGCGGATCAAGTCAAAGGGGCGACTTTGTCCGACTTTCAGGTTTTCGACCTTTCCAGTGATATTGGAGAGAAAAAGGACTTGGCGAAAACCAATGCTCCAAAACTGGCCGAGCTGAAGAAAAGGCTTTATGCCCACTACCGTGAATTGATCGATGGTTCGCATGTTTGGGGGCAGTGATCGTTGTTGTTTTCCCTCCTTTAACTTTTTTCTGGCGAATGATACGAACTATTCTCTAGCATTTAATAGATGTCCTTGAAGATTTTGCCGATTGTTGCCGTGCTTCCATTTCTTTCCAATGGAGAGGAAAAGGTTTTTTTCAATCGCGATGTTCGTCCAATTCTGTCCGAGAATTGTTTCGCCTGCCATGGTCTAGACGCCAAGCATCGCAAGGCGAATCTGCGACTGGACGAAAGGGCAGGGGCCTTGGCCGATCGCGATGGTGTCCGAGCCATCGTTCCCGGCGACTTGGCAAAGAGCGAAGCTTGGGCAAGGATCATCTCGAAGGATGAGGACGAGGTCATGCCGCCGCCGAAGTCCCACAAAAAATTGACCGCAGCCGACAAGAACATGCTCAAGCGATGGATCGAACAAGGCGCCGAGTATGAGGGGCACTGGTCTTTCACGGCTCCGCAAAAGCAGGAAGTTCCCAAAGTGTCCGGAACCGCAAATCCCATCGACGCCTTTTTACGGGACCGTCTGCAAATGGAAGGGCTCAATCCAGCGAAAACCGCCCAACCGGAGACCTTGGTTCGGCGACTCTATCTCGACCTGACCGGTTTGCCGCCGACGCCTGCCGAGGTGGATGCTTTTCTCGCCGACAAATCGTCCTTGGCATGGGACAAGCAGATTGCCGATCTCATGGGGCGGGAAACCTATGGGGAGCACATGGCCCGCTATTGGTTGGACCTCGCCCGCTATGCCGACACCCATGGTCTTCACCTCGATAACGAGCGCTCCATGTGGCCCTATCGCGACTGGGTCGTGCGCGCTTTCAATCAAAACCTACCTTTCGACGACTTCACCCGCTGGCAATTGGCCGGCGACCTCTTTTCGGAACCCACCATCGACCAACTTGTCGCCTCTGGCTTCAACCGTTGCAACGTAACCACCGGCGAAGGGGGCAGCATCAAGGAAGAATGGATCTATCGGTATGCCGTCGATCGCACCTCGACCGCGGTGGAAGTCTGGATGGGTTTGACCGCAGGATGCGCCGTCTGCCACGACCATAAGTTCGATCCTCTTTCGACCAAGGAATACTATTCCCTCTACTCCTTCTTTCACAGCGCCGCCGATCCCGCCATGGACGGTAACAAGAATAATACACCACCTATTATTCGTGTTCCCCGAACTGGTGACGACAAGCGCCTCGCCGCGCTCGATGCAGAGATTGCAAAGGTGAACAAGCGTCTCGCTTCGGAGGTGACCAAGATCAAGTACGTTGATCCTGCGTCACTCAATCCGTTGCCCAAGCCGGAACGCAAGGAAACCTTGTGGTTCGAGGATGGTTTCCCCAAGGGCAAGCTACAGGTCAACGGTCCGCCGCTTCAGTTAATCACAAAGGAAGAAGGGCCCGTATTCAGCGGCAAAAGTGCCATTACTCGTACGGCCAAGAACGCCAGGGGGCAGGACGTGTTCTCCGAAGGCACTCCCTTGGCTATCCCCAAAGGAGGCAAATTCTTCGTTCATTGCTACCTTGATCCCGAAAACCCACCGGAGGCCGTCATGGTGCAATTCTACGTTGGTGGCTGGAATCATCGCGTCGTCTGGGGAGCTCACGAAAAGATCGGTTGGGGAAAGGTGAATACTCACGAGCGAGTCGACATGGGCCCGTTACCCGAAAAAGGGAAGTGGGTGCGCCTCGAGTTTTCCGCCGCCAAAGTAGGCCTTAAGCCTGGCCACAAGGTGACGGGTTATGCTTTCACCCAGTTTTCAGGCAAGATGGGCTGGGATCACTTCGGTATCGAGTCGACCACCAATCCGGCCAAGGATCCGACCCTTTCTTGGAAGGCCTGGAAAGGGCAGGGCGAGGGAGTTCGGAACAAGGACCTCTCCGAAGATTTGCGGAAGCGCTACAAGGGGAAGGTTTCTGCGAAATGGAACAAGGCTCAGGAGAAGGAACTGCGCCGGCATTGGTTGACTAATATTTACGCTGGGACCAGTGAGACCATCGGACCCTTGACTCGAGAGATAGCCGCTCTCGAGAGAAAGAAAGCCGACGTCAACAAGAACACCGCCATCACCTTCGTCATGGCTGACTTGCCGAAGGCTAGGCAAAGCTACGTCATGATACGGGGCCAATACGACAACCCGGGCGAGAAGGTTTCACGTGGGGTGCCCGCTTTCCTTCCAACGCTGCCCGCCAAGCCTAAGGATCGCGACTACAACCGCCTTGATCTGGCCAACTGGATGGTGCGTGATGATCACCCCCTGACCGCTCGTGTGGCGGTGAATCGCATTTGGCAACAATTCTTCGGCACGGGTCTGGTTCGCACCAGCGCCGACTTCGGCACTCAGGGTGAATTGCCCAGCCATCCCGAACTCTTGGACTGGTTGGCCCTGCGCTTCATCGAGGACGACTGGAACGTGCAACGTTTCGTGACGCGCATCTTGACCAGTCATGCCTATCGGCAAAGCACGAAGGTCACCCCGGCTCTGCTTAAGAAGGATCCCGAAAACCGTCTGCTTGCTCGTGGTCCGCGCCATCGGTTGGACGCCGAAATTATTCGGGACCAGGCCTTGAGCCTTAGTGGATTGCTCGTTCCCAATGTCGGAGGCAGGGGTGTCATGCCCTATCAACCTCCCAATATTTGGGAACCCGTTGGTTTCGGTCGTAGCAACACGCGCTTCTACAAGCAGGGGAAGGGGGACGACCTCTATCGCCGCAGCCTGTACACCTTCCTCAAACGCACCGCCCCGGCTCCCTTTATGGCCAGCTTCGATGCTCCCAACCGCGAGCAGAGTTGCACTGCTCGAGGTCGTAGCAATACCCCCATGCAGGCACTCCAGTTGATGAACGACGTTCAACACGTGGAGGCTGCCCGCAACCTCGCCCAGCGCATCCTCAAGGAAGGTGGCGCCAAGGACAATCAACGTATCCAGTGGGCTTGGCGTACCGTTACTTCGCGGCGGCCAGCACCGGACGAAGCAGAGATCATCACGGATGTTCTCAAAGAGCACCGATCTCGTTATGCCGAGGACCTCGAGGCAGCCAAGCAACTCATCGCCTATGGTGAAAGCGTACCCGACAAGGAACTCGCGCCCCACGAGCTCGCTTCCTGGACCCTCGTGGCCAACCTTCTTCTGAATCTGGACGAAGTGGTGAACAAGAACTGATGCCGTCATGAATCCTGCTCTCGAATACCATCAATTGCAAACCCGCCGCCGCTTCTTCCAAGGCGCCGGCCTCAAGGTGGGGGGCATCGCCCTTGCCCAACTGCTTGGCCATCGAGCGTTCGGGATCCAGCCCCCCGCTGGTGGCGGTGTACATCCGGCCCTTCCTGGATTTCCGCATTTTGCGCCGAAGGCGAAGAACCTCATCTACCTGCATATGAACGGGGCTCCCGCCCAGATGGATCTCTTTGATTACAAGCCGAAGATGCAGGAATTCTTCGACAAGGACCTGCCGGCTTCGGTGCGCAACAAGCAGCGCATCACTACCATGACCAGCGGGCAGGCTCGTTTTCCTGTCGCGCCCAGCAAGTTCGCCTTCGAGCGTTGCGGTCAGTCGGGTATCCTAATGAGCGAACTGGTTCCGCACATGAAGGAGATCGCCGACGACGTCACCATGATCAAGTCGGTCCACACCGACGCCATCAACCATGACCCCGCCTGCACTTTCGTCATGACCGGCAGCGAGGTGCCGGGCAAGCCCAGTCTCGGATCATGGCTTAGTTATGGCCTCGGCAGTGAGAGCCAAGACTTACCCGCCTTTGTAGTGTTCACGCCGACCTTCCCGAAAGCCAGCCAAGCTCAGGCCCTTTTTACCCGCATGTGGAGCAGTGGATTCCTTCCCTCCAAGTACGATGGTGTTGCTCTGCGCGGATCCGGAGATCCCGTCCTCTACGTCAAGAACCCTCCGGGTGTCGATCCGAGTGATCGCAGGGCCATGCTGGACGCTCTCGGTAAACTGAACCGGAAAACCTTTGACCGCTTTGGCGATCCCGAGACTCAGACCCGAATATCCCAATACGAAATGGCTTTTCGCATGCAGAGCAGCGTGCCCGAGTTGACCGACTTGGGGGCCGAGAGCAAGGCCACCCTCGAAATGTACGGACCCAATGTGCAAAAGCCCGGCACCTACGCCCACTCCGCCATACTCACGCGACGTCTGATCGAGCGCGGCGTACGAACCGTGCAGATCTTGCACCGTGGTTGGGACCAGCACGGCAACCTGCCCAAGCTGATCAAAGGGCAGTGCCTAGACGTCGACCAGCCGACTGCGGCCCTCGTCAAGGACCTCAAGCAGCGCGGTCTCCTCGAGGACACTTTGGTCGTCTTCGGGGGCGAGTTCGGTCGCACCGTCTATTGCCAAGGCAAGCTCTCCAAGGAAAATTACGGCCGTGACCATCATCCCCGCAATTTCTGCATGTGGATGGCCGGCGGAGGCGTGAAGGCCGGAACCACTTACGGTGAAACCGATGATTTCAGTTACAACATCACCGAGAATCCCGTACACCTCAATGAGATCAATGCCACCATTATGCATTGCCTCGGGATCGACAACCACCGCTTCACCTTTCCCTTCCAAGGCTTGCAGCAACGGCTCACAGGTGTCGAGGACGCCTATCCCGTGCAAGGTATTTTGGCCTGAACGAACATCTCGCCGCAACTCCATCCAACCCTTGAGAAATCGATAACGTTATGCCCACTCGAACCATATCATTCATACTCACCGCCTTGTTGGCCACCCAGTTTACTTTCGCCAAACCCGACAAGGAATTCGTCAAGATATTCGATGGCAAGACACTCGATGGCTGGGAAGCCATGCCGGCCAAGACGGCTCCCGCCTGGACGGTCGAGGATGGCATGATCGTGGGCAACGGGGCCAAAGCCCGCAGTTACATCGTGTACCAGAACAAGGAAGTGGCCGATCTCGAGTTGAAGTTTGCCTACCGCTTCCCAGGCAAGGGCAACAGTGGAGTGAGCATTCGGGCAATCGTCGACCCTACGGGCAAGCGCGGTTTCCAGAGTTATCATGCCGATATTGGTCATCTCGGTATAGGCCCGCAGGTGCTCGGGGCATGGGATTTTCATACGCCTGGCCGCAGGGAGCACCGTTGTTTTCGTGGTGAACGTTTGGTGATCGATGCAAACGACAAGCCCACCTTGACCAAGATCAAGGGAGCCGTGACCAAGGATGACATCAACAAGAATGGGTGGAACAAGGTTCATGTGGTGGTGAAGGGCAACCAGTTCAAGTTTTCCATCAACGGCAAGCCGGCCTCCGAGTTCACCGAACATTTACCCCAAGGCAAACGCCTCAAGCGGGGCATGATCCAGTTTCAGTTGCACGACCCGGGCATGTTCGTCCACTTCAAGGACATGTACTTGAAGGTTCTGAAGTAGGTGGTTTCTGGATAGTTCAGCAATTATGAAAAATTTCCTTCTATTCTTGCTCTTTTTTTGCATTGGGCAAGTTGCCTTAGCCGAGGAGGCTTACGAGGTCACCGGCAAGGCATGGAACGCACTTGGTCGCAAAGATTGGAACGCGGCCATTTCTCACGCGGATCGGGCGCTCAGGACTTGGGGAACCCAGGCAAAGCGTACGAATGCCAAGTTGAACGGATATGCTCCCGCCAAGGATGCAAAGAAGTATTCCAACCTCAATGAGGTAGGCACCTGCCTCATGCTCAAGGGTGACGCTCTCCGGCAAAAGGGTGATCTCAATGGCGCGACCGCGACTTATGAATTACTTCTGCGTGATTATCAATATGCCCAGGTCTGGGATCCCAAGGGCTGGTTCTGGAAGCCTGCCGAATCGGCCCGCAAGAACTTGGCCAAACTGAAAACGGCAGCCACCCCGTACAAACTGAAGGTTGCCAAGAAGCATTTTACGGATGAGCAACTTAAGTTTCCCGGGAAGAAGGGGATTTGCCTGACCATGCGAAAAGCCGGGGAATCCGGATCGGCTGAAGGAAATCTGCCACGTCTCAAGAAGGTCAACCCTTACTGGAGTTATTCTTGGGGATGGGATCAGGTGCCCAACCAGCCGTCCAACGTCGAGTTTGTTCCTATGGCTTGGGGCGCATGGTCGGTCGATGGATTGCGCAAGGGGCTTCAAAAAAGTGTTTTTCCGCATATTAAGTCGGGAAAGGTCAAGCGCTTCTTCGGGTTCAACGAACCCGATAAGCGAGAGCAGGCTAACATGTCCTATCAAAATGCCCTCAAGTATTGGCCACAACTGGAATCCCTCAACGTTCCCCTGTGCAGCCCCGCTTGCGCCAACCCCGAGGGAATCAACGACAACAGCGTCCAGGGAGTGCGCGGTACCTGGATGAAAGATTTCATGAAGGAGGCTGACCGTAGAGGTTACCGGGTCGACTACACGGGCGTCCATTGGTACGGCGGTACACACGTTCATCACTTCAAGGACAAGATGAAGAGAATGTACGAGAAGTACGGTAGAAGACCTCTCCTCGTTACTGAATTTTCCCCTGCCGACTGGGAGGCCCGCAAACTTTCCCAAAACCGGCACAAGACGGAATACGTGCTGGCTTTCATGAAAGAAGTTCTTCCCTGGTTGGAGAGGCAGGACTGGATCGCTGGTTATGCCTGGTTCTCATTCGAGCATAACCAGGCTGTCGGACATACTTCTTCCCTCTACGACAAGAATGGCAAACTGACCGCTTGTGGTCGCTACTACCGGAGTGTCACCACGGAAAACCCGGACGGTGACCAGTCCATCAAGTAAGGTGCGCTAGCCTCTTTTACGAGCTTCGGCGCGGTTCACCACATCCTTGAGCAGGCCCTTTTGGGGGAGCTTGCCGGCGGGGATTTTTTCGAGGATGGCATGGCTGTTCTCCCCCATCCAATCGAGGACGTTTGCAAGCATCTTGTTTCCGGAGTTGTTGGTGATGGTTTCAAGCATCCATTTTTCGGCAAAGGTTTTGTCACCCGCTTTGTAAATCGCCCAAGCGGCAAGGGGCGGAATCTCATCTTGATCCTCTAGGACTTTTTTAAGGGAGGGAATGGCAGGCTTGGCCCCTTTTTCAAGAAGGAGCAAACCGACCACGGACCAATAACGGATGGCCGGGTCGTTGGCCTTTAGTCCTTGGGTCAGGGTCTTGAGGTTCTCCTTATTCCGTGCGAGGGCGAGGTCGGCATAGTCCAAGTATTTGGCCAAGGGGTAGAGTTTGGGATCGCGAACGAAGGCATAAACGGTTGTTTTCTTTTCCTTGATGATTCGGTTTCTCATTTCCTCGGGCATGAGCCCTGAATCGAAGTACTTGAGTTGTTGCCGTCTGAGTTCCTTTTTAAGTTCCTTGATTTTGGTCTGGTGAAGGGGGTCGTCGATTTGGTTGTCGACGTTATGGAAATCCTTGAAGTTGTCGTAGAACTCTTCAGATGGTCGGGGTTCGAAGAAGCGACCGGTCACCGCATCGGTCTTGCCAGCCTGATGATGTCTTTCCCAAGCGGCCGTGGCCTTCATTTTGTGCATGTAGGCCAAGTACTGTCCGTTGGGTGCGAAGGGAGCATAGTTCTTGTGATAGGCGAACTGCTCGTCCCGCATCACCCGCACGTTGTCGAACCGTTCGTCCGCACGCTCTCGCCAGGAGAAATGGTATTGCGCCGCAGGTTCGGCGCCCGGACCGAGAAAGATCCTGCCTTGAAAATTTTTCGTGATCTTGGCGCCCGTGAGGCTGAGCCAGGTCTTGGGCATGTCAATGAAGCTGACGATACGGTCGACGGAGGATCCGGGTGTCTTGCCCTTAGGGTAGAGGTGTTTCCACTTTTCCGGTATTCGGACGATCAATGGACAGTGAATTCCGCTCGAATAGAGGAACCGCTTGCTTCGGGCGATCACGCCCCCGTGATCCGAGTTGTAGACTATGATGGTGTCCTCGTAGAGTCCGTCGTCCTTGAGGCGTTGTATGGCTTCGCCGACGGTCCGATCCATGTTTTCGACGGCTCCTCCGTACTTGGCGTAGGTTTCCCGCATCTCAGGAATGTCCGGATGATAAGGAGCTAGAATCATTTTGGCCGGACTCTTTGATTCCTGACTCAGGCCTCCGAAAGCGCGGGATTCATGACTGTGCCCGATATTGAATACGGTGAAGAAGGGTTGTCCTTCCTTGCGCTTTTTCCATGTGCCCGCGTAGTCGCCACCGGAATAGTTCCAGAAATCTTTGGGGTTGCGGCCATTGAGACCTCGCAAGTTGTAGTCGGTCTTCGAACAATTGCTCGTGAAGTAGCCGACCTTTTGCAACTGTTCGTTGTAAAAGCTGATGAAGGAGGGAATCGCAAATCCGCTGCGCATCGGTTGCGTGCCGTTCGAGATCGCGTGCATTCCGGTAATCCAGGAGGAACGGGTTGGGGCGCAGACCGCTCCGTTGTCGAAGCAGTACAAGTATCGGAATCCTTCCTTGGCCAGTTGGTCGATATGGGGAGTCTTGGCGTTCTTGGCTCCGTAACAACTGATCCATTCGACGCTGTTGTCCTCGCTGGTGATCCAAAGGATGTTGGTTTTTTCATCTTTTCCGGTGACTGGAAGCAAAATGGCCAGGAAAAAGGCTAGAAAGGAAAGCTTGGCTGAAAGGCGGATCCGTGAAGTCATGGTTTTTTACTTGGAAGGGTTTCGGGGTTTACGCTTGTTGCTCTTGTCTTTCTTTTTCTTGGGTGCTGTCGTTTTGGGCGGGATGGTTGATTCCCCGCAATCGCTCATGAGCTTTTTGAGTTTTGTCTGCAAGGTTGCGATTCTTTTCTGATGCTCGGAAAGGTTGGAGAGGTCGTTGATTTCGTATGGGTCGTTCACGACGTCGTACAGTTCAAAGGTTTTGGGTCGAAGGATGCGTTCCACTTTGCTGGCTGCCGCTTCGTCGGTTTGCGCCTTCTCTTTCCACTCGGTCCATGGCTTGGCGAAGAATTTTCCCTTGGAGGTGAAATTACCCCAAATGTGCTCCCTATCGGGGTGACCGGTCCAGATCAGTTTGTAGGTGTCCGTGACGATGGCCTTTTGCCAAAAAGGATGGACGTTGGAGATCAGGACTTCATCACGATGACTTTTTACCTGCTTCTTGGTCCATAATTCCTTAAGTGACCTGCCATCCAACTCGGGATCTTTTCCGCCGGCGAAATCGACCAAAGTCGGAACCACGTCGCAATACATGGCGAGGGCGGTGGTTTTTTTGGGAAGGATGTGGCCTTTCCATTGGGCGAGGCAAAGAGCCCTCGATCCGTGTTCGTAGGGAGACCATTTTCCACGGGGCATGGCAATGCCTTGTTCGCTCAGAAAAATCAGAATGGTATCCTTTTCCAAATCCATCTTTTTCATCAGTTCGCGGGTCTCCCGAACTTGTCGGTCCAGCACCTCCACTTCGGCTGCATGTTTTGCAACCGCTTGCCGGGCCGAAGACGTATCGACATAATGGGGACGTAGTTGAATCTGATTGGTAGGGAAATTGGATTCCTTCCCATGGTCCCAAGGGTGGTGAGCATGGGTGGATCCGATAATCACGCAGAATGAATTCCCCTCCTTTTTTGCTTCGGTGACGTATCTTTCGATGCCGTCAAATGAATGAACTTGATTCGATCCGTTGGCACCGGCGGCAAAGCCCGGAATGGCATCAATCTTTGCGGAGCCCAAACCAAAGTGCTTCTTTCCCGACAAGCCAACCTTGTATCCAAGAGGGATCAAGTGGTCGGCGATGTTTTTAACCCCCGTACGTTTCTCCTTTTTTGCATTTGCGAGCACACCATTGTTTTTGGGTAGCAGACCGGTGTAAAGTTCGGCCCGCAAGGGAGCGCACTGCGATACGCTGCAATAGAAGCGGGTCATCATGCAGGATTCGTTAGCGAGCTTGTCTATAGCAGGAGTGCGGGCTTCCTTCATGCCCGTGCAACCGAAGGCATCCCATCCCACGTCGTCTCCGATGATTATGATGAAGTTGGGTTGCCTTGCTTTCCCCAGTGCGGAAAAGAAGAATAGAAGCGACAACATTAGAAAAAGTCGCGAAAAGTTATACCTGTTGTGAGTCATTGAATTTACTTTCTCGTTTGAAGGAATAGATTTGGATAAGGGCATGTCGAATTTATTAATAGTCTTTTCTCTAATGTAATTCTTCAATCAGTCGAACCTTGCTGTCTTTAACCTGTTTATTCCCGACAGCGGAAAAAACGTCGCATTGCACTCTAATTCGCGCCAAGGTTTCTTTCCCTTACTCATCGATTTTGCCTTATGAAATGTCTCCGAACGCTTTTCCCTCTTCTTGCCACCATGCTCATGGCGACATTTGCTTATGCCCAAAAAGGGCGGACTGCTAACGTCACCGTTCCCGAAGAGCTCGAGGCCACTTTGTTTTCGCCAAATACCCTTACTCCCTGCGTTGCCTGCATCGGAGTGGCTCCCACCGGTGAAGTCTACGCCGGCGTCGATCAAATCGGCTCGCTCGGCAAGGGTGGCGGCAAGGGAAAGATCATTCGCTTGATTGACGCCGATCACGACGGCGTGTCGGAAGCCCACACGGTCTATGCCGTGATCGACAACCCGCGTGGCATCGTGCCTGTGGGCGACAAGCTTTATGTTCTCCACACCAAGTGGGGTGAGGGCAAGAAATTCGAGGGTATGTTCCTCTCCGTGCTTACCGATGCGAACGGCGACGGCAAGGCGGATGGTCCACCCAAGCATTTGGTCAAGGAGATCAGTAGTCGAAAATTCAATCAGGCCCGCGGGGTGGACCATACGACCAATGGAATTCGCATGGGAATCGATGGATGGATCTACGTTGCCATCGGCGACTTCGGTTTCGTCGACGCCGAGGGCACCGACGGCACCAAGCTTACCATGTACGGCGGTGGGGTGATACGGGTGCGCCCCGACGGCACCGAACTCGAGTCTTATGCCCATGGGTTGCGCAATATCTACGACGTCGCGATTGATCCCTTCATGAACATGTACACCCGCGGCAACACCAATGATGGCGGCGGTTGGAATATGCGCTTCATTCACGAGATTCAAACGGGCGAATATGGTTACCCCAAGCTCTTCAAGCGTTACACTAGCGAAATCATTCCCGCCCTCGTTGACATGGGCGGTGGTTCCGGCACCGGGGCGATGTTCTTCGACGAACCGGGATGGCCGGAGAAGTACAACAACGTCCCGATGATGTGCGACTGGGGGCGTGGTCAATTGTTCATTCATCGCATTACGCCGGATGGCCCCAGTTTTACTCAGGAACAGGAAAACTTCATCAAGTGCGGACGGATAACCGACGTCGACTGTGATGGTTCCGGTCGACTCTTCATCGGTAGCTGGAGCAATTCCGGTTTCAGTGGAGGCACCGGCGGCTACGTTGCCCGGGTGATCCCGAAGGGCTGGAAGTACAAGGAGTTTCCGAACTTGCAAAAGCGCAATCCAATCGATTTGGCCAATTTGCTGTCCACCCCCAGCGCCAAGACCCGCCTCCATGCCCAACAGGAAATTTTGAGGCGTGGTGGTTCGGGCAAGGAGGTGCTGGCGGTCGCCGTCGACGAAAAATTGGATCCCAAATCACGGGTGGCTGCGATCTATACCCTGAAGCAATTGCTCGGGAAGAAGTCGCACAAGGAACTTTTGAAGCTGGTCGACGATCCAGTTGTCACCGAGCATGCCTTACGCGCCTTGGGCGATCGCAAGACCCAGTTGGACGGCATTCCTCAAGCTCCATTCACCAAGGCCCTGAAGAGCAAGAATCCGCGCGTGCAGGTGGCTGCTGCGGTGGCCCTCGGGCGCCTCGGCGACAAGTCGGCCGCTTCCGCTCTGCTGTCCGTTTCCAATCCGCCGGAGATCGATCCCTTGCCTTCATTCGCAGGAGTGCCCAAGCAAGATGCCGGCCCTCAGGACGTTCACCAAAGCTCGCTCATCGATGGCAGCAAGGTGCATACTTTCGATGTCGACGTCTCGGGCTGGAAGGAGCTCTACCTGACGATTGGGCATGGAGGCAACGGCGACGGCAACGACCATGGTGGCTGGTTCGAGCCCACCTTGCTTAAGAAGGATGGTACCACCGTGAAATTGACCGACGTCAAATGGTCCAAGGCCACTCAAGGCTGGGGCAAAACAGGCGTCGGCATCAGCCCAACCGGTGCTAAATTGGGACGTGCGGACAAGAAACCCATGGCCTTCGGTATCGGTTCCCATGCGGTCAGTGTAATCTCCTACAAGAAGTTGCCTGCCGACGTTGTGCGATTCAAGTGCGTTGCCGGTTTGGCGAATACTCATCGCGGTGGACGAGTACGTTTTTACGTAAGCAACAAGGTGATCAAAAAATTTGCGGGTGGTGGCAAAAAGCAAATTGCAGAGGGGCCCCATGCCACCCCCAATTCCGCAACTATTTTGCCGCACGTTGCACGCCAAGCACTGGTTGCCTTGGAAGCCAGTTCGGCCTGCGTCGACGCCATCGGTACGCCCAACCAAAGCGGCGCCCTCATGGCCCTTCGCTATATGCATACGCCTGAAGCCGCGGATGCCTTGATTGGTCGCTTCAAGGTCACCAAGGATTCGGATACCAAGCAACGGATCGCCAGAAGTCTCGTTCGGTTGGTTAACTTGGAGAAACCTTACAAGGGAGACACTTGGTGGAGCACTCGCCCGGACACACGTGGACCATACTATTACCCAACTGCATGGGAAAAAACAGAGGCTATTTCAGCTGCCTTGCTGGAGGCCGCCCAAAAAGGCGACGCCGCCCTCCGCCACGTCATTTCGGAATTAGCCCAAAAGGACCGTGCCGTGATCGCCGGTTTGCCCAAGGCTGATGATCCCGTGGTCGCTGCGGTCGAGGAACCAACGGTGGATCTCGAGATGATCAAGAACAAGAAAGGGCAGGTGGGAAAGATGAGCGTCGAGGACATCGCCATCGCTATTACCAAGATAAAGGGCACCCCCAAGAAAGGGCCTAGCCTGTTTGCTTCACAGGGTTGTATTGCCTGTCACGCACTCAAAAAGAGTGAGGTACAAAAAGGTCCCTATCTTGGCCAAATCGGGGGCATCATGAATGCTGAGAAGATTGCTCTCAGCATCATTCGTCCGAATGCCGAGATTTCCCAAGGTTTCAAAACTGTCTCCATCACTACCAAGAAGGGTGGCGCCCACGTCGGGTTCGTGACCAAGCGCTTGAGCGACCAGATCGAGATACGCGACATCGCCGGTCAGATAACCAGGTTGAACCCCGCGGACGTTGCCTCCGAAACATTACTTCCAATCTCCATGATGCCTGCAGGCCTAGCCAATGGGATGTCGATCGAGGACTTCGCATCGCTCGTTCATTTTCTCGCTGCCCAGAAACAGTGAGAGGCGGAACTTTTTCTAACACAGGCTTCCTTTCACTCATTTTTTGGGTATTTTGACTATATTGGGCTTTTATTGTCCAAAAGTCGGCTGATCGGGAGTAAGGTTGTAAGTAACTTGAAAAATAGTCGCCAAATGAAGAAATTCCTTCTCCTTATATGTTGTCTGGTTGGTGGGTTTTGCATGACCACCTTTGCTTCCAACGCAAAGCCCAATGTCTTATTCATCTTTATCGATGATCAGGGTTACTATGATCTCGGTTGCTATGGGGCCACTGAGGTAAAGACCCCTCGCATTGATGCCATGGCCAAGGAAGGCATCCGTTTAACGGACTATTATGCCGCCGCTCCGATTTGCAGTCCTTCGCGGGCGGGCTTGTTGACCGGTTGTTATCCACGTCGCGTGGGGAACGAGGTCTGGGTCCATAGGGCGGATTCCCCCACCGGCATTCATCCGGATGAGTTGACGATCGCCGAGTTGCTCAAGGCCAATGGGTACGCGACTGCCTGCATCGGGAAATGGCATCTCGGTTTTCACGAACCTTTTCTTCCCCGTAACCAGGGCTTCGATCATTACTTCGGTTTATTGCATAACCTCGATCCCGTGGAGACATACTTTTTCGAGGACAAGGGAGGTGTCCCCTTGATGCGTAACGGCAAGGTCATAAAGCGACCGGCGGATCCTTCCGAACTCACCAAAGCTTACACCGACGAAGCCATTGACTTCATCGAGCGCAACAAGGAAGGCCCATTCTTTCTCTACCTGCCGCACACTATGCTACACGTTCCGCTCGGGGTCAGCGAAGAATTCAAGGGAAGTTCGAACTGGGGAGAATACGGCGATGCCATCCAGGAACTCGATCACAACGTGGGAAGAGTCCTTGATTCGCTTAAACGATTGAAAATTGCGGACAATACGCTGGTCATTTATACATCGGACAACGGACGGGGCCCAGGCCGAAATCCGGAGCAGAAGATCCGGGGCCGAAAGCTTTCCACCTACGAAGGAGGCATTCGGGTGCCAGCGATCGTCTGGGGTCCCGGACTTGGATTGCCTGCCGGAATTGAGGCAAGCGCGGTCACACGCGCCATGGACTGGTATCCTACCCTTGCCACCTTTGCGGGTGTCAAGGTTCCCGAAGGTCGGGTGATCGATGGTCGGGACATAGCCCCGGTCCTGAAGGGAGAGACCAAGTTCGTTCCTACCCCAGGCATGAAGAAATCGCTCAATGCGGACGTTCCGCTCAGGCGTACTTGGAACCCAGGCGGGGAATGGAAAGAGACTGTTTTTCGGCATGAATACAACGATGCTTTTTTCTATCACGGGAGCCAGGGCGCCTTGTCTGCTGTACGCTGGCGTAACTGGAAGATGTATTTGAATCCGAGTCTTGAACTGTACGACCTGTCCGAGGACCCGGGGGAATTGAAGATCGTTCGTAACCGCGAAATCGCGCGCAAGTTGCGTGGGATGGCCATTTTGTTTCAGGAAGAAATGCAAACCGACGCCCGTCCGCCCGGTCGAGTGAACGCTTCCTCGACGCCTGATGGGAAAACACAGGTTCCGCAATCCACCTTGGATCGACTGAACGCCAAGTTGGATCTGACCTATGCAAAGTACGGAGACCGGGGCTTGGAAATGGATGTTTACCGACCGAAGGGAGTCTGGGGGGAACTCCCGGCGATCGTTTGTATCCATGGAGGGGGTTGGGCGAAGGGAAACCGCACCGGTCATGCGAAGATCGCCCAGGCGTTGGCTGCACGTGGTTACGTTGCGGCCACCATATCCTACCGTCTTAGCGGAGAGGCTCCGTTCCCCGCCGCCATTCAAGATTGCAAGGCCGCGGTCCGATTCCTGCGGACCAATGCCAAGGAACTCGGTATCGATGCCGACAAAATCGGTGCCATCGGGCTTTCCGCAGGCGGGCACTTGACCGCCCTGTTGGCTACCTCGCACGGGATTGACGAGCTTGAGGGGAAAGGCGGTAACCCGGCCTACA
>Ga0209667_1001064_pt1 | contig 20948 bp, 23 predicted proteins | sample SaaInlV_165m_DNA_2_FD_184682 | JGI IMG/M metagenome (GOLD analysis project Ga0209667, IMG submission 184682) | Marine microbial communities from expanding oxygen minimum zones in the Saanich Inlet - Saanich Inlet SI037_S3LV_125m_DNA (SPAdes)... | ecosystem: Environmental > Aquatic > Marine >... | reverse complement strand
CAACAATTAAACCATCATCTACTGCATGTTTGATTTCTTGTAGTGTTGTTGGAGGATGTGAGTATGCTTTGTGTTGCAGGGCATAAATCAATAATTTTGCATTTAATCTAGAGATTTCAATTCCAAGTTCATCAAGAGTAGATTCATCAGCTCCAGAAGATCTAGCATGAGAAATGTAATGTCTTGCAATGTTTCCCCCACCAGCAATAACTATTGGTTGACAAATTTTACTGATTTTTACAAGAAATGTAGCATAGTCTTTTAGCGCCTTTACATTATCCATAGCAAAAACTTTGCCAGATAATTTTATTACAATTCTTTTTTTCATTTTAGATCACCTAGGATAGATTTTGCGGCAATTTCAACTTTTTTCCTGTTTTTTTGGTGTGTATAGATTCGAAGTATATTCATGAATCCAGAAATGGCTGAAACCACAGGTATTTGAGAAATCGGCATCTCTTTTGCAGTAGATTTTCCATTTTCATTTGTAATTAGAATAATTGATGTTGACTCATTTTTAGAAGGTGCTAGAGGAATTGATGGGGTAACAGAGCTATCAACAAAAATTTCATTTTCATCAATTTTTGATTTTTTTGAAATTGATGTTCGAAGTTCATCAGTTCGTGTTTTTTTCAAATTTGTTCTACCTGTCAAAATTCTCTCAAATACACATTTTAGTAATTTTCTATTTTGATAATCTTGTGCCAATTGCCTAGCACGTTTTAGTTTTGATGATTTTGATGAAATTAATGTAGATAAAACGTATTCATCTGTAAGATTAACAAATTCTTTTACGTTAAAATTAGTAAAACCATATTCATCATCAGATAATCTTAATGCCTCAAGTAACATTACTTCAGCTGATCTAACTGTTTTATGAAAATATACAGCTTTGAACATTTGATATCTTGAATGCATCATGGATTCAAAAGAGTATAATGCTGAACGTTCCAGAGCTAATTTTTTCTTATGTACATCAAGGGATTGTGTAATTCTTTTATGATCTATTTTTGCATGTTCAGCCCCTGTAAAATAACCATCTCGAAGTAAATAGTCCATCATATCTGCACTTAGTGCACCTGAAACAATTTCATTCATGTATTGGAATTTAGAATCTCCAAAAGCAACTTTGGTGATTAATTTCTTATCAAACCCATTTTTTGATAAACTATCACCAATATCAGATTTTAAAATAATTTCTTTCCCAAAATCTTCATGTGAAATTTTTTTTTCTTGAATTATTTCTTCAAAAAGATGTGAAAATGGACCATGTCCTATATCATGGAGTAAACCAGATAATCTAAGAGTTTCAATATCATCAGATTTGAAAATTCCTTTTTCATGTAAAGCATGTCCTGCTTGACTTGCAATGTGCATCACACCCAAAGAATGCTCAAATCTTGTATGTTGTGCTGCAGGATATGTTAGATGTGCACCTGATAATTGCCTAATTCGTCTTAATCTCTGAAAAATAGGATTATCAATTATTGATAATTCATGGTCATAAACACGAATGAAATCATGAATTGGATCAATAATATCTAAATGATTTTTTTTCATATTCCTATTTTCTTTGAAAATAATTTTAAAATTTCTTCATGAACTTCTTGTTTTGTTTTTGATGCATCAATGATTTTCCAATATTTTTTCTTGGCAACTGTACGATAAATTTTTGAGATGTTTCTTGAAAATTCTTTATTTTTCTCAAACTTGTCTCTTTTCATTTTTTTTCCTCCAACTTTATTTTGTGGAGTTCTTGAAAATGATTCTTTTTGTGTTACATCAAGTAAAATTACAAGATCAGCTTTTGGTAAACCTACATCTAAATTCTCAAGCCATTTTGATTTTATTCCGTTGGCCATTCCATATACCAGATTAGAATGATAATATCTATTCATTATCAAAACAGAATTTTTGCCTTGTGCAGCTTTAATTTGATCTAGTTTCTCCCATCTATTTGCAGCCAATAAACAATGAATTACTTGTGGAGGAAATTTTCTTTTTCCATCTAGATATTTCCTAATTTCTTTTCCTATCGGAGTATCATAATCAGGAAAATGAAATAATTTTGTTTTAATTTTTCTTTTTTTAAGAGCTTTTTCCAACAGGGTTGACTGTGTTAATTTTCCTGCCTGATCTCCTCCTTCAATTACAATTATCATAAGATATCAAAATAGAGAAATTAATTGATTAAAAATCTATCATGTTTAATAATTTGCGAATTGTTTAATATCTCCTTTATCGGTTTCTAATTATGGCAGAACAATATTCATGTCCTTATTGTGAATCAATTTTTGAGAGTAAAGAAGATCTTTCAAAACATATTGATAGAATTCATGGTGATTCTGGAATCCTTGAGGGTTCAAAATAATCTAAACTCGTCTAATTTTTCTAAAAAATTCTACTTGTTGATTATCAACTAATGATCTAAAATTATTATTTAATGAGAAATCATCACTCAAGATACCAATTTTGTTATTTCTTTTTCCAAATGATTAACTTCAATTGGTTTTCTAATTATTCCTCGAACACCTTTTTCAATAAATTCATTGATTTCGGTATCAGAAATCGAAGATGCGGTAAATAAAATAATATTATAGTCCGCTAGATTCCCAATTGTTTCAAGTTCTCTTAAAACATCAAAACCTGAAAAAGTAGGCATTGCAAGATCTAATAAAACGGCATCATGTTTTTTTTCACAAATTAATTTTATACCTTCTTTACCAGAATTTGCAAATGAGAATTCATGGCCCATTGCAGTCAAAGTCATTGATAATAATTCAGTTATATCCACATTATCATCTATACCTAGAATTTTCATAATTATTTTGAAGATGTAATGGTATTAAAAAAATTATCAGGCTTGTCAAGATTTATAACCAAAAATTCTGCATTTAACTCAAAATGGGTCTTGTTAAAGAAGTAATCAAAGAAATTGGAAATAAATCAAGAGAATTTTATGAATTTGTTTTACCACCAATTGACATGTATCTAACAGATGACAATCTCAAAGTTGTAATTGATATTCCAGGATTTAACAAAAAAGATATTGAATTAATTTTGTGTGGAGATATTCTTTCTATCAAGGCAGAAAAAGAAATTGAGAAAAAAGAATCTGATTCTCTAATTTCAAACCAAAGACCTAATGTGATTGATAAAAAAGTTAGGCTCCCAATAGATATCAATCAAGGTGAAGAAAAAATAGAATCTGCAAAATATGTAGATGGTATTCTTACTCTAATAATTCCTGTAACAAAAAAGGGGAAAAATATTTCAATTGATTAAAAATTAATGTTTTCTGAAAAACCCTGAAACTGCCATAATTAAACCAGAACTAATCATTCCCAATATACCAAGAAATTCATTTGATTGGAATAAAAATGCAGAACCAAGGAAAATTGCAGATGCAAAAATACTTCCACTGATAAACACTATTGGTTGTCTTTTTTTCATAAAAATTTGAGCTTCATTCATTAGTTCTTTCATTTCAGGTCCTAATCTTATAGCAGTATCAATTGATTTTGAGAAATTATCAAAAGATATCTTTAATTCTTCAACATATGCTCGAGGGATCAAATTTTCTTCTTCAAGAATATTTCTCAAAACTTTAACAAATTTAAAATCAACATCATGTGTTTTGTAAATTCCTTCAATGATAGATGCCATTCTCATGTACAAAGCCAAATTTTTTGGCAATACAAATGGGAATTTACTCATTGTTTGATTTGCAAGTTCCATCAAGCTTTGAACTTCCATTTCATCAGGTTTGTTTCCATGCATTGCACGAATTGAAAGTTCGATACCCTTCTCTATTACCATTCTATTGTATCCTGGTGTAAGCATTCCAAGATCACTCATTGCATTTACTACTCTAGAAGGATTTTTTTCAACTAGTGCAAGGTATAGTCGAATTAACTTGAATCTAGTTTCATTGTTTATTTGACCAACCATTCCATAATCATACAAAATGAGTTTTCCATCATCAGTGACTGAAATATTTCCAGGATGAGGATCTGCATGAAAAATGGAATGTTTGAGAAGCATGGTGAAAAAGACCTTGTGGACATCAATGACTAGTTGCTCTCTATCTATTCCCATTTCATCTAATGCTTGAACATTTGTCACTTTGATGCCCGGTAGATATTCCATAGTTAGGACATTTTTTGAGGAATATTCATCAAAAACTGATGGAACAATAACTTTGGAGACATTTTCCATATCTTTTTTGATTTTTTTGAGATTCTTTGATTCATGTGTGTAATCCATTTCTTCATGAATTGTTTCAATAAATTGAGAAAGCATGGCCTTTGCTGAATATCGTAAATTAGGATCAACAAATCCTAGTGCTAATGGAAGAATTTTTTTTAATACTTTGATATCTTTTGCTACAACTTTTTCAATTCCAGGTCTTTTGACTTTAATTACAATTTGTTGACCAGAAATTGTTCCACGATAAACTTGTCCTAATGATGCACCTGAAATAGATTCAGTGTCAATCTCATCAAATTTTTCATTAATTGGTCCAAGATCTTTTTCGATAATTGGTTTTATTTGATTAAAAGGTGCAGACGGAACACTATCTTGAAGTTTTGCAAGTTCTTCCAAATAAGGTTGAGGTAAAATATCTGCTCGAGAAGATAACCACTGTCCTAATTTTATGTACACAGGACCTAAAGTAATGAAAGTGTCAAGTGCTCTACGAGCATTTTTTCTAAACTGTTCTAGATCAATTTCATTTCCTTCTTTATTGATCCATTTTTTTCTATCTTTACGTAAAGCAAAAAATGTTGGCAATAGCTTTACAAGTACATGAGTTGTTCGAAGAATAATCATTTTACTTTCTCCAAATAATTTTTAATTTTTTTAGTTGCTACATATCCTAAATATCCAGAAATAATTGATGATGCCAGAGTAGAAGCAATTACAAAATTGTTTGGTTTTTTCTTAATAGTTTTTTTTACAGTTTGTGATCCAGTAAAGATTGCACAAGCCAAACCAATTAAAACTTCAGGTGCGTCATAAACTAAATGACCCATTGGATCCTTTCTAGGATCAACTTTATCAGTATGAACTAGAAAATTTTCACCATATTCTCTAATGTGTAAATTTCCATAACGATATTGTTTTTGTGCTCCATTTTTTTGTCCAAGGAATGTTTCTTCAGCTTTTTCAAGCATAAATTCTCTTAATTCCTTTGGGACTTTGATTTCATCCCCAGGCATAATCGCAAGATCAAGTAATTGCATATAATCTTACAGGATCAAAATGAACCTAATTCAGTTAGAAAAAATAATTTGTAGAGTATAAAATTAAGAATCCTTTAGTCTATCTTTTGTAAACATTACAAAACTCGTTGATAATACTACCAACATTGCAATTCCTGGAACATAAGCATAATTGAATCCAACACCAGGGTGAACTTGCTGATGATAGTAATTAATTAAAAGTGTCATTGCCAATAATACAACTCCAATGATTGTTAATTTTTGATGTGTTTCCAATAATTATGACTTTGTTAATTACTATATGAATTTAGAAAAAATTAAAACATGAATTGTTAAGGTTCAGGTTTAATTTGAGATAATTTTTCTATTACTTGTTCAAGTTCTGCACTGTTTTCAGAAATTACTTGATTAATTACTTCAATCTCTTCTGTTATCTGTTCTAAATGAATATTATCAGAATTTTTAATTTGTGATTCAAGATCTTGTAACATTTCAAGATTAGATTGATTAATTTTTTCTAATTCAATTTTGTATTTTTCTAATTTCTCATATTGACTAGAAATTTCAGAAATCTCAATAATTTCTTGATTTGTAATAAAACCATATGAAATTACAATACTACCTACAACTAAAACTCCAAGAAGGACTACAATACTTGATCTCAATTAATCTTAATTGTATATTTTAGATTAAAAATTTAGTTGTTTGTCTTTATTGCTGCTTTTTTACGCCTACGTATTACATAAATTCCAACTCCAATGACGATTAGAATTGGAATAATTGCTAATGTAGAGTCAGTACTTTCCTCATCACTTGAGACTTCTTTAACAAATACAGTTGTATCATAAGTAAAAAAGATCTCATCTCTTACAACGTCTTTGTATCTTACAGTAATGGTAATGTCATGTTCTCCATATCTTGGTTCACCATCAAACTCAATTGGAATGTTAAATGGTACTGGTGCATCAGTTTCAATTTCATCAATAAATTGTGTATTTGATTTTATGTTAGAATTTTTTCCAGAATCAACTGTAACAAAACCAAATAATCCATCTTCATTTCCTTCATTAATTATTTCTCCAATTATCATTTGTGTGCCTGATAATTCTATAACATCTACATTGAAAACCCTAAGATCAATTAATCCTTTAATGTAAAAATCAACAATTTTTGAAATCTCATGTTTATCTCCATGTGAATTATAATATGAAATTAACAAGGGAATTCGTAAGGTATCGCCTTTTAGTCCTTCAGGAACATATACTGTTGCAGTAAGATGTTTAGATGATTTTGAATCAATATTTCCAATATCCCAGCTTGATTTTAAAATTACAACATTTTCTACATTGGTAGTTGATGATGATGTTGATGCAAGTTCTGTTGAAGTATTTGTAGCAATAATATCTACACTAGAAATTGGAGCTGTTCCATCATTTGCAACTTCAATTACTATATCATTTGATTTTAATGATGTAAGAAATGGTTCTAGTGCTCGGACATTTATCACACTATCACCAGTTACCTTAAAGTTAAAATCTTCAAATGATGTTCTAATTCCAGATTCCCTTAATCTAGAATAATCAACTTTTACAGTTCCAGGATATTGCTGAATGTTTACATTCTTATCTAAATTAACAAAAAATGTTAGATGAAAGTTATCACCTGCATCAGAATTAGAATTACTATCAGCACGGATAATTGAACCTGGTCCATCAGATGCTGAAAATCCTAATGGTAAAGATAGTTGACCTTTAATTCCAGTAATATCTTGAGTTCCTACATTTGCAAATACAACTGTAAATGGTACGTTACTATCACCTGCTTCGATTTCTATTTTATCATCTAATGTTCCAAAATATGCATCTAATAATTTGACATCTCCAAAGTCTCTTTCAAAAGGAGAATTACCAAAACCACCAGATGTAATTTGTGCAAAAGAATCTTCAAAAATTAGTGGTGCTAAGATAAATGAGAATACTAACAAAATAAATTTTAAATTCATTATACTAATATCTCCATTTCTGATGGCTGATTGCCTTCAAAGGCCCTACCATCTTTAATTGTAATTACTTTATCCACATTACCAAATGTCTCTCTCTCGTGTGTAACTATAATGAATGTTTGATTGAGTTTTTTTGCCATGGATTTCATTAGTTGAACTATTGTATCAGATGTTACAGAATCAAGATTTCCAGTTGGTTCATCAGCTAAAACTATTGAAGGCTTATTGATTAGTCCTCTTGCAATTGCTACTCTTTGAGCTTGTCCACCTGAAATCTTGTTTGCACGTTTATTCATTTGATCTTCTAATCCAACTGTTTTTAGTAAATCTCTAGCATCTTTTTCAGCAATACTATTTGTTCCAGCAATTTGTCTTGGTAACAATACATTCTCCAATACGGATAGATCATTAAGTAAATTAGAAAATTGAAATATGAAACCTAATTTTTTATTTCTAAATGAAGAAATTTCATCATCACCAAGTGTTGTAGTATCAATACCATCAATGGAAATCTTTCCATTTGTTGGACTATCTAATAGTCCAATCATGTTAAGTAATGTTGATTTTCCAGAACCAGAACTTCCTACAATTAAAACAATTTCTCCCTGTTCAATTGAAAGTGATACATCATCAAGGGCTTTTACTTGACTGTCTCCATCACCATAAATTTTACTTAGGTTTTTTATTTCAAGTACTCTAGACAGTTCTCATCGCCTCCACTGGTAACTGCTTAGTAGCCCTATAGGATGGATATAGTGATGCAATAATTGCTAAAGCAAATGAAGTCAAAGCAGTTTGTATAATTTTTTCCCAATTATAGGTAACTTCAAGAGGGAGACTGTTATTGAATGACATTTTTGTGATATCTGCATAAAAAGTATAACCCAAGCCTGCTGCAGTCCCCACTCCAGCTCCAATTGCTCCAATAATTATTCCTTGAAAAATAAAAATTAATAAAATATCTTTTCTTTTAGCTCCAATTGCTCTCATAATACCAATTTCTCTAGTTTTTCCACTAACTAGCATTATCTGAATTGTAAGAATGGCAAATGCAGAAGACCCCATTCCAAAATATCCTATCATACTGATCATTGCAATACCAGATCTAAAACCAGCAAGTTGTTGTTCAGCTGATTCTTCTATAGTCTCTGCAAGAAAATCATCATGAGGAAATGAACGTAAAAAGAATTCTTTAACTTCAAATGCTTTTGTTGGATCATTTAATTTCACCATAAATGAACCAGTATCACCATGTCTGTTCATCATATCACGTAATGTATCAATATGTACAACTGCAGTATAGTCAAATCCTTGACCACCAGGAGAATTAGCAATACCAGTTACAGTAAATCTTCTAATTTGGTCTTGACCAAATCTATCAACTACAAGTACTTTGACACTATCACCTACTTGAGCTCCTCCAAGATCTCTTGCAACATTAGATCCTAGTACAATAGTATTTCTTGAAAACACATAGTTTCCTTCTGTAATTGTTTCATGAACAGTTGATGCTCTAATGTCACGAAAAGGATCAATACCAACTATTGGTACTCTAGATTCTTCAACTAATTTTCCATTTTTTGTCATATTCATTTCAGCTGTTGATGAAAGCCGGGGTGTCGCCGCTTCAACAAATGGAATTCTTTCAAACCAATTCACAAGTGACATATCAGATTTGTCGATAAAATCAAATTCATCAGTTACAAGAATATCACCATTTCTATAATCACTAATATCTCGAACTATAGCATCAAACAATCCTTGAAAAATTACAAAATTTACATGAATTACCAGGATACCAATGGTTACAGCAAGAACTGCACCAATCAAACTCCCTTTTTTGTTGAATAGCATTCTTTTTGCTAACCGTAACCGATAGTCCATAATAATAAATGAAATGTCTGATATTTAATGTATTTGATATATTATCATGTATTCTAGACAATTTTATATGTAATTAGTTAGTTCTTTATGCTATTGGAGGTATCTAAGTGACATAATGGACAATTTGGATATGAGTATTCTAAGTAGACTATTGAATAATTGTAGGGAATCTGATAGACAGATTGGAATTGAGTTAGGAATTTCAGGTGGTGCAGTACGGGCCAGAATTAAAAAAATGGAGAATAGTAAAGTGATTGAAAAATTTTTCATAAAAGTTGAACCACCAGTGCTAGGTAATGGTATTCTATACTTTGTTGTGTCTGGAGAAAATATGGATGAGGTTTTAGAACAAATTAGTCTAGTAGGAGAACCATTTTTGGTTGCACCATGTATTGGTGGAGTTACAGTTTGTAGTATTGTAATAAAGGAAAATTTGAAACAAAAAATTGAACTTGCAAATAAATTGATGAAAGATGTAAGGGTGTTGTCTATTTTTGAAGCAGAAAATCCAGGTTTTAATTCTAGTTTCACAAAAACAGATTTAGAAATACTAGAAGAGTTGATTAAAGATCCGAGACAAAAAATTGAAAAAATTGCTAAAAATACAAACATGTCAACAAAAACAATTGCAAGATGTATTGAAAAATTTCAAAAAAATGATGGAATTCAATTTACATTAATTTATGATCCAAAAAGAATTAAAAATTTTATTCCACATGCTATACTAACTTGGATAGATGGAGATCTAGAAGAAACATTAAAAATCATGGATGATGTATTTTCTAAATCATATCTACAAATTCCTTTTATTGCAAAAAATCAAATTGTATTATTGATGTATAGTGAAAATATCTTCAAAATGGATGAATTAACACAAAAAGTTAGGACTATTAAAAATGTAAAATCAGCTGATTTGTTTATTCCAAAAAAAATTATGTTTTATAGTAAATGGTTAGAAAATGCTATAACAGATTCTAAAAAATCATCTAAATTACATCTTACATATCAAACAAATTAAATAATAATAATTTTTTAGATAAATGATGAAGAAAAAGAAAATCTATGAAGGAAAAATTTTAGGATTAAGTGTCTATGAAGGAAAAATTGAAGGTAGAAAAGTTAAACGTGAAATAATAGAACATCGTGGTGCTGCAGCAATGCTTGCATTTGATGAAGAAAAAAAGGTAATACTAGTAAAACAACATAGATATCCTCATGGTTATGTTTTAGAAATTCCTGCAGGAACATTAGAAAAAGGAGAAGCACCAGTGAAATGTGCATTCAGAGAATTACAAGAAGAAACAGGCTATAGTGCAAAAAAGATGACTCCTCTAATCACGTATTATCCTTCAATTGGGTATAATCAAGAGGTGATTCATTGTTTTGTAGCCTCAGGATTAAAGAAGATTTCAGATTTAAAATTAGATGAAGATGAGATTTTATCTGTTGAAAAAATAGAGATGAAAAAATTGCTAAAAATGATAAAAACAGGTGAAATTCAAGATTCAAAAACAATTTGTGCAGTTTTAACTTATGCTGCAAAAAAGAAACTATACTAACTATTCATTATAGATAGGCTTTACAAGATCTACAACATCAGCCCAAGACTGTGCAATTTTATCAAACATATACAATAAATCAAGAAAATCAATCGGTATATCTTTTTTATTACCAAAAGATGTTTTTAATGAATTAAGATTTTTTTCATATTTTTTATGTAAAGAAATAGCCTCTATTGCTAATAATCTATCAGGTTTTGTAAATGCATTAATTGATTTTTCTGCAAGCATGTTAAAATCTTTTACAACTTTGAAAATTTTAGTGGAATATTCTTTTGATAAAGAAGAATTGTAAATAAAATTTGAAATCTCAACAATAGAATCACCTGCATTTTCAAGTAGATTAGCTGCAATTCTATAATCGAGAACATCAATATTTTCTAAATTAAATACATTAGCTAATCTTCTATCAACTAGAGTACTACGAATTAAACGAACAAGTAAGAAATATTGTCTGTTTACCTCAACATCTCTATTTGATAATGTTTGTAAATTTGATTTATCATCTAAAATTAATCCACTTGATACATCATCATACATTCCAAGTGCAAGTGAACTCATTCTTTTCAAAATTTTTTCTGGATTGAGTGTTGTTGCATCTAAAAGAAATTGCATGTTAATATGAGATGCATCCTCTTCAATGATTTCCATTCCCACAAGTCTTCTCATTGAATTACGAATTTTCTCTCTATCTTCACCAGGAATAGTTGTTTTTGAATTAATTTGAATAATATCATATCCTAAAAGATATGCTCCAGTAATGTCTGCTACAATATTTTCTTCTTTAGGAAGTGGGTATGAAATTTGAAGTTCTTTTGTGGGTCTGATTTCTTTGTTTGCAGATATCGAGATACTATCTTGTCCAGTTTCAATTTCAACTTGACTACTTTTTTCTAGATTATTGGCATCTACCCATTCTTTTGGTAGTGAAACTAGAAGACTACTTCCAATCCTTTGTAGGCGTCGAACAAATTTAGTCAATTTATACTAATATAATTAATTTAATCCATATTCTTATATTTTGTGTACAGTTTAAACTCAGATCAATGGAGGCACAAGCATTTTGTCCTGCACATGTTACAGGGTTTTTCAAAGCTCATTTAGATGATAATCAAAGTAATTTAGAAAATTTAGGTTCAATGGGTGCTGGCTTTTCAATCAAACAAGGTGTGACTACCAAAGTAAAAATAAATTCAAAAAATAATCAAGAATCAAATTTTAGAATTTCAACATCTGGATATCAATCAGATAAAACAGATGTTTCAGAATATGTTTTAAATGAATTTTTAAAACTTAGTGATTTTTCAACGAAATTTTTTGATATTGAACATGAGGTATCAATTCCAGTAGGATATGGATTAGGTTCTAGTAGTGCAGTTGCATTATCACTGGCATTTGCATTAGATCAAGCACTCGATACAAAATTGGATAAAGAGAAGATAGGACAAATTGCACATAATGCAGAAGTAAGTTGTAAAACAGGATTAGGAGATGTATTAGCATCATTTCATGGTGGTTTTGAAATTCGTATCAAACCAGGTGCACCTGGAATTGGAAGTGTTGAAAAGATTGCTACAGAAAAAATTTCAATCTTAATGATTTGTTTTTCTCCAATATCTACAAACAAGTTCATCAAAGAACGTTTGTCTCAGATAAACGGTCTTGGTGGAAAAATGGTAAACAGATTATTAGAATCAAAAAATTATGAACATTTTCAAGATATGTCTTTAGAATTTGCAAAATATGTTGGTATAATGACACCAAGAATGCAAAAGTTAGTTGATGATTTATCAAAAAATAATATTAAATGTGGAATTGCACTTTTTGGAGAAACAGTTTTTTCAATGATTTCAAAAGATGATGAAGATAAAGTTTTAGAGATTTTACAAAAATATCCTGATGGCATTATAATAAAATCAGAATTAGACAATAATGGTGCTAGAGTTCTAAACAATTAACTGAAATCATATGCCTTTAATTCCAAAGTCTCATCCAAGAGTAAAATCTCTATTAATTCGTGAGAAACTTGTAGATGGATTTGAGCGTGGATTAGTAGCAAAGGAAGGACTTTTGGCACAAGGAAGAGGAGAGGCATTTGACTATCTATTAGGAGAGAAAACTGGAAAGACTGCAAAACAAGCAATCAAAGCTGCTGCAGCACAATTACTTTTGGCAAAAATGCCTGTTATTTCAGTAAATGGAAACATTGCAGCATTGTGTCCCAAACAAATTGTAAAATTATCAAAACAAACCAAAGCAAAACTTGAAGTTAATTTGTTTTATGCAAATCAAAAGAGAAAAAATGCGATCATTAAGACTCTCAAAAATAATGGTGCTAGAGAAATTTTAGGCACAAATCATAAAACATCTACAAAATTACCAGGAATTGATTCAGATAGAAGGATTGTAGATAAGAATGGAATTTTTGCAGCTGATGTAGTTGTTGTTCCATTAGAAGATGGAGATAGAACAATTGCGCTTAGAAAGGCAGGAAAAAAAGTAATCACATTTGATCTAAATCCTCTATCAAGAACATCACAGACGGCAAATATTACAATTGTAGATAATGTAACACGTGCAATTGATTTGTTAATTGATGAATCAAAAAAACTATCTAAAAAAAATATCAATGTTCTTCAAAAAATTATTGACGAGTTTGATAATAAGAAAAATCTTACAGAAAATGTGATTCAGATAAAAAATAATCTTACAAGGAGAGCAAGAATTGCATAAGTCAGTTCAAGATATAATTAATATGAAAAAAGAGAAAAAGAAAATCTCAGTTATTACAAGTTATGATTATACTCTAGCTTCACTATGTGATAAAGCAGGAATAGACGTACTACTAGTAGGAGATAGTGCAGGAATGGTAATGTTAGGTTACGAAAATACAATTCCTGTAACCATGGACCAAATGTGCATGTTTACTGAAGCAGTTAGTAGAGCAAGAACAAATTCACTACTTGTGGCAGATTTACCATTTATGTCATATCAAGCAAGTATAGAGGATGCAATAAACAATTCTGGTAGATTAATCAAAGCAGGAGCTGATACTGTGAAACTTGAAGGTGGTTCAATAATGGCGGAGACAATTAGTGCAATTGTAGATGTAGGAATTCCAGTAATGGGTCATATTGGATTACAACCTCAAACAACAATGCTTTCAGAAGGATACAAAGTACAAGGAAAAACAAAAGATTCTGCATTAAAATTAATTGAAGATGCAAAAGAGTTGGAGGAAGCAGGAGTGTATAGTATTGCATTAGAAATGGTAAGCCATGAAGTGGCAGAAATTATTTCAGATACTGTAAGTGTACCAACAATTGGAATTGGTTCTGGAGTAAATTGTGATGGACAAGTTCTAGTTGTTCAAGACTTACTGGGAATGTATGAAAAAATAAAACCAAAATTTGCAAAAAGATACATGAATCTATCTGAAGATATTGTAAATTCCATTACAAATTTCAAAAAAGACGTTGAATCAAGTACATTTCCTGCAGAAGAAAATTGGTTCTCAATGAATAATGATGAGTTAAAGAAATTACGTGAGCAGATTGGTAGCTAAAAAGAAAATAAAGAAAAAAGATCATCCGTCATTAGATATTGTTAGTTCATACGGTATAGAATTATCTGGAAAGAGAATTGTGCTTTGTGTTGCAGGAAGTGTTGCAGCCTACAAAGCAATAGAACTTGCAAGATTACTAATGAGACATGGGGCAGATGTAAGATGTGTAACAAGTAATGCAGTTACAAAATTAATCCAGCCTGATTATTTCAAATGGGCTACAGGAAATGAGGTAATAACAAAACTAACAGGAGAACTAGAGCATATTAGATTAGCAGATTATAATCAATCAGATCTAATTATTGTATATCCTGGAACTGCAAATACACTTGGAAAATTAGCAAATGGAATAGATGACACACCCATTTCTACTGTTCTTACAGTAGGATTTGGTTCAAAAATTCCGATTTTAATGTGTCTTGCTATGCATGAATCAATGTACGATAACTCGGCTGTAAAAAAGAATATCAAATTTCTAAAAAATAAAATTGAGTTCCAATTACCTCAATTAATTGAAGGAAAAGCTAAAGCGCCTGAACCTGAAGATGTTTTACAATATGTATTAATAAAATTTGGATTCTCATCTAAATTAAAAAACAAAAAGGTGTTAATGACTGCAGGACCAACAATAGAATACATTGATCCTGTACGAGTAATAACAAATCTCAGTTCTGGAAAAACTGGTACACTTTTAGCATCTGAATTAATTTCTGCAGGTGCAAAAGTAACTTTAGTTTATGGTCAAGGGAATCAAACTCCATCAAAAGGAATCAAAGTGATTAATGTTACAACAAGTAAAGAAATGTTTGATGCAACAAAAAAAGAATTAAAGAAAAAATTTGATATTGTAATTATGGCTGCTGCAATATCTGATTATACTCCTGAAAATCCATCTAAATCTAAAATCAAAAGTGATAAAAAATCATTAATAATTAGGCTCAAAAAAGCACCAAAAATCATTGATCTGGTAAGAAAATATCAAAAAAATGCATTACTAGTTGGATTCAAAGCAGAAACTAATCTAACAAAAATAGCATTAATCAAATCATCTCAAAAAAAGATGAAAGAATCAGGTGCAGATATTATTGTTGCAAATGATATTGGTAAAAAATATCAAAAAAATACAGATTACAATCAAGTTTTAATTTTAAATAATAAAAAAACAATATCATCTGGTTGGAAGAAAAAAGAAAAGATTGTAAAAATTATTAAAAAAGAAATTGAACAGAATTTGGAATGAAAAATTCTGAACTCAAAAAATTAATTTCACAGTATAAAGAAATTCAAATTAAGCAAAAAAAGAAACATATTGATACTCTAAAATTATCTGAAAAACTAAAAGAAATAGAACATAAATATTTTCATGAGATAGGAAGAACATTAAAATCAGATCTTAAGAGGATTAAAGAAAATTGAGAGTAAAATCATCAGAATATAAAAAACGAAATATGAAAATTTGGAATGAGGTTGCTCCACGGTATCATAAAAGATGGGCAACAGCTAGTAAAGGTCCATTTCAAAGTACAAAAAAACTTGTTACATCATTGGATATTAAAAAAGGAGATCATGTTTTGGATGTTGCAAGTGGAACAGGTGTTGTTACAAAATTATTAAAACATAAAGTAGGAAAAATAGGTTATGTGATTGGTGCTGACACATCAACTACTGCAATCAAGGTTGCAAAAAAATGGAATGGCAAATCTCAAAATTTATTATTTGTAAATGCTGATGCTGAAAACTTTGCATTCAAAAAAAAATTCGATGTTATTACATGTCAATATGCATTATTTTTTTTTCCAAATTCTCAAAAAGCTCTAAAAAACATGAGAAATAGCCTTAGAAAAGAGGGAAAATTAGGAATTTCAGTTCATGGACATCCAGATAGAGTGCCATATTTTGATAATATCTTTGATGCGGTAACCCAGTTTATTCCAAATTATGTTCCATCAGGAACTCCAGATTTTGATAGATTCGGAACAAAAAAACAACTTAAAGATGAAATAAAAAAAGCTGGGTTTTCAAAAATCAAGGTAAATGATTATAATTTTCCATATAGTCCGGGTACATTTGAACAATACTGGAAAAATTATTTGAGATACATTGCAAAACCAATCAAAGAAAAACTAGACAAATTAGAAAAATCTCAGAGAAAAGAACTCAAAGAAATGATAAGAAAAAATGCAAAACCATACACAAAAAGAAATGAAATAATACAATTTCCTTGGGAAGTTTTAATTTTAACTGCAAAATACTAGAAATTTAAGGATAAAAAAGATGGTCAAAGAAAAAAAGAAAATCGATGATGTTCCTAAAAAGAAAAAATCAGATTTTAAGGCATTTCTTAAAAAAAGAGCACCAATTTATCTTGCCATAATTGCAATGGTTGGAATTTATGTAATTCTTCCATTACAAGAGAAAAATTTTGAAAAGAGTTTACCAGAACTTTCTGCTGATGAACAACAAATAATGGATATTTTGATGATGTATGATGGTAAAAATGGAGGATATTCTGTAAAAGATGCCATTAAGGATGCAATTTCAGAAAAATATCCAGATGAAAAAATCTATGAAAATAGAAAAACATCATTGGAGTTGAATGTTTCAAACATTAATTCAAATGAATATCAAATTATTTTGAATTTTAAATCACATAAAGGAGAAATGAATTTTGATTGGAATGTAAATTCCGAATCAGGTGACATCACATCAAACAATCCTGATTCAAAATATCTAGTAGACAAAGTAGATTTTTATGATTAGGCTCAAATTGTGATTAAATCTTTAGTGAATTTATGCATAATAATTGCACGTTCTTTTACAATCAATGAGTCCTCTATTCGTATTCCAAATTTATTTTTAATATAGATACCGGGTTCAACAGTAATTGCCATATTTTTTTTTAATTTTGTTTCACTTCTGTATGAAACAGTTGGAAGTTCATGTACTTCTAATCCTATTCCATGTCCAGTTGAATGAATAAAGTATTGACCATAATTTTTTTCTTCAATGTATTTTCTACATGCAAAATCAACATCTTTACAATTTACATTTGGTTTTACAGATTTTAATCCTAATCTTTGTGATTCTTTTACTACTTCATATGCTTCATTTGCTTGTGATGGAATTTTTCCCAGTGCAAATGTCCTGGTTGAATCAGAAACATATCCTTTGTATCTTAATGTGAGATCAGTTACAACAAGATCACCTTTTTTGAATTTTCTTTGTGAAACTTGTGCATGAGGTAAAGCTCCATTAGGACCTCCTGCAATAATTAAAGGATTAAGTGTGGATTTGTATCCAGTATCAAACATTTCTTGTTCTAATGCATATTTCATCAAAATTGTTTGTAATTCAGATTCTTTTTGACCAACTTTTATTTTTTTTACGCATAGTTCAAACATTTCATCTATAATTTTAGAAGCTTTTTTGATAATTTTGATTTCTTTTTCATCTTTTATCATTCTGGAATTGTAAAATGGTTCTGTTGATGATTTTATTTTTGGAACTGATTTTTTTAGAGCCATCATTATTGAATAATTTTGGCAATCAGTACAAACTTGATTTTTCTTAATTTTTCCTATTAGTGAGGAAATCAAACCTGTACCTCGTTCTGCAGTAATAACACTACAATCTACAGATTCATCTCTTGCTCTTCCAACTTCAAGTTCAGGAGCGATAATGGTAGTTTTTCCATTTTTTTCAAGTAATCCTATTGCTTCACCCCAAAAACCAGTCATGTAAAACAAATTTTCAGGCTCAAATGTAACTAGAGTATTACATCCGATCTTTTGAGCATGTTTAAGGAGATTTTTTCGACGTTGTCTCACATTTACAAAATCTCTGTTTCTCAATTTATGTATGATGTAAAGTTTGTATATGGAAAATTGAGCCAGATCGCATTGGCTGAAGAGAAAGAGAAGAAAAAAGTAGTTGCATTACTTTCAGGTGGATTAGATAGTCAACTTGCAGTAAGAATGATGCAAAAACAAGGTTTTGATGTTTCAGCTGTTGCAATTAAAACTCCATTTTGTGATTTTGATTGTGGGCGAGGATGTGGATTTGAAATTAGAGAAAGAGCAGATGATCTTAATGTGAATTTAAAAACAGTCTATCTCGGTGATGAATACATTGAGATGTTAAAACATCCTAAACATGGAATGGGTGCGGGATTTAATCCATGCGTTGATTGTAGAACAATGATGTTTGATGCTGCAAAAAAACACATGGAAGAAATTGGAGCAGAATTTATTATTTCAGGTGAAGTGTTAGGCCAACGTCCAATGAGTCAACATGCACCATCATTACACATTATAGAAAATGAATCTAATTTGAAGGGGAAAATTGTAAGACCATTGTCAGCAGGATTACTACCACCAACAGATGCAGAAAAAGATGGATTGATCAAAAGAGAAGATCTGGGAATGATTAGAGGAAGACAAAGAAAAATTCAGATGAAAATGGCTAAAGAATATGGAATTGAAAATCCACCAAATGCAGGTGGTGGTTGTTTGTTAACAGAACCACAATTTGGAATTAAAGCTAAAGATTTGTTTGATCATATTAAAAATCCTACAATTAACGAAATTGATTTGTTAAAAATTGGAAGACATTTTAGATTAGATGAGAAAACAAAATTTGTTGTAGGAAGAAACCAAGATGAAAATGAAATGATCAAGGCATTAGCATTACCTGGTGATATTTTACTTGAGGCTAGAGATGATCTAGGACCAGTTTCAATTTTACGTGGTAAGAATGCAAAAGATCATGTAAAATTTGGATCATCAATTACACTTAGATATTCAGATGCTGCAAAAGGGCAACAAGGAGTAGTTACAGTAAAGAAAGATAATTTGTCTGAAGAAATTAAAACAGATAGAGCAGAAGAAGAATCTTACATCAAATTTAGAATGTAGGCGTAAAAAATTTCAAAAATTAGTTAAAACTAAAGAAGAGTTTTTGAAGGAGTAGATCTCATTTTCAACAAGGATGCAAAAACAAGAAACCCCTACATATCTGAAAGCCATTACAATTAGAGACATCAGTGATGTTCATTCTATTCAAGAAGATATCAAAAAAGGTATGATCCTCATTCTTAGAGTTACACCATTGGCACAAAAAGATGTTGAACAATTACGTAAAGTTGTAGAGGAATTGTATTCTATTGCAAAAAGTTCTGGCGCAGATATTGCAAGATTGGGAGAAGAAAGAATTATTGTTGCTCCATCAAGTATTAAAATCTGGAAACCAGAATACGATCTAAAATAACTTTATTGCTTCTTGAACTTGAGGATAATGTGCAGGTACTCTATACATTCGTCTAATGTTCATTGCAAGGTTTTCTGACTTTGATCGTTCACCGTGATTAACTAAAACTCTTCTAAGTTTTGGTCGTAATCTTTGTACAAATGACATTAATTGGTTATAATCACTATGTCCACTGAATCCATCTAGTTTTTCAACACTACAATTGATCGTTACAACTTCCACTTTACCTTCTTTACCTAACATAGTTGCTTGTTTGGAACCATCAAGAACTCTTCTACCCAAAGTTCCATTTACCTGATACGAGACAAACAAAACTTTGTTCTTTTTATCAGGTGCAATATTTTTGAAGTATTCTAAAACAGGACCTCCTTCTAACATTCCTGATGTTGCCAAGATAATACAAGGAGAATCTTCCCTCATTGGTTCTTCTCTAGCATCTGCATGTTCAATATTAGTGAAATATTCAGAATCAAATGGATTATCGTCAGTCTCTAAGATTTTTTGTTTTAGTTCTCTTGCAAGATATTCAGGATATGATTCATGTATAGCTGATGCCTCAGAGATCATTCCTTCAGTAAATACAGGGGATTCAACCATTTCTCCTGATTTCATGTAGTGATCAATTACCATCATAATTTCTTGTGCACGACCAACTGCAGGAATAGGAATCAATACTTTTCCTCCATCTGCTAATGTGTTGTTTACTGCATTAATGAAAGCAGATTCTACTTCTTGTCTAGTTGGTTGTATGTCTTCTTTAAGTCCATAGGTACTTTCAATCAACAATGTTTCTACTCTTGGGAAATTCCAACTAGCAGCTTCAAACAAAATACTTTTTCCGAATTTAATATCACCTGAATATACAAAGTTATGATCTCCATTTCCAATATGAAAATGACACAAAGCAGAACCTAAAATATGACCAGCATTTGCAAGTACTAATTTAATGTCAGGAGAAATATCAGTTACAGTTCCATAAGGTAAAGTGATTGTTTGTCTCATAATTTGTTTAACATCTCGTTCAGAGTAAATTGGAGTTCTTCCTTGTGCTGCAGCTACTTTGATTGCATCTAATTGAATTAGATTCATCATTGGTAATGTAGGTTCAGTACAATAAATTGGGCCTTTGTATCCATATTTTGCCAAAGTTGGTAAAAATCCAGTATGATCCAAATGTGCATGCCCAATTACAATTGCATCAAGATCATCTAATGTTATATCAAGAGAATCTAATCTTGGAAACGCATCCATTGGAGAACGTGCACCAGGATTAATTCCACAATCAATTAAGATCTTACTTTCAGGAGTGGATAACAACATCGAAGATCTTCCAACTTGTCCAAATCCACCAAGAGTATGAAGAGAAACTTCAGTTCTTTGAGATAAACGAGGGCGAAAAATTTCATCCCCAACTTGTTTGAGTTGTTTAGCTCTTTCAGAAGAAGCTT
>Ga0209667_1001062_pt1 | contig 20955 bp, 23 predicted proteins | sample SaaInlV_165m_DNA_2_FD_184682 | JGI IMG/M metagenome (GOLD analysis project Ga0209667, IMG submission 184682) | Marine microbial communities from expanding oxygen minimum zones in the Saanich Inlet - Saanich Inlet SI037_S3LV_125m_DNA (SPAdes)... | ecosystem: Environmental > Aquatic > Marine >... | reverse complement strand
GGGTTATACTTTACTTGCAGGAGCTTTAATATTTATTATTTTATTTATTTATGCATCATGGTTTGCAACTTCAATAAAAATTGAAAATCAAAAAAACAAAGACTCCTCAATTCGAATAAATCCTTATGACAATGTATCCTTCGGTAGAAAATTTATTGATAAAAAAAACAAACATATAGGTATTTTTGATCTGGGAAATCATATTCTTATTATTGGAATGATATTATCTTTGATATACGTTTTAATAAATGTAGAATAGCTATAATATTTTACCCAGCATGATTAAAAAAAAAACTATTCAGTTAGATTTAAATAACTTTATTAAATCTTTATACTTATTAATGAAACCAAGAGTAATGTCTCTTGTTATTTTTACATGTGCTGTTGGTTTTTTAACATCTAATTCTAATACAAATATCTCTGATGCAATGATTGGCATAATTTTAGTTGCTCTTGGCGCTGGCGCAGCAGGATGTTTGAATATGTGGTATGAGTCAGATTTAGATGCATTAATGACGAGAACTTGCTTAAGACCAATTCCAACAGGAAAAATTAATAGAAATCAAGCTCTTATCTTTGGAATATTGTTATCTGTTATTTCAGTTGGAGCTTTAAATTATTTTGCAAATTTCTTATCTGCGTCTTTATTATTATTTACAATATTTTTTTATCTTTTTGTTTATACAATATGGTTAAAACGAAAAACACCTCAAAACATCGTTATCGGTGGAGCTGCTGGAGCATTACCACCAGTTATAGGTTGGACTATAGCCACAAACACAATTACTCTAGAACCATTAACCTTCTTTTTTATAATTTTTTTTTGGACACCATCTCACTTTTGGGCACTAAGCTTATATAAAGCTGATGATTATAAAAAAGCAAAAATACCAATGTTACCTTTAACAGACGGTATTGAAAAAACAAAAATTTATATCTTTATTTACTCTCTAATAATGTTGCCTGTTATTATTTTTCCATACATTATTAATTTTTCTGGATTGACTTATTTGTTGCCTTCATTAATTCTGACAATTTATTATAATATTATTTGTTATGATTTATTAAAATATAAAAAAAATAGTTTTGATTTGAAAAAAGCAAAAAAGGTCTTTGGTTATTCAATTTTATATTTATTTTTAATTTTTGTATTATTCTTAATAGATAATTTAATTTAAAGATTGCCACTGAAAAAAATTGGGATAATGTATTATAAAAATCATAAATGAAATATATAAGCACTAGAGATAACTCAAAAGAATATAGTTTTGAGGATGTTTTTATTAAAGGACTTGCTGATGGAGGTGGTTTATTTGTACCAAAATCTCTAAAAAAATTCTCAAATGATGAGTTAAATCAGCTAAGTAAACTAAACTATCAAGAACTTGCAAAAAAAATAATACTTCCTTTTATTGGAGATTTTATGTCCAAAAATGAATTGTCTGATATTGTAGATAGATCCTATTCAGTATTTAGAAAAGATAATGTTGTAGATTTAATAGAAATAGATGAAACAAAGGTCCTAGAGCTTTTTCATGGCCCAACACTTGCATTTAAAGATATTGCAATGCAGTTACTTGGAAATTTTTATGAACACTATCTAAGTAAAAATAACAAAGATATAAATATTATTGTAGCCACATCAGGAGACACGGGAGCTGCTGCGATTGATGCAATTAAGGGAAAGAATAATATGAATATATTTGTTCTTCATCCAAATAATAAAATTTCTCTTGTCCAAAGAAAATTAATGTCAACTGTGAAAGAAAAGAATGTATTCAATATAGCTATCGAGGGAAATTTTGATGATTGTCAGAATTTAGTTAAATTAATGTTTACCGACAAAGAATTTTCAACTTCAATTAACATGTCTGGAGTGAACTCAATAAACTGGGCAAGAATTATTGCACAAACAGTTTATTATTTTTATACTTATTTTTTAGTACAAGAAAAACAACCTGTTAATTTTTCAGTCCCAACAGGAAATTTTGGAGATGTATATGCAGGATATTTATCAAAAAAAATGGGTCTTCCAATAAATAAACTTATCGTTGCAACCAATCAAAACGATATTTTACATAGAGCTATTTCTAAGGGAAGATACGAAACCAAAATAGTTTCTGAAACAATTTCACCGAGTATGGACATTCAAATAGCAAGTAACTTTGAAAGACTAATTTATGATTTGAATAATTTTGATGATAAAGAAATAAAAAGAATAATGAATAAAATTAAACAAGAAGGAAAATACATAATTTCAAAAGAACATTTAGAAAAAATCAATAAAGATTTTTTATCAGCTAGCATGAATGAAGCAGAGGTATTAAGTGTTATAAGAGAAGTGCATGAAAAATACGACGTTATATTAGATCCTCATAGTGCAATAGGATTTGGTGCTTTAAAAAAAGTTAATTTAGAAGGTAAAAATATTGTGTTAGCAACTGCACACCCCTGTAAGTTTCCAGATGCAATTGATCGATCTATTAATATTAAACCAAACCTTCCTGATGAACTAATGTATATTATGGATGAAACAGAAGATTATGATATAATTTCTAATAACTTAAGTAAAATAAAACAACATATTAAGGAAAGAATACAGTGAAATTAAAAGAAAATGATATTATTTCTAGCTCAGAGGTTTTCCTTCTTGAAGACGGCGAACCAACTAAGAAAGATATTATAAAACTTTTAAAAGATAAAAAAGTTGTTTTATTTGGATTGCCAGGAGCCTACACATCCGTTTGTTCTGCCAAGCACTTACCAGGCTATGTAAAAGCTCATGAAGCCTATAAAGCTAAAGGAGTTGATCATATAATGTGCGTATCGGTCAACGATCCTTTCGTTATGAATGCATGGGGCAAAAGTCAAAACGTTGAAGATAAAATTATAATGATTGGAGATCCCTTTTTAAATTTTACAAAATCTATTGGTGCAGAGGTTGATAAAAGTTCAAGAGGACTAGGTATTAGATCAAATAGATACACAATGCTGATTGATAATCTTAAAGTTATTAAACTAGAAGAGGAGAAAGATGCAGGCACTTGTGAAATCTCATCAGCTCAAAACTTCTTAAATTTAGTTTGATTCAGCGGCTTTTTTAGCCAATAAATCCACTTCTTCATTAAGAGCATTTCCTGCATGAGCTTTAACCCAAATCCAATTTATTTTAAAAGAGCTAGTAAGATCAAACAATTGAATCCAAAGATCTTTATTCTTAACAGGTTCTTTTTTTGATGTTTGCCAGTTATTTTGCTTCCATTTATGAATCCATTCAGTAATTCCTAATTTGACATATTTTGAATCAGTATAAATTTCAATTTGATCATCTTTACTGATTTTCTGTAGAGCTTTGATAGTAGCCATTAATTCCATCTTATTATTAGTAGTTTCTTTTTCATATCCACTAATTTTAACAATATCGCCATTATTATTAATAATAGCTGCCCATCCACCATTACCTGGATTATTTAAACAAGAACCGTCTGTATAAATTTTAATCATTAATTATAATAATCTTTATAATTTTTAAGTTGATTGTGAATAATAAGCTTTTGAAAGTATTCTTTTGGATCTTTAATTTTTATCAAAGCAGTTTTTGGTGTATTAAAAAAATCATAAATTCTCGTTAAAAGATATCTTAAAGCTGCCCCTCTGCATAGAGTATTTAAAGCATTTTTTTCTTTCAGTGAAATTTTCCTTACAGACTGATATCCTTTTATTAAATTCTTAACTTTTTGATTATTTAAGATAAATTTATTTTTTTTTTTATCAAAACATAAGGCATTAATACATATTGCAATTTCATACATCAAGTAGTCATTACAAGAAAAATAAAAGTCAATAAATCCTGCAAATTTATTTTTATTAAAAAAAATATTATCAATAAATAAATCGCCATGGATAATTCCATGCGGTAAATTTATTGGCCAGGTTTTTTTGATTTCTTTAAGATTATTTTCTAAAACATTTTTTAAGTTGGATGTGATTGTTTTAGATTTAAAATTAATATTTTTTAATAATGAGTCAAAATTATTTATAGACATAGAGTTTTTTCTATACAGTTTTGATTTACTAGACACTTTATGAAATTTACCAATATTTTTGCCAATTTCATAACAATTTTTAACATTTAAATTTTGTTTATCTTTACCGTTCAAGAAAGTAACAACACATGCAGTTTTCTTTTTAATCTGAACTAGATATTTACCATTTTTATTTTTTAATGGCTTAGGACAATTAATTTTTTGATGATTAAGTTTATCCATTAATCTCATAAAAAAAGGTAAATCTTTTTTTTGAACTCGTTTTTCAAAAATAGTTAAAATATATTTACGTTTATTTGTTTTTAAAAGATAGTTAGTATTTTCTATACCCTGTTTAATTCCCTGGAACTTTACAATTCTACCAATATTAAACTTATTTGATAGTGCAGATATATCTTTAGCACTAATTTTAGTGTATACAGCCATTAGTTTAATTTTCCTGGAATTTTAAAAACTATATTTTCTTTTACTATTTCAACTTCCTCAATTTTTACATCAAATTTAGATTTAATTTTATCAATAAAATTATCAACTAAAATTTCTGGAGCAGAGGCTCCTGATGATATTCCTATAGTTTCACAATTTTCGATTTTTGAAAAAGGAACAGGGCTTTCTGAATGAATAAGCTCAGATCGAGTACAACCAGATTGTTGAGCGACTTCAACCAACCTAACGGAGTTAGAGGAGTTTCTGCTCCCTAAAACAAAAAACATATCACAATTTTTTGCTATATTTTTTACTGCTGATTGGCGATTAGTTGTTGCATAACAAATATCCTCTTTAACAGGTTCTTTAATGTCTGGATATTTAATTCTTAAGGCAGTTATTATGTTTTTTGTATCATCAACAGATAAAGTAGTTTGAGTAACATAAGCAATTTTTTTTCCATTTTCTAAATTGTAATTTTGTACATCTTTTTCATTTTGGATTAAATCAATAGAACCTGTTGGTAGTTGACCCATAGTTCCAATTACTTCAGGATGATTAAGATGACCGATTAAGACAATATGGTGACCAGCTTTATGTAAATTTTCTGCCTCCCTGTGAACTTTTGATACAAGAGGACATGTGGCATCAATATATTCTATTTTATAATCTTCCGCCTCTATCGGAACAGATTTTGGTACACCGTGAGCCGAAAAAATTACTGGTCTAGATTTATCTTCAATTTCACTAAGTTCTTCAATAAAAATAGCACCAATTTTTTTTAAGCTATCGACTACATGTCTATTATGGACTATTTCATGTCTCACATAAACTGGAGCACCATACTTAGTTATAGTTTTTTTTACAATTTCAATAGCCCTTTCAACACCCGCACAGAATCCACGAGGTGCAGCTAACAAAATTTTAATTTCTTTATTTTTCATTTTTTTCTAAAAGATATTCCAGCAATATATGAGGAAAGGTTAAAGACGCCAAACCAATAAATATTACCTTTAATATAGCATCATCTAAAACATAGTAATTTGTAAGAATATAAACACTAAATATAAATAATATAGCTGTAACTATAGTTAAAGGTAATGCTTTTTTTAAAAATATTTTAATTGCATCGATGCTAATATCCAAAATATGTTTGTCATATTGCTTTTTGTATTTTTTTTTTATTATATCAACTTCAATTTCCTGAATTAAAGAAGCTGAATGTCTGATTGAATGCAAGAAACAAAAATAAATAGTAAAAGCAACTAAAGGTGATAGAAAAATATTCAAAGTAATTATACATGCAGTTTCGATAAAAAAATTTAAACTTATAAAAGTAATTATCCAAAGAGCCATAATGAATATTCCTTTTTCATCAAAATAAATTAAAGTGTTTAAAAAATCAGCATTATCTGCAAATAGAATTTTGAATATATTTAATGTCTCCTCAAAATGAAGTGACAAAGGTGCTATAATAACAATTGAACCTTTTATTAAATAAAAAAAAGGCTCTAATTTTTTATTATGTTTATAATTTTTAATTAATCTTTTAACATAGATTTTATCCAGCTCTTTACAAATGTTTTCATAATAACCAAGTAATTGGCAATCTTCTTTTCCAAAATGATATGATGCTACTATAAGAAAAATTACCAAGGTTAAAGCTGGTACAAGCAACCATAAAATAGTGAGTAGTAATGCTAAAGATATATAAACTAAATAAAAAATAATTTTGTTTTTTATTTTATAAAATTTTAGGATTTTATTTCCTTTTAAATTATCAAGTGAACCATGAGAGGTCCCTATTGTTAGAATTAAAAATAAACAAATTAAATTGGTATAAGCTCCTGTAGCAGGAATTATAAAATGATTAATAGATAATAAGCTTACTGTAATTCCCAGAAACCAATATCCATGTAAAGTATTAGAGTATTTCATTTAATAAAATAAAGCTTTTATAAAAGTCCATTTAGGCATTTTCAATATAATTGATAAATCCTCTAAAAAATTACTTTTGTTAGATAAAAATTTTATAACAGTCTTTGGCGAACTCTTAAACATTTTAAAAAAAATATCAGGCATCATTTGAGGGTTTTCATTTAGAACTCTTAAAAAAATACCATCTAAGAATTGGTATTTTTTATTTATCTCAAATTTTTTAGTTTTAGAAATATTCTCAATATTTTCACATATATATTTACTATGTTCTTGAATATTTAAAAAAGTATAACCTGTGCTTAATCTGGTCATGCCTCCAGCAGCTCCAATATTAATTTTATTTTTTGTTTCATCGCGTGTTGGGTGGAATAGGGGTATCGCACCTTCTTCTTTATAAGTTATTTTGTAATTTTTTAAGTTTAAATGATTTTCAACATAATCTTTTATTTGATTATCATAATCTTTTTGAGAACTGTCATTCATTTTTGATAACCAAGTTGTTTCAACTAAAGCCTTAGTTTTTGAGTAGGGGAGAGTATAAAAAAAATGAACACTTTCTCTTTGATCGCAGTCAAAATCCATAAGATTAAAAATTTCATCATCAAAAAAATCATTTTGAGTTTCAATCTCTACTCCACAAAAATGTTGCCAAAGATTAAGATGATCTTTTTTAATCGATGGAACACTGTTAAAAACAAAAGAATTTTTGAAATTAATTTCACTTATATCTATAAAAAAAGAAATATTTTTATTTTCTTTTAATTTATTATTAATTTTTTCATAAAATAAACCACTATCAACACTTTGGTACGGATAAATGACACAATCTAAATGATTAGTTTTTTTTGGTATATTAATTGTAAAATTTTTCCAACTTTTTTTAACACAATCATCAAAGTTATGAGTTGCCATTTTCCAAAAAGACCAAGTTTTATCTTTTTTATATTCTGTTCTTGGCTCTATAATAGCTAAAGTTTTATCTTTTAATTTATCATTAATTTCCAATTCATAGGCAAGTGATAATCCAGCACAACCACCACCAATAATAATATAATCAAATTCTTTCATTTAAATTTATTTCTTCATTAATTAAATTATGATCATGTTCTATTTGATCATCTTTTTTATAACAGAATGATAGTTTAATTAAGTCAAAAATTGAAAGAAAAGTCTCTATGATTTTTTCTGTATTTGAAACATATATCTTTCCACAATTTTGATAATTCTCTAAGTTTTTTTTATTAAGAATTTTATGTCCTATTTTTCTATAAACTCTTCTAGCAACTAGAATAGAAAAACGAAAACTTATCGGTATATTTTTAATTGAATAAAATGAATTTTCATAAAAATTTTCAGCAAGATTTATAGTTGATGAAATTTCCTCAAAATTTTTATCTATATAAAAACGATTATTTTTTGAGTCTTCAATTACATCTCTTGATATATTAGTTAGTTGCATTGCAATTCCGAGATCAATAGCTGACTTTAGGGAACTTTTTTTATTAACTTTTAAAATTTTTGCCATCATCAATCCAACAGTTCCAGCTACTCTGTATGAGTAAATCAACAGATCTTTTTTTGAATTTAATTCAACTTTATCTTTAATATCTGATTTAATACCAATTAATAAATCTTGAACAATCTTCAATGATATATTGAACTCTTCGATAAGACCCCACATATTTTTAATAATAGAGTTATCAATATTTTTTTGATGAAAATCATTTTCAAATTGATTGAATTTTTTTTCTTTATTTTCTATTATATCATCATCATCTGCAATGTTATCTGCAACCCTGCAAAAATCATACAAAGCTGAACATTTTTTAAATTCTTCTTTGGGTAAAAAATAACCAGCCCAATTAAAAGATTTTGCATAGATAGATAAATAATTCTTATTAGACATTATAGAATCTTATCTAACACTTTTGCTGAAGAAAGAACTCCTGGCACACCTGCACCTGGATGCGTTCCAGCACCAACAAAGTAAAGTCCATCGTAAATTTCTGATTTATTATGAAACCTAAAGTAAGCAGATTGTGAAAATTTTGGCTGTATCGAAAAACCAGATCCATATTTGGTGTTTAGTTCTTTTTCAAAATAATCTGGCGTTAAATAGAAATCTTGAACAATATTCTCTCTCAGGTTTGGGATTAAATCTTTTTCCATTTTATTAATTACTAAATTTTTCATTTTTTCACCCTCAATTGACCAATCAATTTTAGATTGGTTATTGGGAACTGGTACCAAAACATAGAAACAATCATGTCCCTTAGGAGCCATAGATTTATCAGTAGCAGACGGTCTGTGAAGATAATAGCTTATATCATTATTCAACTTCTTATTATTAAATATGTCATCTAAGTGTTCTTTGTATTTGTTGCCAAATTTTATTGTATGATGTTCCACATCTTTATAAATTTTTTTCGTTCCAAAATAATAAACAAATAATCCCATCGAATATTCCATTCTATTTTTTTTCCATTTAAACAATAAGGAATTATTTGTATTTTCATTTAATAATTTTTCGTAGACCGCAGGTGGGTCAGCATTACAAACAACATTGTCTGCATTTATTTTAGTTTGGTTATTTAATTGAATGCCAATAATTTTATTTTTATTTGAGATAACTTTAGTTACTTCATGACCTTTTACAATTTCTATCCCAACTTCATTCATTAATTTTTCAAAACCTTTTATAATATTTCCTGTTCCACCCATTGAGTAATGTATTCCCCATTTTTTTTCTAAGTATAAAATTAATCCATAAATAGAAGTTGTTGTGAAAGGATTTCCTCCAACTAATAAAGGATGCATGCTTAGCACTCTTCTTAATTTCTCATTTCTAATATAAGAAGAAACTAATGAGTAAACTGACTTATAGCTTTTAAGTTTCAATAGTGCTGGTAGTTGTTGTATCATAACAAGCGGTTTGTCAAATGGAACATCCGCAAGCTCTGTAAAGCCTTTATCAAAAATCTTTTTTGTAAAATTTATTAATTTTTCATAACCTTCAACATCTTCTTTACTTATTTGTTTGATCTGCTTTTTCATCTCAATTTCATCACCTGAATAATTAAATCTAGAATTATCTTCAAAAATAAACTGATACCAGATTTTAAGTGGAGATAGATCGATATAATCTTTAGGATTTTTTTTGAATAACTCAAATAATTCATTAATCAAATAAGGTGCAGTAATTACAGTTGGTCCACCATCAAAAGTAAAACCGTTTTTTTTAAAGACTCTAGCTCTACCTCCAAGATCAGGATGTTTTTCAATTAAAGTTACATCATGATTTTTTGCTTTAAGTCTCAATGCAGTGGCTATTCCACCGAATCCTGAACCAATAACTATAGATTTCATTTAGTTAATTTATAACTTTTTATAAAAAATGTAAGGTAATTATGAATTAATCTTTTTTAAAGCAATTTTTGTTTCTTCTAAATTTTTGTTAAAAAGATTGTCAAGTTTTGATTTATCAACAGAAGTGGCAATAATTTTTTTTACTGAGTCAACAGCTATTTTAACAGAAGCATCTTTTATTTCTTTTAATGCAGCTTCTTTCATTTGGTTAATTTTATTTTTTGCTAAATTTTTTTTGATTTCAGAAGATTTATGAAATTTATCATTCATTTCTATTATAAGTCTGTCACTATCTTTTTTAGCTTGCTCTATTATTTCTTTGCTATTGTTTTGAGCAGTATCTAATTTAATTTGAGCTTTATCTAAAAGTATTTTAGCTTCAGATCTAAGTTTTTCACTTTCATCTATCTCATTTTTAATTTCGTTAATAAGTTTACTAAGTAGTTCATTAATTTTTTGAGGTATCTTTAAGTAAATTAATCCACCAAAAAATATTACAAATGATACAGCTACCCAAAATGTTGCGTCAATCACCATAGTATTTATTCCTATTTCTTATTGAAAGATCCTCTACAATTGCTGATATGCTGCTGTTATTTATGTCAGCTCCGATTAATTGGCGTATCAATTCAGCAGAAGTTTCTATTGCAATTTTGTTAACTTTTTCAGGGGCCTTATCTATTAAATCTTTTACTTCACTCTCAGCTCTATCAATTTCTATATTAATTTCTTTATCTAAACTTTCTTTTTTTTTGCTAATATCTTTAAGTATTTTTTCTCTAGTCTGGTTAAAATAAGTTTTTGCTTCAATTTTGCTGTTATTAGTAATCTTGTCATACTCTTTTATTTTATCCTCACTATCTTTTCTTTGTTTCTCTGCAGCCTCAATATTTTCTAAAATTTGGGACTTTCTTCTTTCCAGGTTTGTACTCACTCTTGGAAGTATAAGTTTAGATAGAACAACATATAAACAACCAAATGTTATAGTTAACCAAAAAATTTGAGAAATCCAAAACTCAGGATTTAATTGAGGCATACCTCCACTTTCAGCTGCAAAAGCTTCCATTAAGAGCAGGAAGCTTAAAAATATAGTCTGAAAAAATATTTTTTTAATCATTAAATTTAAAATGCAAATAAAATAATTAATGCAACAACTAATCCGAATAGACCTGTAGCCTCAGCTAAAGCAAAACCCAATAGTAAATTTGGAAATTGTTTTTGAGCTGCAGATGGATTTCTCATCGCCCCAGAAAGGTAATTACCAAAAATAATTCCAATCCCAATACCAGCACCAGCTAGGGCTATTGCCGCTAACCCCGCACCGATCATTTTTGCTGCTTCTAATTCCATTATATCCTCCTTATGTTAGTTAATGGTGTAAATTTAATGCATCATTTAAATAGATGCAGGTTAAGATTGCAAAAACGTATGCTTGAAGAAAAGCAACTAAGATCTCCAAACCGGTTAGCGCAACCGAAAAACTTAGTGGAAGCCATCCACCAACTATTCCAAGGCTTATCACAAAGCCTCCGAATACTTTCATCATAGTATGTCCAGCCATCATGTTAGCAAATAAACGAACAGAAAGACTGATAGGTCGACTTAGGTATGAAATAATTTCAATAACTACGATTAATGGCAAAAGAACTGCCGGAACTCCACTAGGTACAAATAATTTTAAGTAACCTAGTCCATGCTTCATAAAACCTATAATCGTTACTCCTATAAAAATAAAAGAAGCTAAAATAAAAGTAACTATAATATGACTAGTTACGGTGAATGTATAAGGTATCATTCCAAACATGTTACAAAATAGAACAAACATAAATAGTGAAAATATAAATGAGAAATAGGGTTTTGCTTTAGAACCTGCTGTATCACTAATCATTTTTGAGACAAATGTATAACTTAGTTCTGTTAGAAGCTGTATTTTATTAGGTAACAAAGAACTTTTTTTTGAACCTAGGTTGAAAATTAATAATATTGCTAAAGAACTAATAACCATAAATAAACTTGCATTAGTAAAAGAAATATCTACTGCTCCTAATTTAATTTCTGGTCCAATTCTATAAACTTCGAATTGGTGCATAGGGTTTGTTGCCATAGTGTTTTAAATTTATCTTTGCATATTTTTTGCAGATCTAATTACATTCATAATACCAGCAATCACACCTACAAAAAAAAATATTAATATTAACCATGGTTTAGTACCAAAGGTCTTATCTAAAATAAACCCAATAATTGTCCCAACTGCCACTGCAGACACTAATTCTGTGCTTAATTTAAAGGCTGTTCCAATTGATGAGGGTGGTTTTTTGTCTTTATACAAATTTTTCTTGGAAAATTTTCTTTTTGCAATCTCCAAGCGAGTTTTGAAGTTATCTTTTGGCATTTATTTATTATGCCACCATACTCTCAGCTTTTTGTAAATCAACAGCCACCAATTGGCTGATGCCTTTTTCTGGCATAGTTACACCATAAAGTCTGTTCATTTTTGACATCGTTAAAGCGTGGTGAGTTACAATAATAAATTTAGTATTGGTTATTTTTGTTAATTCATCCAAGAGGTTACAGAATCTAGTTACGTTTGCATCATCAAGTGGTGCATCCACTTCGTCCAAGACACATATTGGTGAGGGATTAGTTAAAAAAACTGCAAAGATCAGAGACAAAGCAGTTAAAGCCTGTTCTCCGCCTGATAGCAAAGTGATTGATTGAAGTCTTTTACCCGGAGGACTTACCATCATTTCAAGTCCTGCTTCAAGCGGATCATCAGAGTCAACTAATTCCAACTTTGCACTTCCTCCATTAAATAATTTTGTGTAAACTTCATTAAATTTTCTATTAACCTTTTCAAATGCCTCTAAGAGTCGCTCCCTTCCTTTTTGGTTTAATTCATTAATACTCTCTTTTAATTTGATAATAGCTGAGAACAAATCTTGCCTATCTTGTTCCATTTTTTTAATTTCAATTTTATATTTATTTGTTTCTTCGTCAGCACGCAAGTTAACAGAACCTAATTTTTCCCTAGTTCTTTTTTTTTCATCTAATAATTCTTCTTGAGTTATTGTATCTGGCAGCTCTTCAATTCCATTCAAACTAGAGTTTTCTAAAATATTATTTTCTTCAAGGTTAAGTTCTGATTTAACTCTTTCTAACAAATCATCTTTACGTTTTTTAAGTCCCTCAATAGTTGCTCCAGAGCTAGCTTTACGCTCTCTTATTTGAATTGATTTTTCTTGTACTTCATTTAATTCAATTCTTAATAAATTAATTTTTTTATCTGTTTCTTCAATAATACTCTCATTTTCAATTTTTTCTTTTTCAGAGATTCTTAAGCCTTCAGAAATTTGTCCTTTTTTCTCTGCTTGCATTTGTGGCTGTTTATCAAGACTATCTAATTGAGATAATAATTTGTTCTTTCTTTCACTTAATTCCGTTACCATTTTTTCTGAATTAGAAAGTAAGTTTTTCCAACTTTCAATTTCAATTTCAATAGTCTTAATTCTTTCATTTCTTTTAATAGATTCTTTTTTAATAGATTGATTTTTGCTAAAACTATCAGCGTAACTTTCTTGTAGTAATTTTATATTTTTATTTTTTTCATTAATTTTTAAAAGTTTTTTTTTACTATCTTCATCCTCTAAATTATTTAGAAAATCATTTAATTCAATTTGACATCTGTCAAGCAAAGCAAGCGCTTGGTTTATTTCATTATTATTTATTAGCTCTTTTGCTCTGGTAATTGTATTTTTAACATTTGTAATAGGGCCTATTCCTATATTTATATTTCCATCAGCAAAAATATTAATAATTTCATCTACAGATTTTTGCTCCTCTTTAAGTTTATTTTTAGCACTTTCGAGATCATTATTAGATAGCTTTTCAGTTTCAAAATATTTTGAATCTGTTTCAATTAGCTCATTTTTTTCTTCTTTTAATCTTTTTTCGTTAGAATTTGCATCTATTATAATGCCTTTTTCTCTATCAATATCTTCTTCAATTGTTTTTAAAGATTTTTTAATATTTTCAATTTCATCTTTAGTTCTAACATTCTCTTCATCTAAACTTTGCAATTCTAAATTCAAACGCTGTATTTTTGATAAGTTTTCAATATTTTTTTCTCTCAATGGAGAAATTTTATCTGTTTCCAGTTTAATTGAGTTTTCAAATTGATTAATTTTTTGATTAAATCCACTTACCTCTCCCTCTGCTTCAGTGTTTATTTCGTTTTCTATTTTAATTTCATTGTCAATATCTAATAATTTTAAATAATATAAACCTGCTTCAATTTTTTTAATTTCTTCAGAAATAATTTTATACTTTGTTGCTTCTTCTGCTTGTTTTTGAAGATTGGCTAGTTGTTTTTCTTGTTGTCTCCTTAACTCATCAGCTCTTTTAAGATTTGTTTCTGCTGCATTTAATCTGAGTTCTGCTTCATGCCTTCTTACATGTAGTCCTGAAATATTTGCAGCCTCCTCTAAAATTGCTCTTCTGTCAGTAGGTTTAGCTGTAACCAGTGCACCTATACGTCCTTGACTGATCATCGAAGGTGAGTGAGCCCCAGTAGATAAATCTGCAAAAAGCATCTGAGCGTCTCTAGCTCTTACCTCTTTATCATTTATGTAAAATTTAGATCCTTTGTCTTTTTCTATTTTTCTTCTAACTTCTAATTTATCTAAGTCTTTATATTGTAAAGGGCCGTCACTGTTTTCATTGTTCAGACTAACTGAAACTTCTGCAATATTTTTTGAAGCTTTGTTTGAAGTACCAGAAAAGATAACATCTTCCATTCCAGATCCACGCATACTTTTTGCCGATGTTTCACCCATAACCCACCTCAAAGATTCTACAATATTTGATTTTCCACATCCATTAGGTCCTACAATTCCAGTGAGACCTTCTTCAATTAAAAAGTTAGTTTTTTCTGCAAAAGATTTAAATCCGTTTAGTTGGATTTTTTTAAACTCCATGAGTTAACTTATATCAGCTTTTCTAGGTATTTTTTTAAATTTTTATAATTTAGGGATTTATCAAACTTTTTTTCATTAATTATTATCGTAGGAGTAGCATTAACATTAAATTTTTTTACTCCCTCGATTCGATCATTCAAAATATAATCTTCAATTTTTTTATTATTCACACATTGATCAAAATTTATATTAAAATTTTCATCTTTTATGAGTCTTTTTAAGTGTTTATTTGCTTCTGCCACCGTTTCTCCTTTGACCCAATCTGATTGTTTAGAAAACAAAATATGCAACAAATTTGATTTTCCATCATTATTGCACTGAGCAATTTTTGAAGCATTGAATGCAGCTAAATCTAATGGAAAGTGTCTGAATTCTATTTTAACCAAACCCGTATCAATAAACTCTTTCTTTAGCTTAGGATAAATATTTTCATGAAAATTTGCACAATGTTCACAAGTTAAAGATTCGTAATTAATAATAGTTATTTTAGCATCTTTATTACCTTCAAAAATTCTTTTAATTTTTTCAGAGTTATCAGCAAATAGAATGGTATTAAAACCAACAATAATAAATAATATTTGGATTATTTTTTTCATTTTTGTTTAAAAATTTTATTTAATTCAAGTAGTGATTTTTTGATTTTGTCGTTTTTAATATTATTAATCTTATCTTTATATTTGTTATTTGTCATATTAATTTCATTAAAGTCATTTTTTTTAAATTTTGTTTGTATATCGTCAAAGCTGATAAATTTTAAATTTTCAACAGTCGTGTAGCCAAAAAAACTATTCATTTTGTCCATAATTTCTTTTTTTGAGTACTCAAGGTCTATTTCGTGCCCTCTTTTTACCATAACCAAAAGAGTACTCACTTTAAATTTATTAGAATTTTTAAATGATTTTGGGTAACATATTTGAAAAAGTTTATCTCCAACTATATATTTCCAGTTATTTAAGGTTTCAGAGAAAATATGTCCTTTTTTTTTAATAATTTTTTTAATATTTTTTGGCAAAGTGTCCTTAAAGGACCTTAAGCCTTGAATAGTTTTAAACCTCTGCTTAGTATTATTTTTAAATTGCATATGTCAAATTCTATACTAACAAAAAAAATTCTTCATTGGTATGATAATAATAAAAGGTTATTACCCTGGAGGAAAAAAAACTCTCAAATTAAAAGAGAATATTACACTTTGGTAAGTGAATTTATGCTTCAACAAACTCAAGTTGTAACTGTAATTCCTTATTTTAATAATTTTATAAAAGATATTCCTAACCTAACATCATTAGCAAAAATTAATGAAGGAAGATTAATAAAGTACTGGGAAGGTCTTGGATATTATTCAAGAGTCAAAAATTTAAAAAAAACAGCTCAAATTATAGAAAAAAATTTCAAAGGAAGATTGCCGTGCACAATTGACGAATTAAAATCATTGCCAGGAATAGGAGACTATACAGCAAACGCAATAATGGCAATTGCCTTTAATAAGCCCTTTATTCCGCTTGATGGAAATATTGAAAGAGTAATTAAAAGATTATTAAATTTAAAATTGATTAATGAAATTTCAAAGGAAAATATTATTAAACAAAAAAAAATATTAGGTAACTCCATAAGAGCAAGTGATTATGCTCAAGCGTTAATGGAATTAGGAGCTATTATTTGTAAGCCAAAAAATCCCTTATGTATCAAATGTCCTATAATAAAAAACTGTAAATCTTACAAAAATGATAATTTTGAAATTATAAAAAAAAATAAAAAAAAGGTTAATAAATTTTATCTGCTAGAAGTTTATAAAAAAAATGATCAATTTTTATTAATAAAAAATACTAGATTCAATTTCTTAAAAAACTTAAAAATTTTCCCAATGAAAGAAATATCTAAACCCAATAATTTAAATGAAGTATTAAATTTTAAAATGTCTAATATGAATATGAATATAATTGTCAAATTTAATAGGATAAAAAAAGCTATTCCAAACTCATCTTGGATTGATAGCTCAAAGCTTAACAACTATACTTTACCAACATTTACTAAAAAAATTTTTAAATATTTAGATCAATATAAATGAAAAAAATAGTTGTTATAGGTGGTGGAATTTCAGGGTTGTATATTGCAAACTTGTTTAGGCAAAATCTTGATTATGAAATAACCGTATTTGAAAGAAATAATTCTATAAATTTAGAAAAGGGATATGGTATTCAACTCTCTGTTAATAGTATTAAGTTATTAAATAAAATAGGGTTTCAAAGTATTACTTCAAAGAAAAAATTTCACCCAAATAAAGTTGATTTTTATTGTTTAAAAAATAAAAAAAAAATATGTGATTTAGATATATCAATCTTTAATGACTCTGAGACCAAGTATACAACACTTCAAAGATCAACTTTGATTAATTTTTTAAAAGATAGACTTCCCAGCAATTTAATAAACTATAACAAAAAAGTTACGAGTGTTAATCACAAAGCAGAAATTATAGAGATAATTTTTGAGGATAACTCTACAATTGAATGTGATTATATGATCATATCCGATGGAATATTTTCTAAAACTAAGTCATTGATCGCTAACAGAGAAATTAAACCAAAATACTTTAACTCTATCGCTTTGAGAGCAACTATTAATAAAAATGAGCTTCAAGAAATTGAACCTAATAATATATCTTTATTTTTGGGGTCTAACTTGCACTCTGTTATTTATCCAATTGATAAAAATGACCAGTTTAATTTTGTCAGCATCTTTAGAAAAGATTTTAATGATCAGGAATTATCTAATTACAACTTATTTAACAGTAGTGATTTTATTTCATCTGCATTAACACAAATATCAAAACAAGTAGAACCGCATATTGTGAAAAGCTTAAAAGATATTAAGTGTTTTCCTATATTTGTAAGTTCAGAAATTTATCAACCAACAAATAAAAAAATTTTTCTTATAGGAGATGCTTTTTTTTCTTTTCCACCAACATTTGCACAAGGTGCATCTCAATCGATTGAAGTTGCTCATGAATTATATAAAAATTTTGGAAATGAATTTGACCAATTCAACGATAAAAGGATTAAAAGAACAAAAATAATTGATAGAAAATCAAAGTTAAATTATTTTGCTTTTCACCTTAACAATTCATTATTAAAATTTTTAAGAAATTTATTAATTAAATATCTGGTTAAAAACAAAAGATTTATCAACAGTTATTTAGGTAAAATCTATAAAGATTGATTATTGGAGATTAATCGTTGTCTTAAATTGTCGATAGGAACACTCTCTCCATTTACATCAAAGTGCCAATACGTCCAACCATTACAACTTTCTGCACCAAGAATTGTTGCTGCAACCTTATGAATAGATCCTTCGGCTCGGTTATGCTTAATACTTCCATCAGCCATAATTTTTGCAGTAATCTTTTTCTTATGATCAAAAATATTTGTTCCCGGTTTGATTATTCCTAACTCAACTAAAGATCCAAAAGGTATTCTGGGTTTAGATCTATTATTTTTAAGAGTATCGAGAAAGTCATCTTCTATAGGTTTTGTATTTTTTAACCTTTGTTCTGCAGCTTTAAAATAGTTTTTTTCTTTTTCTATACCAAAGTAATTTCTACCTAATTTTTTGGCTACTATGGCTGTAGTGCCTGATCCTAAAAATGGATCCAGGATCATGTCGTCTTTATTAGAAGAAGCTAACAAAACTCTATGAAGTAAAGATTCTGGTTTTTGAGTAGAGTGAACTTTTTTTCCATTTTTTTTAAGTCTTTCAGACCCATTACAGATGGGTAAATTCCAGTCAGATCTCATTTGAAGATCATCATTTAAACACTTCAAAGATTGATAGTTAAAAGTATATTTTGATTTTTCACTTTTGGATGCCCAAATTAAAGTTTCATGAGCATTGGTAAATCTTGTTCCTCTAAAATTAGGCATTGGGTTGTTCTTGTTCCAGATAACATCATTTAAAATCCAAAAGCCCAAGTTCTGTATTGCCGTTCCTACTCTGAAAATATTGTGATAACTTCCTATAACCCAAATAGCTCCATCTTTTTTTAAAATTCTTTTACACTCCGAAAGCCAAGCAACTGTAAATTCGTCATATTTTTTAAAGCTTTCAAACTGGTCCCATTTATCGTTAACAGCGCTAACTTTAGTTCTGTCTGGTCTTGTAAGTGAATTCTTTAATTGTAGATTGTATGGTGGGTCAGCAAAAACAAGATCAAAGGTTTCGCTTGGAATTTTTTTTAATTCCTCAAGACTGTCACCATTAATAATTTTATTTTTAAAATTGTTTTCCATTTTATATAAAACAATTAGACTCCAAACAGATTCTACGGTCAACTTCAGATTGAATTAATTGGATTAGATTTGTGTTTAGATTTTTTTTATGACTAGATGTGGTGTTTGTTATACGTGAAACTATTTTGATTTAGAAATAGGGGAAAATGTTTTTCGATGATATCTTGTAGTACCATATTTTTTAATAGCTTTTAGGTGTTCTTTAGTTCCATAACCTGAATTGGTATTCCATCCATAACTTTTAGCTTTTTTAGAAAGAGTTCTTATGAATCGATCTCTACTAACCTTTGCAATAATTGATGCAGCAGAAATGCTAGGAATTTTTTGGTCGCCTTTTACTACATTTTTTAAGTTATAATTTTTAAGACTTGGTAGTTTATTGCCATCAATTAAAACAAGGGTAGGCTTTTGTTTAAGTTTTATTATAGCTCTCTTCATTGCAAGCAAACTTGCATGTAATATATTTATCTTTTCAATTTCTTTAACGGATGCTTGCCCTAGAGCCCATATAGAATTTTTTTTTATATAAATAAAAAGCTTCTCCCTTTTATTTTTGGTAAGGCTTTTTGAGTCTTTTATTAATTTTCTATTAATTGATTTATTTAATATAACTGCTGCAGCGTAAACAGGGCCGATCAAACTGCCTCGACCAACCTCATCGACACCAGCCAAAATTTTCATTGAATATGTAACTTTAAGTCTATGATTTTTTGCCTTATCTTTTTTAAATCTTCCCAAGAATGTTTTTTATTTTCAGGAGCTCTTAAAAGATATGAAGGATTAAAAGTTATAATAACATCATAACTTGTATTTTTTACTATGATTTCTTTCCATTTTCCTCTCTCAATAGATATTTTACTATTAAGTCCTGTTACTGACTCCATAGCAGTACTACCCATTAAAATTATAATTTTTGGTTTGATAATTGAAATATGTTTTTGTAAAAATTGAGAATATCTTTTAATTTCAGCAGAGGTAGGTTTTCTATCTTCAGGTGTTCTAAAATTTACAGCATATGTAGAGTAAATATTTTCTTTCTTAATACTAACGGCAATTAACATTTTCCTCAAGAGGTCGCCAACTTCACCCATAAACGTTTGTCCAGTGCTATCTTCTTCTCGACCTGGGGCTTCACCAATTAGCATTATAGGACTATTAATATTTCCATCACCCAAAACTATTTTTTTTGAATTATATTTTAAACTACAATCCTCAATTGAGTTTATTTGCTTTTTTAATTCAATAAGTTCTTTTTTTTTATTTACGTTTTCATCATTATAATTCTTTTTTGAATTATCAGTTGAAATCTTCAATCTATTGACAGGATTTTCATCAAAAATAAAGTTTGACTCAATAGAATTTAATAATTGAGTGACATAATTCGTATTTTGGTTTATTGTTTTTTTAGACATACAATGATCAAATGTTATTAAAGTTTTTTAAATTAGTTTTAATATTACTATTTTATCAAATTCCATTATACTCAAAAAGTAAGACTTTAAACGATTATAATTCACACCATTTATCTAATTATTTTTCAGGAATAGTTGCTTTTGAAAATAAAGATAATTCTGAAGCTTTAAAATTTTTCAAAGCATCAAAATTTTTGATTAAACAACATAATTCTTATCTCGAAAAATATATTTACTCTTTAGTGCTAGAAGGAAAAATTCAACATGCAACAAATGAAATTAAGCAAAATTTAACAAAAGGTAATTCTAATTTTTTTGAGGCTAATTTATTAATGGCACTAGATAGTCTAAAGAAAAAAGACTTTAAAAAAAGTAAGAATTATTTAGAACTATCATCTAAATTTGTTAATAATGACAGACTTGCATTAGTTGTATACGAGTCACTCAAACAATACCTGTATGTTTTTGAAAAAAAACAAATTCCTATAAAAAAAAAGGAATTTGGAGATCTATC
>Ga0209667_1001052_pt1 | contig 21047 bp, 35 predicted proteins | sample SaaInlV_165m_DNA_2_FD_184682 | JGI IMG/M metagenome (GOLD analysis project Ga0209667, IMG submission 184682) | Marine microbial communities from expanding oxygen minimum zones in the Saanich Inlet - Saanich Inlet SI037_S3LV_125m_DNA (SPAdes)... | ecosystem: Environmental > Aquatic > Marine >... | reverse complement strand
CGAAAATTGCAACTTTAGGTTTAACTCGTTCTAAATAATTTTTAAAGTGAATGCAACCTAATGGTCTATGGTGTTTATATTCTGGTGTAACTGAATCTAATATACCGTATGGTGGACCATGACACACCACAACATCTGCCTCGGGAGCATTTTCCCAATATATTTTTGATTGTCTTTCTGTAAGATTGAATGCCCAATTATTAAATTCGGGAGTGAAGTTACACCCCAGGAATTTTAGTCCTTCTATCTCAATTACTTTGTCGTGGATATAAGTTGAGTTGGTTTCATTATCTATAACATTTGCGTTAGATGGATAATCTTCTATTCCCCATTCGTGATTTCCAGCAATCCACAATTTATGTTTATGTGGTTGGTCTTTTAACCATTCTATAAAATCTTGAATTTCTAATGATTTGCCTTGAAACGAAAAATCACCAGCGTGGATAAGAATATCTCCATCTGGTATCTCCACTCGTTTGGTAGCGTTGTGTGAGTCGCTTAATGCTACTATTTGTAACTTTTTCATAACCTTTTAATTTACGACTTTATTTTATATTTCATGAGAAAGTTATTCTCCTATTTAATATAAAGTCAAATAAGATTCCTAAATCCAATCCACCGTATTTTGTTGCAGACCACAATCGTATAGAATGTAATTTCCATCTATACCAAAACTTTTTGGCTTTCTTTATTTCTTCTGGTGTTCTTGCCCATCCACCGTATGGCATTACTTCGTACATTTTATTTCTCCCAGTCCTCTAAAATTTCTATTCTGATATTTCAACTCGATTGGTTGCGTTGTGTGAATCACTTAATGCTATTAACTTCATCCATCGTACCTTCAAAACCTGGTATATCTACAATATTAACTTTACCTTTTTCTGCAGATATATCAATACCTTCACAATCTAATTGTTTAAGAGAACCTAAATTTCCTTCTTTTACAAACCTTTCCAATATAGTGTTCAATCCAACTTCCAAAAGTAATCGATGATTTTCATCACCTATTCTACACTCTAACAATAGTTCACCATGTTGGTCTACTAACTTTAGTTTATTTAACTCATCCAATTCTTTTTGCAATCTCTCAACTTCTTTAACATGAGCATCATGCGATTTAGCTAAATCATTAAATGCATCTATTCCTACTTTAATATTTTTCATTATTATTTATTCCTTTTTCATCCTTTATTTTAAAAATCTCCAGGAGCCACTTGAAAAGTATTTAATCCTAAATCTCTCCACATCTTAACAACTTTGTTCCTATCATCAACAACAAGAAAAACATCATCAATATCTACGAAAGTATCCAACATCTTTTTCTTTAAAATGTCATCTGGCATAAACCTCATATCAGAAGTGGCAGGATTACCATCGGCGATTGGCCACGAGTTCTCTTTAAACTTGTCAGGTCTCATTACCAAAAGGTCATGGGGCACATCGTGAGTCTTCAACCACGAAACAGTAGCATCAAAGCTTCTATCGTTTCTACCACTAAAGATTACAATTTTGAATCCATTATCATGGAACATTTGAGCCGTCTTAATGACTGGATGATTTGGTTTATCTAACTTAATATTGTCAGCATCAAAGAAAATATCCCAATCTAATTTACCATTAGGTTTGGCAGATTTACTTCTCCTAGCATCAATATTAGCTAAAGTTCCATCTAAATCAAAGATTATAGTATTCTTATTCATACCCTATTATACAACTAAAAGCCTATATGAGTCAAGCTTTATTTTCACTTTTTTTACAATTCTTTTGTGTGGTGTCGATTTCTTATTTTCCTATACTTTTTTTTGAGTGCTTTTTGTCGTTTACGATATCTTTTAAATAACCCATTGTTTAATTCCCTAATAGTCTTTCTTCTCCTACGAGCTCTTAAAGACCTTATAATCCTATCAATTCTATTCATAACAACTCTCCCGTAATGTTTAAGGGTTCTATTAATTATATATTTAAGTTCTATTTACAGGTACTGCGCCTTTTCCTAATTTTCTTTCCTTCTCTTCAGATTTCACTTCATCTGTAGTGGAAGAGAATATTGCTGTAGGTAATTTTATTTTTGGTTTCTTTTCACCATAAACTTCCCACCACCTTTTTTTCCTACCTGGGTTGACAGTTGTTCCCTGGCCCGTGGCTCCCATTTTTTCTTCCGCCCTAAGTATAAGTGCTTGGTTAAACGCTACTACTAACATAACTGCTAATGGGTCAAACACGAAGATAAGAATAAAGATAAAGAACTTGACGACTGAATCTATGTCGGTATTGAATGTTCTGGCTAAATAAATTGCTGGGCCTACATCAACTCCTGTTTCTATCAACCCCACTTTTAAATCACCAATATCTTGTTTGATACTAAGTATCTCATCATTTAGTTCTAACACCTTTGGATTATATTCTTCACGAAGTTTTCGTTTCGCTGTAATATAATTGTCAGGTAAATCTGCAATAGCAAATTCTAACTCTTCTTTTAAATAACCCTTATCATCTTCTAATTGTTCTAACCTATCTTCTTTATAGGTTAATGTTGTAGATTGTTTTTCGAATTCTATCGTAGCACCTTGATAGGCATTAGATAGATATCCAAAGATACCAGCAGATGTAATACCAACGAGTATCAATACTGCGGTACTTAAATATATTTTTTGAAACCAACTTATTACATCTCTATATCTATATAGAAATGCAGCCGTAACTAACTTACCAAGTTCTAACGAACCGGCCATTATAATTACAGATAGAGCCGCTCCAGCAAATAGTTTAGATAAACCAAATACCGAAAAGAATGCAGCACTTCCCGCAATTAGTAAAGCCGAGATTCCCAACCATATGTGGAAATACTTCGAGCGTTCCATTGTGTTCTCCTGTTTGTTATTGAATTCCGTCAGCTTCTAATTCAATAAAATTTTGTATCAGTTCTAATTGCTTCAGACAATTACGAATAATCTTTAGTTGTAAATCAAATTCATCATTTACTTCTTCTGGTATTCGGTGATACAGTCTATCAATCTCTTCTTGTAGAGTTGAAATTAGATCTAACACTTTGTTTCTGTTTCTCATAATTAACCTTTATCTATTAATAATTATTGTATATATAGTTTATTCTACAGTTAATTGCTGTAAAATATACTTCTTGAACATATTTTTATTACCCTTATCTATATGAACCCATGTCCATGCCCATGTAGATTTCATATTGGTAATTGTATCCACGACTGCCTTTATTTGTAATGATACTTCATTCATCATCCTATCATCCATAGGTACATCAATTCCATACTCATCAGCCATTTCTAACAATTGTCCAAAATCTTTATTCTTATTAGCTTCATTAGCTCTTTTAAATTCTTTTTCATCCCCATTCTTTTTATCAGGATGTGTTTTTCCTGCCACCTTACGATATATATTCTTTAAAGTTTCATCATCTATTTCTGTTTGTATTTCTTCATATGGATCCTTAGGTATTTTAGTATGTACTTCATTTTCAGATAAATCTGTACCTGTCATATAATTTGCAAAATCTTTATTGAATTTATTTAATGATTCTTTATAAACTAATTTGGTTTCTTCTAATTCTGTTTGTAGGTAAGCTAATTGTTGTCGTAACTTTTTCTTTTTAATATCTTTTAGATTCATATACAATAAATATGAAATTTGCAGTCCAATCTGTCATTTATTTCAGTATACTTGAACTTTTCACTATATTGAAAATCAACATACACAGCACTATGTTCCTGAGTCTACAACCTCGCCTAACATATAGTGCCCCAACTTTTTAATGTTGTTAGGACTTTTTGTCGTCCATTTCTTACGACTTCACTTTGTGTGGGTAAACAACAAATCCCTTTCGGGTAAACTAAGAAATCACCGTCATTTTGTTTCTTGATTTATCATTTCAAATTCTACTTCTATTAACTTCATACAAACATAATACAAATCGCCGTTCCTGAGAACGGTATCAGCAAGAGTCCACATACCTTTTAGATCATCTGGAGAATAACCAGAACCTACCGACACCGTTCCAAGAACAGCATACCTATCATCATGAATGTTGATGAACTTGTGAATAAACTATCCTATCTTAACAGAATGTTTTTTCGGTACTTCGGGTTCAATCTTTGGTATTTCAACAGATAAGATTCCATCTTTAAATGAAGCCTTAATGTTCTCACCATCTAATTGATCACCTAATTCGAATTGTCTTTTGAATGAAGATTGCTTTAATTCTCTACGAACTACTTTAGCATCCTTTGCATCAAAAGAACTATGTTTGTCTCCTGAGATTGTTAAGATACCTTCTTCAACATCAACACTTAATTGTTTTTTGTTAAGTCCTGGAATCTCAGCAATTACACCAACTTTGTCATCATACTCATAGACATTTACCTTTGGATAAGCAGAACCAGCGTACGGATTTACTCCAACTGATTTTGTTATATCTGGGAAATTGGTTGCAACTATTTGATCAAACATTTTATCAAACGGTGTTAGAAAATCTTCCCTATCGATTACGGGGAAGCGGGGTGCGTTAAAAACTACTTTAGTCATTTTATTTCTCCTTTGTTAACTTATTAGTCTAACGAAATACTGATTCTTTCGACATCGGTATCTCTATTTACTCAACCTCTTTCGAGCGTTGAATCCTTTATTCAGTATATAAATATAATGTAATCTAAGAAAACACTACACTTTTACTATTAATTTTTTTGGAATCCAAACTATCTTGCCTGTATCCAATTTACCTTTAACTTTATCATCGTATATTTTACTATCATATTCAGATTGTTCACATACAAGTATATCATCTTTGTATATCATTCCTTCAATGGTAGGATAATCGAATAGTACTTTAACTTTCATTTTCAAGCGGACTATATAATTCGAATTTAGCTGCCAATGTAACGGGGTCTTGTACTCCAACCATTCGTTCCACTACTTGTCCATCCTGTTCAACTATTATAGCTGGTACTGAACGAATTTGATGTGATTCTGCCAATACAGTATCACTATCTACATCCACAAAATATACGGGGTATCCTATCTTTTCTAATTTCTCTACAAGTGGTTTGAATGCCTTACATGGCCCACACCACTCTGCACTGAAATATAAGAATCTCGTGTTTTCCATTATTTACTCCAGGTTATATATTTATAACTCATTGTTGTTGTTTCAGTAGCATAAGGACAAACTATTTTATAAGTTCTATCCTTCGTTTGCTTCTGATTCTTTTTCTTCTGCTGCTTTGTCAACATAATCTTTATTTGCCTCTACTTTTTCTTTTTTGATTTCTTCTTCAAAAACTTTTTTCTTTCCACCATAGTATTCGTAAGCATGTCCTTCTTCCATTAGAATATCATTTATACTTACCCAACCATCTGAAGATAAATCAATATCATGAACTGGGTCTGCGATACATTCCATAATATGATCACCAACTACATCTGGGTCTACAAAAATTTCACCAAGTACTCTACCAAATTTACCTGTACCAAATGATTTCAATTTAAAAACACCTTCTTGTAATAATTCTTTATTACGAGCTTTTGCTTTTAAACCTTTTGCCTTTTCTTCTAAATCTCTGGTTCTACTTTCCCAAGTATCGATGCCCATGTATCGAACTCTTTTCTTAATCTTTAAATCAAATCCTAAATCGATATAACAATCTATTGTATCACCGTCTAAGACTTTCACCAATTCACATTGATATTCTCTAACATCAAGTTTTTTAGCCATAGTATTTCTCCAGTTATGTAACTAAGAGAAAACTAATTCTCTACTTATTTAAATAGTTCGTACACCAATTTGATTAGCAACACGCTTAATTTTCTTTAATCCACTACGATATTTACCGTCTTCCCAACAACTGAGAATAGTATTTATTTCTGTAATAGTTAAAGAGCTGTGTAAGAACTTGTCTTTATATAAATAGGAAGTTTCTTGTTTTTGAGACATCAATTCAAGAACTGAAATTACTTCTTGTATTCCAATGTATCCTTGATATCCCCCTGTTAGTGAACTTTCATGACTTGCTAATAGTAAATATTTTTCATATCCAGTTAGGTATCGTTTAGTTCTCTCATCCATTTAAATCATCACCTATATCTAATTCCATTTGATTTGAGTTATAACCTTTCCACATCTCAATAGTCAATCCCATATCATTGATATCAGATTTTGTAGTTGATTCTAAAACTGCAACAATTTCTGTTGCAATTAAGTCTCGACAACTTTCAGATGCTAAATTCGGTTGTCTATCCTTATGCCGAAATAAAACATTTTTTATAATGTCTTTCATACTAATAAGTATCTCTTCCATTCCTCTTAATTCAAATTATTTTGGCTGGTGGGAAAGAAAGGAATTAAAAACCACCAGCCAAGCAGGACTCAATTAAGAGTCCGAAACCTTATTAACTGTTGTCCTCTTCGTCTTCTTCATTGAACAAGTCTTCAGATGAACCATCAGAAACATACTTTTGTACAAGCTGTTTCACAAAGGTTCTTTCAGAATCCATCCCACCGTCATCGGCGAATTGTGGATAGATACTTACTTCAGAAGCCTCATCTATTCCGAAACCATCGTAAATCAACCCAGCCATCTCAACAGAAGTTCTGGTGGATACACCACAAGAAACTTTTCCTGTATCGGACTTTGATTCCATACGAGTAGTGTGAGCAATCTCAGCAACTGACTTCAGAAGTTCAGGTTCAACATGAGGAAACATATAAGTCAAAAGACCATATTCTTCTTCATCTGTAAGAACATCCATTTCCACGATTGTGAATCTATCCATCAAAGCCTTATCCATAACTCTTGTACTTGTGTACTCATTACCGATATTAGCCGTAGCTACGAAAGTAACACCATCAGCCACATTGATAGTAGTTTGTCCATCAGCCTCATCCAACCTAAGATATCTTTGTCCAGAGTCTAAAACTGTCATCAAGATATTCCAAGCGTCTGGGTGAGCCCTTGAAAGTTCGTCCATCAGAATCACAGCATCTGGAGTCTGTATAGCCTTCACAAAAAGTGATTCTGAAAAGTAAGTTCCTTTCTTCTTATCGAAGTGGACATTACCAATCAGAGTGGCTCTCGGATCCTGGGTCGAACCCATGTTAAAATAAAAGTCAGGTCTATCAAGTGAGTTAACCAACGACTTAGCAGCCATTGTTTTACCACACCCAGCAGGTCCTGTCATTAAAATATTCTTTCCACGAACAGCGGAACGAACTAAATATTTCCATTTAAGTTCCTTCATCACTAAACCTTTAGGTTTCAATGTATAAGAACTATGAATGAAATTTAAAATCTCACCATGTTCTTCTGGAACATCAACTGAAGAAACATCAAATACTGGAGCACTTGAAGCTTCGAAAACAGACATTGGAACAGCCCACCAATAATTTTTACCCTTTTTATTGACTCTCTGCTCTAAAGCATTTCCATTTTCATAAGCCCTTTTACGAGCCCCCGTTGTGATCGATGATGTATATTTCACACCATCCTTATCCCAAGCGTTAAACCTATTCCCTGATTTAACTACTTGAACAACTAAATTGTTATTCATATTATTTCCTTTTTCTTTATTATTCAAAATCTTTTTTTTCCTCATCTCTTATACCTAAATATACAACCAATTTATTTAAGATCCAAGCCTTTTTTTCACTTTTTTTAATTCTTTTAATTCCCATCATTTATACCTAAATATAACACTAAAAGCCTATACGAGTCAAGCATTATTTTCACTATTTTTTCCACCAATGTAATTTACCATTAGCAGTTTCAAATGTTCCCCAACCACATTTATTCCAAATACAAATGTATTCTGATATGAACATTGAATCTTTAGAGTGTTTCATATTCCACCCACACTGCATACATTCAGGATTATGTTTATCAATAACCAAATTATATAACCACTTAATCAATTAAGTATCCAATCCATAAAAAAGAATGAACCAGGAACTAAACTACTCAATAAGATAACATATAAAAACTGCTCGAACATCAATAAGGTATCTCTTATAATATTGAACCAAATAAAATCTGTAACAAATATAATACTATTAATCATTATTAGTTTTTCTCCAAGAATTTTTCATTCATTGTTTTTGAAATTCCCATCACACTATTAATATCAATGAACTCAGCATCTTTACCATACATCGTTTTGAAACTATTCATATTCTTATCTTCTCTGTAACTACCACTATCACCAACAAAGTAACTTAAAACTTTAATTCCACGACTTCTTATTTCATTAACCATTTTTCTTGTATGTTCAATAGCCTCACTTCTGTAATACTGAATATCATTATTACTAAACATTGGCATTCCATCTGAAAGATTCAAGAAATATGAATCTCTATTATTAGAAGTAGGAACGATATCTTTTAAAATAGCCTCGAAACATAATCCTTCTGGAGTAGTTCCACCTGGATAAATGTTTGGAAACATTTTTTTCACTTTTGAAAACTTATCAACTCTTGAATCATAACCAATCAAGATTAAAGGAAGTGTAGCATTTCTACCTCTACCATATCTATCTGAATCATGAGTACTTCTAAATGAAACCATCACATCAACATTCTGAATCATATCAACAGCCTTACAGATAGCGATGGTAGACACCATTGTATTTCTCCATTTATCTCCACCCATAGAACCACTAGCATCAACCGAGATGTGTAAGAAAGCATCTGAATACTTTTCAATAAAAGTAGTAGAGAAAACTCTTTCGTTTCCAAAACCTAATTCAGCGATTAATCTTTTATCAATCTTTCCACTATCTAATCTATTCCATTTTAAATCTCTTGACTCACCACGAACTTGTAATTTTTTACCAAGTTTAGTTCCAAGTGAAATACCCTTTGTCATTATCTCACCATCTCTATCTGAATTGTAGTAGTAAGAATTTGAACCTTTAAGTACACTTGGAAAAACATTTTCATCAATCATGCCTTGAGTTAACTTCTTAACATAAATAACATCAACACCTTTTCCAGGAAGATATTTACCAGAGTTATAATCATACTCACCCAAAGTAACTTCTTTACCAGCATTAATTTTTTCAACTCCAGCCTCTTCCATAGTCTTAACAAGAGCATTATCTTTTTTTGTAAGTTTACCAACTTTTTTGGTATCCCCATTATTAAATTCTTTTTGTTTCTCGATGGCCTTCATCAATTGTTTTGTTTGTTTTTCTGAAAGTTTAACTTCTTTACCTTTTGAATCAGTTCCACTTGGTGAATATTCTCCATCAGAAGTAGACATTGGTAAATCAACAGAAGTTCCATTACCATCAGAAGAACCACCACTTTCCATTCCATCCTTAACCCAATTTTCAACACTATCTAATAATGAATCAAAGTCTGAATCGCTCATTGAATCACCACTTGTTTCTTCACCTTCACCTGAACCTTCACCAGCCGATTCACTTCCCTCTTTAGAATCTATTGGATTTCCATTTTCATCCAACTTAACTTCAGGAAGAACTTTAAGAATCAATCTGTAAACTTCAAGAGCAACTTCGAAAGCCTCTTCAGTAGAATTAAGTTTCTTAACTTTTCCACCACCGAAGATTGTTTTATAAATTTTATCTAACTCAGGAAGAACATCTAACCTACGATTTTTATTCGTTAGATTTAAGATTCTCATAATATATGAATCCCAATCTAATGAAGTATGTGAATCAGTAAGAAGAGCCTTATCAATTACTTTCGAGTGAAAGTACTTTTCGTACATCGAGTGATAATAACCTTTGTAACCAGGTGAAGTAGTAAAGACATAATTATCAATTCTTCTATCTTCAACATAGTTTAATAAATTTTTAAGATGTCCCAATACATCCCACTTAGTAAAACCAATTTTTTCCCCATCCAAGAAGAACTCTTGTGGAATGTTGTTTTCAAGATTCTTTAAGAAATCAAAATCTGATAACTTAATGTGAGAACCTTCATGAAGAGCCAACCCAACAACTGGGTCAAAATTCTTTTCGTCAATCTTACTACCGATAACAACTCTTTTACCATCAGTATATGAACTATCATTATTTTGAAAAGTAACTGGAATATCTGAACGACTCGTTACAATAGTTACAAAGTTTGAAATAGCCCTACGATATGAAGCAAGAGCCACATGGTCAATACCTTTTTTATAAACTATGGTTTCACCATTATCATCAACTTCATCTATGAATTCAGTTCTACGAGTACTCCAATCATTATCTGACCAGAACGAACTGAATGGTGATTTACCCTTATAACCCTTGTAAGAACTATCATATTTCTCACGAAGAGCCATGGGATTAAAATGTTTAATTTTTGTCATTTCTTTTTTATCTTTCATATCTTATACCTAAATATACAACATAAAGCCTATATAAGTCAAGCTTTATTTTAATTTTTTTTAGCACAATACCAAGTACAATACTTCTTATTTTTGTACTTTACTACAGCCTTTATCTTTTTACATTTAACACAATTCATTATTTATCATCCATTTCTTATACCTAAATATACGAATAACGGCGCAATAAAACAAGCACTTTCTTTTATTCTTTGTAATTGTTTTTCAGGGAAAGTAATCGTTTTTCATGAAAATAAAGTGTGATCTTTTTACACTATTATACTATATATTATCATAGGTAGGTAGACGCAAGACGCAAATTCTATATAGGAAACCCGAACCTATCAAAATCTTCTTGAAATATTTCATACACAATTTTTTTATCGTCATCCGAATAATATGTTTCCCAATGTTCATGTTTTGATACATTGTATTTGGGTAATGTATAACTCGGAATCTTTATTAAATCGCAGAATAAATTAAAATCATCTTGTAAAGTGTCGAATGTTGCTATTTGATTTATCTCAACATCTAAATAATCTGATTGAGTTTTTTTTAGATTATTATCCAATCCTCTTCTTAACCAATCTGAAAATGAATACTTCTTTGCTAAGGCAGGGAATCTGTATTGTGGTGATTTGTGAAAGTGATAATAACTTACCATTCGTTCATATGGATTACGAATGACTGCAAACTTATAAAATGTAAACCATACTTCATCACCACAATACTTTCTAATCGTACTACAACTATCGTGTGGATATTTTTTTCTTACTACTTTCGTATCATAACCATTTATATCAAAACAACCACGAACACTTGTACCTGCATTCTTTGGTATATGAACGAATATAAATTTATGTTTATGGTTAATGAACATTATTAAGAGTCTCGATAATCATAAGTACTGCTACAAGTATCTGTTAGTGGGTGGGTTGCATAATCATGTAAATAAAATGGTCTTGATATATCCCATTCCTTTAAAGTATTTGTATGCCATTCTCCGGTTTGTAATGAACTAACTAACCAACACCACATTGATATTTTTTTCCGTTGTATACTCCCATCTAATACTGTACCACAAACTAAAGCATAATAATCAATAACTTCCGATTCAGATAAATGTAAAATAGTACTAGCGTGTCCAGTACCACTTCTTTTTGATGTACCAACTGGCCCTGATCTTTGTCTAAAAAAATATTGAGTGGAATCTGTTTCTATTCCTAATGCCGCTGTGTGTAATTCTGAGTTAGATTGGAAAATTCTTGTTGTGATAAATCCTTCTTTAAATAATCGTGGAATAAAATATTCTCTAACTGGAGTGTTATCAAGAAATGGAAAGTCGTTATTAAAGTCTGTGTTATGTAAATCTCCTAATTTTTCTATAATCGACCATACGTATTCTGTAGTATAACCAAACACCTCTGGATGGAGAAGAAAGTAAGATAAGTGTGAATCTCCCACAGGCTCCCTTTCCGATTCAGGTAAAGTCGAATCCATCGGACTTGGAGTATTACTACCGTTTATTATATCATGTACTTCTACCTTAGTAGTTTTATCAATATCCAACATTATCCATGAATTGGCAAATCGTGGTGGTTGATGTGTTTCATCAACAACAACAACTTTCTTGGGCTCATTCCCTTTTTGTTTAAACTTCATAGTCAATCTTAACTGGTATTAGTTAACTCTCGGTGTTAAATCTTCATACTCTAATACTCTGAATGTTAGTATTACGGTATCTACTTCCCAAACTTCAAATCCCTCAAAGACACAATTACCAGGCTTGATCATATTATTAATAACGGTTTGTTGTTGTGATTCCGTATAACAAATAATCTTTATTAAATTTCCTACTACATTGCAATATACTACATCGGTATTCTTCGTTTCCATTTAAAAAAATCCTGTGGTGTGTCCTGCATCATCACCATCTAATCCACCATCTATCTTGGATGCAAAATTATTATAATTGAAATACCTACATTGTTTAGCACACTTGTAAGTATCTATAAACTTTTTCATAGTTGGTACTAAATCAGTTCTAAGTAAATAGTCACATTGGTCTTCAATCCAATTACCAATAATATATTCCTTATCTCCTCTGTGTTCACAACACCAATATACCGCACCATCTGCAGTAAATACTGGTAAGAATAACGGAGCAAAACATTGTTTAACAGGTTTCAATCCACCATCTCTTACATCAATAAAGTTTTGTTGTTTGGCAAAACTACTAATATATTCAATACCAACATCTTCACACTTTTCTCTTATCTGATTCTCTAACTCTCCCCAAGATTCGCCAGGTGGTTGTATAATATGATCAGGTTCAGGAAAGTATGCTACTCTAACAAAGAATTCTTGAAACCCCATATCTTTCGCAAGTACAACCGATTCTTCTAAGTGTTCCAATGAATTGTTATAATCAGTTATCAAGTACTTAAATGTCATCTTCGTTCCAAATGATTTTAAATCTTCCATAACTTCCGTTACACTTTCAATAACCTTTGGTAAGTTCCCTTTACGAATCTTCCAATATAAATCTGTATCTGCTGTGTCAATGTCCACCCCAATCCAATTTGGACGATAATCACCATTAAACTTTAAATGTCTTAATCTTGCACCATTAGTAATGATACCAACTTGGAATCCACTTCTTAATGAATGATTGATAATCTCATTTGCATTTAAATTATCTAATGGTTCACCACCACCTGCATATGTAATATCACGAACACCTTTAGGTAATGAATCTATTAGTTTAATATAATCTTTGGTGGTTGCTTTATCAGGATTGTGTGCTCTAAATTTCGCTGAATTGCAATAATAGCAAGCTTGTCTACATATATTCGTTAAGTCAATTTCTACACTTGGTGGTGCAGATATCATCTCATCATCTAAAGCTTTCTTTAGTCTCTCATAATATAGTTCAGGTATTACTCTCATATAAATAAATATCTAATAACTTCCTTTTATTATTTCATCTCTTTCTGTAAAACTTTTGCTAAATATCTTTGTCCTGAATCTGTAAGGTGTCCATTCGTGTCAGCCTTAAAATTCTTATCCGAGTCAGTTATTAACTGATACACTTCGTCTTTTATGTTTGTAAGGTATTCCTTTAAATGATTCTCATGGAAACTAAAAGTATATCCAGTTATATTATTTTTTTTCAGAACAGAAACTACCTTATCCATACATAATGGTACTATCCAATCGTGTAATGACGATGTACAAGTATCCTCATATAATTTTTCGTATTTAGGCATAACGTCTGCACCAACATGGGCAAGTCTTAAATTAATACCATAATCCAAAGAAGTGCATCCTTCATCTGTAGAGAATATTATCTTATGTACTTTCCCCGTTTTAAATCTACAACACCCCCTAAATCCGTTTAGTATTTCCCACAATACACCCTTTTCATTTATAAAAGATGTTCTCGGTTCGAAAGTTTCTTGTATTATTATTTTATCAAAATGTTTTAACTCACCCAATTTATCCATCAGAGTTAAAAATTGAGCCCACATACTATAACCCTCCCCTGGAAAAGCAATACTTGTTATTGACTTGGCATCTTCTATTTTTAAATAATGTTCCCACGATTTACTATATTTAACCCACGTTTCATCACAACCTATTTTTTGTTTCGATTTATCATCTGAGTTAGCCCACTCATACGAACCCATAGAATGTGAACAACCTAATATTAAATAATTATTTTCTGAAGTCATATACATTCAACACTTGATTTTTAAATTCAACTATTCCATCAGCAAGATTCTTTTGCCAATCTTCATGAGCTTGTTCATCGGCACCATCTGTAATATACTTGAATGAAACAAACGGAATCTTTTCTAAATAACAAACCTTTGCTAATGCATATGCTTCCATATCTACAACTTCACCATAGTATTGTGTTCTATCTTCTACAAAAGAATCTCCACTACCACAAGTTGCTCTCCTACCTATTGTATTACATTCAGTTATACCGAAGTCTAACATCAATGGTGGGTCGGATTCGAATGGTGTTTCACCTCTCATAAAACCAAGACCAGTTACATCCATATCTCTCTGTACAAACTTCGTACAATCAACTAATGTTTTCTTCTTAATCTTACGAGAACCAGCTGTTCCATAATTGATTACGAGTTTTGGTTTATCCCAATTATAATCCGTTAATCGTTCTGTTAACTTAAATGTAGCATTAACTTTACCAACTCCTGTATATAATATATTCCATACGGTGTCGTCTGTAAAGGGCTCCCAATCATTCAATTGTTCCTGTGTCTCTATTTCAAGAGCACATACAATTAATATATCTTTTTTACTTAACATTGTATTGAAGTGTGGCGAACTCTATTTGTCCGCCACCTAAACAACTCCTATTATCTTGAACACCATTTCTTACAGAATGCTTTTGCATCCGAATAGAAACTTGTTCTTGTTAAAAGATAAAATATTTCTATTGTTCCTAACAACTGAATTAATCCAATTGCTAAAAACCAATATTTATCTTTTCTCGCAGAATACCACAAACCTGTTAAAGTCCATAGTACTTCCCAACATGCTATTAAAATTATTAATGTTGGATTAGATGCGATTTCTACTAATTGATCCATATTACTCCTTGTTGTTTATTGATCCGATGCTACCGAAATCTTTCTATATTCAGTAACAAGTTTTTTTACATCACCGATAGCTTTACGAGCTCTTCGTCCAGCTGCTTTATTTCCTTTAGCTGCATGTTCATTATGGTTTAATTCGAATTCATCCCATAATTTGTGTAATTGTTCATTGATTCCATCTAAATGTACATTTGCCATAACTTTTCTCCTTATTCGTATGTCATAACTGATTTAACTTTATCTTGGTTTAAGAACTTTAAATTGATTAGAAATATTTCATCTACTATATCATATCCAGCTTCATAAACCAACTCTTTGGCTGCTTTCGCAGTACCACCTGTGGCATAGACATCATCGACTATAACCACTTTACCCTCACCCTGTTTAATTTCTAAAGTGTCTGTTCCGTATTCTAATTCATACTCTTTAGAAATTACTGGTGGTGGTAACTTACCCTTTTTTCGCAGTGGGATAAAACTGCAATTCATTCTCTTTGCTAAATGTGCTCCGAAAATAAATCCTCTTGCCTCAATACCAACTATGTGAGATGGTTGACCATTGTTACTACCCAACAATCCCCTCATTGATAATGTTGCAAATTCTAATGCATTTGTATTTGCTAATAATGGTGTTATATCTTTAAATGTAATACCATCTTTGGGCCAATTTGGCACATCAACTATATAATCTTTTAAGTTCATATTACTCCCCATTAATGTTCTATAGAATAAATATACATATTTTTACTTAATATGTATTGATAAATTGATATACAAAATAACACCAGCTAATATTAATGATATTATAATCCTTTGACTTGGAACTTCATGTAATACTAATGCTGTCAACATACCAAATGTTAATGTTGCTATACCAAATCCAATAGGTCTAACTGACCAATAATCTCCAAAATATGCATAGAACATTCGAGTGGAATAGTAAAATAGATAACTAATAGGAATACCACCAAGTATTATCCACCATTGAGATTTTGCCCATTCCCATCTAAACTGTCCATTCATATGAAACCAAGCTATTACATTTCCCAAAAAACTCATACCTAATGCTGTAACTAATAACCAAAATTTATCGTTCACTAATACTCTTCTCCATATAATGAATACTTTTTAATTGGTTCTGGTTTTTCTTTACCATCTTCGGCATGTACTTCACCCTTACCTGCATCTATATAAAAACTTGTTAATCCTGTATCCATATAAATTTTATTCAATGCCTCTGTTAATGATGAATATATTTGTTCACCATCATCTGTGAGTGCCCACCTATCTCCTGGTGGAACTCGTGTCGCTTTTAGTTCTTTCATGTATACTCTCTACTTTTTCTCTATGGGTATCACCAAACTTTCTTCTGTAAATTGTCTTACCTTTATCGGGTGATTCATAGATATAGTTTATTAATTCTGGAAATAACTCCAGTTGCTCATTTTTAATCATTTAATAATTCCTTTGGCTTCTTAATTGGTTCTAAGTTAAAATACTTATCCAACACTCCAATCAAATCATTATACTTTACAATCTCTTCTAACTCTTTTTCTATTGTATCCATTATATCTGGATGGTCTGCCACACCTTGCGAATTTCTTAACAAGTTCTCAACATTAATTCTATGTTTCTCAACATGAGCCCTAAAGTGTAATCTACTTGCTTTTAATAATTCATCTCTCATCTATTTTCTCCATATTTTTTTATCTCTCAACCAGTAGGTTGAATTCTTTATCGTATTCATATCTTCTTCTAATTGTTTTATTCGCTGTCCAAGTTGAACATTTAGTTGATTAATATAATCACTCTGTTCTTTTAATTTATATTGTTCTTCTTCAGTTATATCAATTGTTTCATTTAAATCTTCTGATAATCCAGCAAGTATTGTTCTATGATTAGTTATTGATTCATTGTGTTGTTGACTTAATTCCAATAACCTTTGATTAACATCATCAATAGATTTATCATACTCACTAAAGAAATCTGATAATGATTCAGCTGAAGTTTGTCCTTCTTCAACCATTTTACCAAGAAATGTAACATCGTCTAATATCTTTCTTAACTCTGTTGTATATAATCTAATTGTTTTTGGATTTGATACATCTACAAAAGCATCTACCTTTTCTGATATTACTACATACTCATCCATAACTCTTTCAAGTGATTCTTCACTTCTTTCTATACCATAATATAATCCACCACTAAAACATCCTGCTCCAATTAGTGTTAATATAATTGTTTGTATTACCTTATTCATTTTACTCCTTACCTACAAATTTATTAGATTTGTATTTAACCTTCCTTTTCGTTCTCAATTTACTTTCAGATTTAGTTTTCTTCTTATGACAGGTTTTACATAATGTTTGTAAATTGTCAATTGAATAATAACTCCAATCTAAATCTTCTGCTACCACTCCCTTTTGTTCAACCAAAGGATTAATATGGTCTACATCCCACTTAGGAGCAAAACTACCACAATGATTACAAACTCCTTTATCCCTTTTACGAACATGGGCTCTTTGTTCACGACTGTGGTAAATCAACATATATTCAGTTGCACAATCTTTATGCCAACTTTTTCTTTCATTGATTGAATCATCTTCTTTTATAATCATCAACCCACACCATCTACATTGTCCTTTTATCTTCGTCCAATAACTATCTGGTTTAGGTGGTTTTCTAAAGTCTCCATCCCATTCTTCTTTATCTTGGCCAAAAGTTTTCTTATGCCGTTTTGTATATCTACTTAACGGCATAAAGAAACCCTATAGTGGAGTTGTAGGGAGTCAAACCCTAATTGCCGCAGTGCAAGTGCGGAGTAATCTCGTTATACCACAACCCCATACTGAACTAGCCCCATTACCCACTCTAATTCCTACCGTAATCTACTTTTCGGTAGTTTATTTTTATCTCTTTAAATCCTTCGCTGAATTTTTCCACTACTTCTGCCTTAACTCCATTACGTTCACAATTCAAATCTCTAACCTTAAGCGCCAATTTCCCGATCTCTTCCAATGGCAAATCTTTCCCGCTTCTTATGTCCCCCTCAGTATCCCATAATTTACCGTTTACTTTGTATAGTCGGTTTATGAGCTCTTTAGTTGAAGACTGATCATGCTTGTTTATCTCTCGCTGATAAGCCTCTAACTCTTCTTTTACATCTTCATCCGTGCGCTCGCTTTTAAGCTTAGTGATAGTATATCTATCTAATATTTCCGACATTGGCATCTTCATAATATAGATAATAAAATCAACTGAACTACAGCCTCATCTCTCGGACTATAACAAATGTGGTCTAGCTTCAACTTGACCTGCTCTCGTTACTTCCACTAATTCTACTATTGAATGAAACTCATCAATATTGTTAGCCCCAACATAAGAGAAAGAGCTACGAACTCCATCGCCAATGTCGTGAAGTATTCGTTTTGTCTTTCCTTTATATGGAATAACTTTATGATTTCCCTCAACATTCTTATCACTCCTTTTAGAATCTCTTGATGCAGAACCTCTATACTTTTTAAATAACTTTTCGTTAGGCCATTCGCCTATCTTTTCAATTTCTCCTGGACTTTCTTTAGTACCTGATAAAAGGGAGCCCAACATAACCGAGTCAGCCCCACAAGCAAGTCCTTTACACACATCACCAATATTCCTAATACCACCATCAGCGATAACGGGAGTGTTATAAGTATCAGCAACAGCGACACAATCAATGATAGCAGACACCGTAGGGATTCCGACACCCGTTCTAATTCTCGTTTCACATAAGCTTCCATTACCAATTCCGACTCTAATTCCATCCGCTCCTCTTTCACATAAGTATTCACACGCTTCTCCTGTTGCAACTGAGCCAGCAATGACTTCGACTGACGATAATCTGGTTTTGATTTCTTCAATTGCTTCTCCTACTAATTTATGATGCCCATGAGCTACATCTATAAGTAGTACATTACATCCATTCTTTACTAATTCTTGAGACCTTTCTAAGTAATCTTCAGTAACTCCTACAGCTGCACATCTTGGTGAAGCTTTATTTACTATAATATGTTCAGTTCCAGGCATATAACATAATTCATTTATCATTTTTGCCTGTTTTTCAATAGACATAAATCTATGAACAATACCTACACCACCCCATTCCATCATTTCCCTAGCCATATCTAATTCGGTAATTGTATCCATTGGTGATGAAACTATTGGAAAGGCTATATCTATGTTCTTAGTGAACCGTGTTCTTATATTGATTTTATCGCGATGTTTAACTTCCGAGTATTTCGGAACTATATTTACATCATCATATGTATAACATTTTTTCATAAAACTTTTATTTCTTTTTAATATACCTTATCATCCATATCCAGTAAGCTACGCCTACTATTGTTATCACTATTCCTTGCAAATCTAACACTATCATACATTTGTCCAAACAATGAACAACCATAATCACTCATATATAAATATAAGTGAACATATGAAAAACACCATTTTTTCTATGGTCGAGATGGCTGGATTTGAACCAACGGCCTCTTACTCCCAAAGCAAGCGTTCTACCGAACTGAACTACATCTCGTAGTGAGTGTGGCTGGATTCGAACCAACTTGATGTTTAAAACGGGTTACAGCCGTTCTCCTTGCCAATCGGACTACACACTCATAATTGAATTATATGAATATACAAAATAAATCAATATAAGTCAAGCACTTTTTTCAATTATTTCCCAAGTGAATGTTTTTCTGTTTCGTTGGTACTGTTTCATTGTCCATTCAATATCACTCGTCTTTAAAGTTATTACTTCATTTTCTTCAGAGAGTGGGGCATAAGTTATTTTAATCTCGTAATACATTAATATACATTAACTCCATATTTCTTCTCAAACCCTACTGCATCAATATAACTATTGACAATAGGCTGTCCTTTTATATTTAGACTGGTATTGAGAACCATTGGACAGCCCGTCGCCGTGTAGAATTCTTTTATTAATTTATAGTATCCTGGGTTATCTGATTTACTTACAGTTTGAACTCTTGAAGTTCCATCTACATGACATATAGCAGGATACTTCTCAGGATACTTACATTTAGCTACAAACTGCATAAATTGACTCTTTTGAACTGGCATCTCAAATATCTCATGAGCATGTTCTTCCAGTACTGATGGAGCAAATGGACGAAACTTCTGTCTATGTTTAATCACATTTACTTTATCTTTAATATCTTTACCACGAGGGTCTGCAACCAAAGAACGATTACCTAAGGCTCTTGGCCCGAATTCTGCTCTACCATTCGCAATACCTACTATCTTCCCTTCGAGTAATTCTTTCAACACTTTCTTTACTGGGTATCTACCTTTTATATCATAGCCTAAGAAACAATTATTAAAGTTAATGTGTTCACCTAATACATAAGATGCACATCCCATTGAACTTCCACCATCTCCTGGGTTTGGTATAATCCATATGTCTGGATATAACTCTTCGGCTATCAAAGAGTTAGCCACACAATTCAAAGCAACACCACCACCATAACACATATTTTTAGTTTCGGGAACTAATCGTCTTGCTAATTCAAACACTTTATATATCTCTTCTTCACATATCCATTGAACATTAGCCGCTATATTGAACTTCCAATCATCACTACCATCATCTGGATAGTATTCGGGATTCCAATCTAAACAACCTTTATGTAAATTGTTCTTTAACTTAATTGGTAATACTGAATTATTAAAGAAATCTTTACGAATACTATTTTTTAGTTTGTGGTCTTGTGTTCCCCAACCAGCCATTCCCATTAGAATATATTCATCTTCTTGTGGTTTCAATCCTAATCGTTGAGTCATAGCACTATACCACAATCCTAATGAGTTTGGATAACTTACTGAATATCTCTTCTCGAAGTGTGAACCCCAAGCATACCATATCGTACAAGTTTCAAATTCACCGATTGCATCTATACAGACAATTGCACTCTCATCATAAGGTGAAGTGTAATATGAAGCAGCTGCGTGAGATTGGTGATGGTCTACATACTCATCTATTGTGATTCCAAATTGTTTTAAATAGGTGG
>Ga0209667_1001044_pt1 | contig 21182 bp, 17 predicted proteins | sample SaaInlV_165m_DNA_2_FD_184682 | JGI IMG/M metagenome (GOLD analysis project Ga0209667, IMG submission 184682) | Marine microbial communities from expanding oxygen minimum zones in the Saanich Inlet - Saanich Inlet SI037_S3LV_125m_DNA (SPAdes)... | ecosystem: Environmental > Aquatic > Marine >... | reverse complement strand
AGACATAATATTTTTCCTTAAAAAATTTAAATATTATTATAGCGGAAGTTTTTTATTTATAACTAACGTTTATTTTAAAAATAAGAAAACTAGATAGTACTTGAATCACGAGCCTCTTTAAAAGCGCTGATCGCTCTCTGACGGGAATCTTTCAAATCTAAGATTGGCTTAGGATAGTCATAAGATGAAAAAAGATCTTCAGCTGGTTGATGAATTTTTTTAACAGGCACATCATTTAACTCTGGTACAAATTTTTTAATAAACTCTCCTGTGGGATCGAAGTTTTGAGATTGGGTTATGGGATTAAAAATCCTGAAATATGGCGCAGCATCGGTTCCAGTCGATGAGCTCCATTGCCAGCCACCATTGTTTGATGAGAAATCACCATCTATTAGATTTTCCATAAAGAATTTTTCACCAAGTCTCCAATCATGGAGCATATTTTTTGTAAAAAACATTGCTACTATCATCCTTAACCTATTATGCATCCACCCCTCAGCAAGCATCTGCCTGATTCCCGCATCAATAATGGGAAAACCAGTATTTCCTTGATAAAAAGATTTTAGCTCTGACTCTGAGTACCGCCACTGAATAGAATTCGTATAATTTTGAAAGGGTTTGTTCATGCTTACTCTTGGAAAAGAATGCATGATATTTCGATAGAATTCCCTCCATACAATCTCATCAATCCACTTGCATAGGCCTTTACTGCCGGAGTTAAATTCAAAATTATTCATCTTTAATGCCTCTAAAATACAGCGCCTAGGAGAAATAATACCCAAAGCTAAGTAGGGAGAAATCCTGCTTGTTCCATTAATAATTGGTATATTTCTAGAATCACTATAATCTTCAACTTTATTATTTAAGAATGAATTAAGTCTTTGTTGAGCTGCAATTTCACCAGGTTCCCAGATAGTCATATCGACTGTGTGTGATTTAAAAAAATTTAATTGCTTTAGATTACTTTTTAGCTGTGATGGTTTTTTTAATGGCGGAATTACATAATCAATATCTAAAAAATCCATAGAAAAGTTTTCTACCCACCGCCTTTTAAACGGGGTAAAAACGGAAAAAGGTTTTCCCTGCCCTGTTTTTAGGAAACCAGGCTCATAGATTACTTGATCGTGAAAAGAAGATACTTTTATTTTATTTTTAGAAAAGAGATTGATTACATTTTGATCCCTCTGATTTTCATTAGCCCCAAACTCTTTATTATAAAAACAGGCTTTGATGTCATTGCTGCGAAAGAAACTCAACAACTCTTTTGGTAAAGTTTCAAAAGAAACAATATTTAATAAAATCAACGGAATATTTAACTGACTCAAGTTACTTTCTAATTTTGTAAGGTTTTGTATGGCAAAGTCCTGCTTAACATTTGACTCATTATGCTTATCCCATTGATGTTGAGAAAAAGCATAGATCCCTATCAGCTCATCACAGACCTTGGTTGCCTCTAATAATGCAGGATTATCGTCAATTCTAAGGTCAGACCTGAACCAAATTACCCCTCTCACCAATTCACCCTTTTAGTAATAGCGGTTAAAAGCTTATTTTGATTTTTTTCAATTTTTTGATGGGAATCATTAAAAAAATTATTTGTAAAAGACGTAATGGGTTGGCGTGTTATATATTTTAAATCTTCATATTTTTGAATATGTTTTTTATATCTCAGTGGAGAGTTAATTTTTGAAGGGTACAAGGTTGTGACTGGCTTACCGCTACTGATAGACTCTGATATCATCATAGCACTATCCTCGGTAACAAAAACCTTATTTGCTGCACCAAGCAGAGCTGCTAGATTAAAATCCTGATCTCCTTTATGAAACCATACGGAAGCGCTTATATCAAAATCAGATAATTGAGTTGCTAATTTTCTTTCAACAGATGGGTCTGTCCTTCTAGATGTTACTATTGAAATAGGGATATTATCAGATTTATTAATTTTTATTATATTAGATATAAGTTTATCCCATTCTTCTGAATTATAAGAGTAACCAATTCCGGTGCCGCCTATCAAATATAAATAATGTTCAACCACCATCTCTTGTTTAGCTGCAGTGCTACAAATCAAAGGTGAATATAGGTTTGGAGTAATGTCTGTTACTACATTAGCATAGTGATCAAAATATTTTTCAACAGTTATGAGTACATTGAATAGATTAGGATTAATACCTTTCCGAGGTGACCCAAGTTGAACCACTGGTATAGAGTACTTATTCTTCATAGCAGCAGAAATGGATGCAGTATTACCGCCAGCAGCTATAATCAGATCATAATCATTAACCTCAATTGCTTGGTGCAGAGACATAATAACTTTTGCAGAAAAATTATTCATGATCCTGCACATAAACCTTGAAATGATTTGAATCGGTGATCTGAAAAAATAACTCTTGTATTTTAATTCTACCTCAATTACAGAAAGCTCAAATTTTGTTCCAAGTAGCGTAGCCATTCCTCGAGATTGATTGACATGTCCCGGAATACCATCGCTAATGATTAAAATATTTTTTGACATATCCTGCTAAAGATATTTTCCTTTATATGTATTCAAAAAAATATCACCAGACATCATTTTTTCTGCTTTTTGTAAATCTTCGGGTCTGTCAACCCCTAGAATTGGTGTGGTTGAATAAACTCCTTGGATTTCAATATCATTTTCTAAAAATCTCATCATATCAATTGATTCAAGAATCTCTAATTCAGTCATTTCTAATTTGACATATCTTTTTAAGGATTGATTTGTAAATCCAATCATGCCTAGTTGACGAACACCTTTTTTGCATTGATAGGGAACATGGGCTCTTGTAAAAAAATGGATTTTATTAGACCTGGAGATGATTGCTTTTACAATATTGGGGTCAGAAAGATCGCCGCCATTGATTGGAAAAACTAAATTGACTACGCTAGCTTTAAATTCAGCGAATGCGCCCTTTAGTTTTGAAATATCGCTTGGGTCGATTTGAGGCTCGTCTCCCTGCAAAAGTAATATGTAATCATAAAAGAGCTCTTTAGATTCCAATATCTCAACCACTTCTGCAGCTCTCTCAGTTGCTCTTTCATGCTCATGAGACGTTAGGATTGCTGGTATGTCATGATGACTTGCCCAATTCATAATCTCCTGATCAGGAGTTGCAATTATCAAGTGATCGCATGAATTAGATATTAAGGCTCTTTCATAGCAATGAGCAATCATTGGGATCCCTAAAATATTCTTTAATGGCTTTCCAGGAAAGCGAGAAGATGACATGCGCGCAGGAATTACGCCTAATGTTTTATTCATTTTACTTAAAAGGGGTTCGCGCAGCAATGTCTAACATTCTAATATCAACGCTAAATGCAATCATGTTATATCCAAAATCTGATAATTTAACTAAATCTTCCATAATTGGTTCCACTAGATGATAGCCAGATTTAATATTTACTTTTTTTGCAGCCTCAAGAATCAAAGCTTCTGACTGCTTGAATTCCTCGGTATTAAAATCACCTGGATTCCCCATTGAGGCAGATAAATCATAGGGGCCAATAAAATAACCATCAATAGGTTCGCTGAAAATGGCTTCTAAATTTTTAACGCCCTCTAATGACTCAATTTGAGCAAATATTTCGATCTCACTACAGCCATCTTTAATATATTTTGTTTTGGTTATAGTTTCTCCAAATCCCTGAGCTCTCGACAAGCCCATACCTCGATTACCAACAGGGGGGTAATGACATGCATCAATAACAGTTTTAATTTGATTTGAGTCCTCTATCATTGGAGCAATAATTCCTTTGGCACCAGCGTCTAAAACTCTCTTAATTTGCGCAGGGTCATGGGCAGATAATCTGACATATGGCTTTGCCCCAGCCAAATCAATCGTTCTAATTAAGTTTGCGGTTTGGTCTATGGTGATGCTGCTATGCTCTAAATCGATAACGATCCACTCATATCCCGCTTTTGAGAAAATTTCAGCAATAGACTCATTAGGGAGGCTAAGCCAAGTTCCAATTGATAAGTTATTCATACAGCTCTCTATTTTATATTAATATTATCATCTAAACCCTTGATAGCCGCTAATCCCATTGAGTTAATACCTTCATGCGTAAGACTAGAGCGATGAGATGTGCCAAAGAAATTATCTAGCTCAAAAAGGTTATTCTGTTTGACTGGCTCCTCCTTAAAAACATCAAAGGCCGCAAAACAATCTGGACGATCAATAAGAAAACTGTGCAAATCAGGCTCATTAACTATTCCACCTCTTGCAGTGTTAACAAGAACTGAAGCTGGCTTCAGCTTATTTAAAGTGGAGAAATTAAGAATATTATTAGTCCCATCATTTAGTGGCAAATGAATGCTAACAATATCAGACGCCCTCAAGACATCATCTAATTTTTTCTGGGCAAGCATATCTTGTAATAAAGATTTTTCTTCACATAGGTGTTCTAATTCACTGGAAGTGAAATTATGCTCATCAAAAAAAATAATCTTGCATTGAAATCCTGAAAGTAATTGGGCAAGAGTTTGCCCTATGTTTCCAAAACCTAAAATACCAACTGTTTTACCTCTAAGTTCAGAACCTTTTGTTTGAGGCCACTCCCCTTTTATAATTTGCTGATGATTTTGATGAATTTTTTTTAATCCCATTAAAATTAAAGTCAATGCTAATTCAGCAACACTTTGTTTATTAACCCCAGGTATGAACCCAAGTTTGATATTCGATGATTTACAAAATTCTAAATCAACATTATTTAATCCAACTCCGTACTTGCTAATAACCTTTAGGTTGGGAAGCTGTGAAAGGTTTGCAGCAGACATATCTTCAATGCCAACAATAGCTTTAGTGGCTTTATCAAGAAAAGAAATTAAGTGTTTATCTGTTAGCGTTTTACCAGTATTGTTTAAAATTACATGTGAGTAGAGTTTTTTTAACTCGGTAACTAAAAAATTATTCTGAGAAAAAGACCTCGAGGTCACTGCTACGATGTCATCGTTATTCATTTGAAATATCCTTGCATTAAAGGCATGAGTTTGAAAACTTTGCGTGAACCCTAAAGTCTTCTTGAATATTAGAAATGGACACATTTCCACCAGCCGCTTTGACAATAGCGGCTCCCGCAGCTATGTCCCATAAAAAAATTCCATTTTCTTTATATGTATCTGCTTTGCCTGAAGCGACATATGCTGATGCCATTGCTGCAGAGCCTATCATACGAACTTTTTTCCAATCCTGAAACTCGCTAATCATTTCGTGAAACTCTTCATCTAAGTAATTTTCTTTTGCGGGTATGCCTGTAACCAAGGTGCCCTTTGACTTAGACTCAATATCTGAAACAAAAATTCGCTCTTGGTTTAAGTAAGCTGGGCTATCTCGGTGCGCAAAATATAAATCATTGTTATTAAAATCATTAATCACTCCTAACACCGGAATTGATTTATGCATTAGTGCAATCGCAACACAGCAAATTGGTATATTTCTTAAAAAGTTTGAAGTTCCATCAAGGGGATCAATAACCCAAAATAAATCACCCAAATCTTCAGAATACCCAGATTCCTCAGCCAAAATAGGTAAGCTACTTTGAGCTTTGATATGCTCTTTAATCAAATTCTCGGTATCTTGATCTATTTGCAACTTTATATCTCTGCCTTGATTAAGCAAAATTTTTAAATCAGCATTTAAATTTTCTTTAAGGTGGTTTCCAGCTATACACGCTGCTTCCTTTGCTAAATCCAGAAGCTTATCTAAATCTTTCATTAAATATCTTTTAAAGTTACTCTATAAATACGATTAGCCTTATCATCTGATACCAGCATACTTCCATCGCTCATTATAAATGGTGCTGATGGACGCCCTAAAACACTTTGACCGTCTAGCCAGCCAGTAATAAAATCATTGCTAGAGATAATATCACCAGCCTCGTTTAGAGTAACCCTAATAACCTTGTAACCAACTTTTGAAGAGCGATTCCATGATCCATGAAGCGTGATAAATAAGTTATTTTGAAACTCGTCTGGAAACATGTCACCTGAATAAAATGTTATACCAGTTGGAGCAACATGAGCGCCTAACTCTAAGATTGGATCAATATTGGTGAAGCCTGAATCTATATTACCAAACTCAGGATCAATAATATTTTTTGCATGTTTGTATGGAAAGCCATAAAAACTTCCCTCAAGATCAACTCTATTAAGCTCGCAAGAGGGAGAATCATCTCCAAGCCAATCTCTTCCATTATCTGTAAAAAATAGTTTGCCGGTGACTGGATGAAAATCAAACCCAACTGAATTTCTTACTCCTTGTGCAACATAATCCCAAGAATTATTTTTTAACCTTAGAATTGTTGCAAATCTCTTATCCCCTCTAACACAGATATTGCAGGGCGCTCCAACATTAGTATATAAATTCCCATCAACATCATGTTTAATCCACTTCCATCCATGCCATTCCTCACTTGGTAAATTATCAGTAACAAGAACTTTTTTAGGAAGCTGATCTAGGTTTGTTTTAAAATAGTTAGCAATATTTTCAATTTTCCAAATTTTATTAATTTCAGAAAAGAATAAATCACCCTTAAAGAAACTAACTCCCGTTGCAAAAGTTAAGCCTTCAGCAATCAAAATTTTCTCATCAACTTGACCATTTTTATCTGAATCATTGAGTGCAAATATCTTACCTGCTTTTTTAGATCCTACGTATACTCTTCCATCAAGATCTTCTGCCATCTGCCTTGGTGAGTCTATGTCAGTTGCAAATATATTAATTGAAAACCTTGAGTCAATAACTAAATCAACTTGCTCTTCGGCATAAAGATAGTATGACCCAAGAGTTAGGTTACAAAATACAAGACAGAAAAATAATTTTATATTCACGAAATATACCCCTCAACATTTTGCTTTAAAATATTAATAATTTGCTTATGGTCATTCTCATTAATAGCTTCTTTCAATGATTTTAAAATTGATTCCATTATTTCAAATGATGGAAATGATTCCATGGACTTAAAGATTTTAGGGTTTCCCGTTGGGAGCTGCTCACCTGATATCAATAACTCCTCAAACATTTTTTCACCGGGTCGAAGGCCAACTTCAATAATTTCTATCCCCTCACTTCCTGGATCAGAAGCGATATTTCTTCCAGAAAGGTGAATTAATTTTTGAGCAAGATCAAAGATTTTCAATTGTTCACCCATATCTAAAATAAATACCTCTCCTCCTTTCGACATTTGAGCGGCTTGAAGAACTAAATTAGAAGCCTCAGGAATTGTCATAAAATACCTCGTAACATTTCTATGTGTAACTGTTAAGGGTCCACCTTTTGCAATTTGATCTAAAAATAAAGGTATGACCGAGCCAGATGAATTAATCACATTCCCAAAACGAACCATTGAAAATTTTGTAGACTCTTGAGTGGTATTAAGTGACTGAATGACAATTTCAGCCATTCTTTTTGATGCGCCCATAACATTTGATGGTCTTACAGCTTTGTCTGTGGAGATCATGACAAACGTTTTCACATTAAATTTAATAGCTATTTTGGCAAGATTAAATGTTCCAATAATATTATTTTCACAAGCCTTAGTTATATTATTTATATCTTCAACTATGGGGACGTGCTTGTAAGCAGCTGCATGATAAATTGAGTCAATGGAATATTTTTTAAATAAAAAATTTAAGTTTGATTTGTCTCTAATATCTCCCAAAATTGGGATGATTGCTGTTTTGAGACCTTTTGAAGTCTTTAGCGCTTGGCACTCTCTCTCAACATTAAATAAACTAAATTCCGAAAGTTCAAAAAGAATAATTGCCTTAGGGTCATTATCCAAAAGCTGGCGAGCGATTTCAGAACCGATTGACCCGCCTGCCCCTGAGACGAATAAAGTTTTATCTTGCGCATTTTCAACAAGATCTTTTGCAACTCGTGCACGAGGTAAGAGATCATCAAGTGAAAGATTTTGAATATCTGCCATTTTTTTTTGATCTGAGATCAACTCATGAAATGATGGTACTGTCCGAACAGCAACTTTAATTTTTTCTAGTTTAGATATAATTTCTCTTCTCTGCTCTGTCTGAATACTTGGGATGGCAAGTAAAACTTCCAAATCTGAATATTTCTTTTTTAGCTCTATTAATTTTGTAAAAGAACCTAAAATTGGAATATTGTTGATTTGACGATCTTTCAAATTTTTAGAGTCATCAAAAAAAGCAATTAGCTTCCTTGAAGGATCTAATAATATAGATTGAAATAACTCATTGCCCGATGAGCCTGCTCCGTAAATAACAACATGTTTGGCATCCACGTTTGTGTTGTAAGGGTATAAAAGATATTTAGCAACATCTCTTGAAATATTTAAAAATGCATAGAAAACAGCTGATAAAAGAAACCCTTGCAATAAAGCTATAGATAAAAACGATGTGGAAACAATCTGAAATTGATAAATATGCATAGCCGACCATGCAAAGCCAAAAATTAAGGAGCCTGTCAGTGATAAAAGAATGGAATCCTTTGAGTCAAAGAATTTAATTAGTGACTTATAAAAGCCAAAAATATATAAATAGCTTATGGCAATAAGCGCTGGAAAGAAGAATGATTTCCACTCAGTATAAAATATTTCAAAAATTCCAGTGGAAAATTCTGATGCAATATAAGTTGCCATAGGCGGACCGAAAACCAGCCAGCAAATTAAAGCAAAGAAAAAATCGTTTAGAACGACAATTAAAAATTTTGTTTTTCTATTTAAGCTATTTAACTTTAATCCTATTGCATTCATTTATAAATTATAGAAAGTGATTGAGTGGTGGTAGTTAGTTTAACATTCATAGCAGCTTTAAGTTTTGAATTATCAATAACAAAATTACCAAATAACTTTAAAAATAAATTTTGCAAGAAAGGTATCCTATAAAGAAAAGTTGAAGGTCCTTTTGGCAAAGAATAAACATTATTTTGGCCAAGAGACTGAAGAAGATGATTTAGCGAAAGATAGCCATCGTCTGCTAAATTATAAATTTCATTTTTAATTTTAAAGCTTGGATTTTGGATAATTGATGCAATGACTGTTTCAATATTATTAGATGAGATAAAGCTCCTATTATTATTATTACCATGATAGAGAGAGATCAAAGGAATGCCTTTTTTTGTAAGCTGCATTAACTTACCTAAATTAGATGAATGAGTATGGTTTAAAACTGGAGGCAATCTTAGAATAATAGATTGAAGGCCCTGAAGACTTGAATAGTTTGCAATCAATTCTTCGCATCTTTTTTTTGCTTGAGAGTATGCACAACCTGGGTTGAGTGATGACCTTTCGTTATAAACAATCAGATCGTTGCTATTATCTCCATAAACTTTTGCTGTACTAAAAAAAATTAATTTTTTACATTTTAACCCCTTTAATGAATTCAATACGTCTTGAGTTAACTTTACCTCCTTATCAACACAATCATTGCTTAAAGTTGAATTGTATGAAGCCAAATGAATTAAGCAGCCAACATCTAAATTAATTTGATTTTTTATAAGATCCTCGAATGAAAAAATAGTTATTCCATCGCTTGGTTTTGAAGATGAGATGGTAATAACTTTGTGCCCCAAATCATATAAAAATGGAACAAGCTCTCTCCCGATAGATCCAGTGGCTCCTGTTACAGCAATAATCATATTTATGTTTTAAAATACCTATTTTAACTTGATGAATATGATCATAATAGCTCTTAGAAATTTGATTTGCATAATTGGATTAATCTCTGTCTTGCCTTTTTTGTTTTTCGCATCACTTCTGATCTTTATTGAAGATGGTTGCCCAATATTTTTTTTGCAAAGACGCATAGGCCTAGCTGAAAAGATATTCACTATTTTCAAGATCAGAACAATGAAAAAAGATACTCCTGAGGTAGGTACACATGATGTTAAAGAAATTTTTCAGCTTAAATCAGGGAGGGTTATAAGAGCAATTAAATTAGATGAATTCCCCCAATTAATAAATGTTATCAGGGGTGATTTGAACTTAGTGGGTCCAAGACCAGGGCTTGATACTCAACAAGAACTCAAGAATGCTAGGATCGAAAAAAATATTTTTACAATTAAACCGGGAATTACAGGTCTTGCGCAGATTCTTGGGTACAACATGAGCCAGCCAAAGAAATTAGCAGACATTGATAAAATATATATCCATGAAAGATCCGCTAAACTTAATATTATAATTTTATTAGGAACATTTTTTAATTACCCTCGCAACTACTTATCATTAAAGTATAAGATAGATTTAAATAAAGATAACTGTTAGAAAATGTTAAAAAATTTATTTAAAAAAAAGATGTCTATTGAGCATATTAATACCCATGAAGTAGATGTTGCTCTTAGGCTAATGTTCGAAATTGCAATTAGTGATGGTAATTTAAACAAAGCAGAGCTAGCCTTAATCAAGAAAAGGGCCAACAAAATTATTGATGGTGATGAAAAAGCTTCAACCATTATAAAAAAAATAATCGATGAAAGTGCTAACTCTTCATCTCTCTACCCTACAGTCAAAGAAATTAACAACACACACAGTAAGGCAGATAAACATGATTTGCTACAAATTTTATGGGAGCTAATAGCAGTAGATAATGTTATTGATAGGTTCGAAGAAAGCTTGTACTTCAAGATTGCAGAACTTATTAACATTCCTAGGTCCAAGGCAAACCAAATCAAGCAAGCTAATTTCTAGGGTTTATTTACATAGATTGGTGAAGACCATGCTCTTTCATTGGTCATGCTCAAACAATCATCTTCTAAATTTGTTCTGAAACTTCCTTTACAAATTTTGAAGCTTTTCCTTTCTGAAAGTTGCGACCCGTTAATTGCCGGCGTTTCTTCCTGGATGGCTCTTACATAATAAACAGTATCTCTGGAGTAATTATCATCCTCAAACCTCACAACACACTCACCTGATCCCGTGCATGGGATTATCTTCCAAGCATCTTCGATAAGCGGGCTAATAGCCTCGCCTACATATGATTGAGGGGTTATCTTTATTACTTCGATTCTTTCAATAATTTGCCTTTCGTTACTTGGGTTATAGCACTCACCTGAACACAAGTATTCTAATCTTTCGGGTGAAAGGGAATCAATTGATTCATTAGAGCATCCTGGGTTTTGCTTAAAACTTCCTGCTGCCCTTACTTCAAACTGAGGATTCTGACTCATAGTAATCTTTGAGCCCATTGGTATTTTACCTTCTGGGGAATTCATGAGATCAAACCAAAGCAAAATTCTAGGCCCGCTTGTACCATATACATTTTTATTTTTTAAGGCAGACCAGATCTGATCTTTACCTCTTCCTTGAGAGTGGACTGCTAAAATGCCGCCTGGGTAGACAAAACTAGATACTCTTTCACTATCAGGCTGGCTTTGTCCAGGCGTAATCTGGGGAATTTCTGGAAAATTGGGATCTTTGGCATTATATTTATATTCCCACAGTTTAGATTTCACGCCAGTCGCAAAAGTCATTTTTCTTCTTTCATACTGCTTATAACCTGTACCTGGTCTTGCAGTATGATCATCGGTTGAGGCTATAAAACCAAAGTTATACCTCTGCGGGGAGTTTTGTGATTGCTCGAAATTAGAAATTGCCAATGCATACTGAGCAGATTGCTTAGGCCTGTAATTAAATGCTGGTTTAAAGCAGTCGGAACATTGATCACAGTTTAGCCATTCTTCAGGGGCCGCTTCAGGGAAAACCATATTAGTATATGGCCCTCCAGCTAAAGTGTATTTTTTTGCTAACTCTACTCTTGCATCACACTCTTCGACTGAAAGACCATCGCAACGTTTTTTTTGTATTTCACCTGCTTGCCAACAGCATGGCAAAAAGTCGTCTGTTGGCTCTGGGCAGCTCATTTCATTATTTTGTAAAAACCTTGCTGAATTAATATCTCTATACTCTTCACTATTCCCATGGCCTGACATAACCTCAAGTAATAGCTGTTTAGTTGGGTCATGCCCCTGTTCATTAAGTCGATTATCCCATGATGTGCCAAGAGGAACATGAAAACCCCAAGATTGGCCATGAGGAATAACAATGCTGTCACTGTTCCATTCATCTAGCTTAGTAAAAAGATCTTTGGGAGTTTTTGCATATTCGTAACAATTTAAAGGTAGCTCAGTTGATGGGACACCTTCATTACAAAAAGGAATATTTCTTACAGTATTAAGAAGCCAATTTAGATCTGAGTATCTTTTAAAGTTAAACACATCAATCCATCTCGCTTTGACTGCTTTTTGAGTAGTATCAAACACACCAAGACCAGATTCAGGCGTCCTAGAACCAATTGGTCTTGCTGGCAAATCTTGAATATCTTTAAAAATAATATTTCTATGTCCCCAATGATTTTCTTTAGTTGTTCCAATTTGGGTCCACTCCCATCCAGGGAATACAACCAAATCATTAGTCACTGGATCATCATTCGAGATATTGCATTGCTGAATAATTTCTTTTTGTTCACGCCAATGATCTGGGGTCAAGCTTTCAGCATGGTCATTAAAACTGAAGAAATCAAGATTTGCACAATATCTTGCAAAGTCACAAGCCATAGCGCTGTCATGAGCGCCCTGCAGGCCCATCATGGGAAGCTCAAGCGTAAAAGCATCAATTGAATAAGTGGTATGGACGTGCAAATCACCAAATAAAATTTGTGACGAATCATCTTGGTTTGAGCCAAGTAAGCTTTCCTTGGTTTGGAAAAATTTTAAATCTTGCTCATAAATTGCTTCACTCGAGCGTGGATTGCCCTCTATTGACCCTGGATCCACGTCTGAACCACAGCTAGATAATAAAAAAAGAGAATAAAAAAACAGGAAGGTTTTTTGAAATTTAAAATCCATTAATCGCCGTAAACAGATACTGAACCATATTCAGCAATTAAATCGTCATTAATTTTTTTTCTCTCTTTGTTTACATTAAATTGATTACATGCGCCTTGATTCCATGATGAGTAATCTTTAGGAAGTGGATTTCCAATATTGTCAAAAGTTTCTTTAGCTAATAAGCATTTTTCTAACAAGGTTCCAATGGGAGATAAGCGAACATTACCTAAGATGTATTCAAGAGATAGCATTTCCTTGTCCATGCTTAAGTTCTCATTAGAATCTAGCTTAAGAAAAGCGCGCTCTTTGGAGGTAAATCTTGACCATTCTAATTTTCCTGTATCAGGAACTCCATTTTTTGCAAATGAAGCCCATGCATTCATCATGGTCTCTTGCATTTCATCTCTAAGAACGCCTTTAGGATATACGTAACGCCCGATGGGTCCAAATTTGTAATCGCCGGTAATAAATGAGATTTCAAAACCATGGGCGGCACCAATTAAGCTTGGAAAGTCTGCAAAATACGAACTTTTTTGATCATCCCAATCAAACCTGTAAGCAAAGAGTGAGCTATATCCAGCTTGCTCAAGATCCATCAATGGGTGATCTACACCTCTTAGCTTCCACCCTTGAGATCTTGTTTTAACCCATAGTTTATATAACTCTTCTTTTCTAAATTCTATTTTTGGGATAGGAATAAGTTTGGTTAAGGGGTATGAGCCTTTTACAAAATACTGATTAGTGCCCAGCCAAAGCGAAAGCTCGTCCTTGTTAGATCCTGCTATCACTGGAATATTTTTTTTATTTTTTGAAGCAACTAACCCAGCTCGCATCCCATCAATATGAAGAGCAATACCATCTCTTGTTAATAACGGGAGGCGGTCAAATGTATCATCAGAAATTTTTTCATACGCATTCAAAAGATCTTTTCCATCAACCGATCTCAAATAACGTTGAAATTCCTTGCCATATTTTATTGGATCTTCCATATACAACTTCTTAATACTGCCATAACCAGATAAATCGTTTTGGGATAAGGCTAGATCTGATCCAAGCTGATTAACAGTATCTCCATTTACGTCTGAACCAAAGGCTTCCTCAAGGGTGAAAGTAGTGGTGTACCCAGATTGAGAAATAGCTTTGTGAAATAGTCCATTGCTGATGGGTGAAGAAAGTAAAGAAAGGACATTATGCCCTCCCGCAGATTCGCCAAATATTGTTACATTGTTGGAATCTCCTCCGAATTCAGTAATATTATTTTGAACCCATCGAAGAGCTTGAATAATATCCAAGGTACCAAAATTAGAGGTCTTATCCAATCCGCTTTGAGGTCCTTGAATCGCTGGGTGAGTAAACCATCCCATCGGGCCAAGGCGATAGTTAATAGTAACAACAATAACTTGTTGTTTTTTTATAAATTCTGAAAAATCATAATAATCTTTTACCCCAGAGGTATTGCCTCCTCCATGAATCCAAAACATCACAGGCAATCTCCTGTTTAGATTGTTAACGGGAGCCTGAATGTCTAAATACAAACAGTCTTCTTGACCAACAATACCCTCGCCTTGAATGCCGGCATAAATACTTGCCTGCTGAAGACATCCGTTCCCCTCTTTTGACTCTATGAAGGATTCAGGAGATACAAATTCTCTAGGGGCTTTCCAACGCAAATCTCCAACAGGTGCAACGGCATAAGGTATATCTTCCCAAAAAAATATTCCACGTTTAATGGCTCCCTGAACACTCCCTGAGGAGGTATTAATTTTTATTGAGCTATTACTTTCTGGCGTACTCACACAAGAGCTTAAAAGCACAGAGCTCACAGATATAAGTAAAAAGTATTTAATAATTAATTTTTGATTCATGGAGTAATGTTAATTTTTTAATTTTATTATGAGTTTTTAATTCAAGGCTGGAATTAATGCAAGCTAATGTTTTGTTTTCTGAAAATGGTTTTAATGATGTGGACTCAAAAGATGGAACCCCGCTCTTGGCAAATTGGGTCCATAAAACTTGAAGTATCTCGGATATTTTTTCTGCATTTTTGGAGCATAAACTTTTAAAAGGCTCTTTTTTCCATGAACCAAATAGATAAGGCAGCTCACTTGCATGATATGCACCAAGACGCCCACCAAATAAAGGGCTCACTTCATTAAATAAATACCCAAATGATTGATTTTTATGATTTTCTAATAATTTAAGTGCATGTATCCCGAAAGTCCAATCAGTCATTATGTTTGATAAAGCCTGTTTATATTTATCATCCTTCAAACTATGGTCAAGATATTGCTTTTTAATTGATGATATCTTTTCGTGATGGAAAATTTTTTTTAGTCTTTTTAAAAATTGCTCTTCAGTTAAATTAAGGTAGTAAGCTTCAAATTCTGACCACAGCCTATATTCATCTGATGTTGTCCCAACAATTAACCTGATTGGTGAGTGTTTAAAATTTTTTAATGGATCAATTGGAAGAAAATTGCCATCTGCAACAGGAGAAAACCCTATCTCTGGAGAAAGCCACTTTCCCTCAGAGATCATTGTATGTTTCATTTGAATTGCTAGTGAAATAATGTCGCTTACAGGGCATTTTTGCAAATCATTAACTGACATTCCACTTTGATCAGCTTGTTGAAGAAATAAATCCCCCCAAGAATTGGCTCGATTTTCATCAATGTATGCATTCATACCACCACTTTGACAAATAGCCTTAGAAAATAAATTACCATCTGAATGAATTGAACTTTGAAGTGCGACGCTCCAAGCTCCCGCAGACTCGCCAAACAAAGTTATGTTATCGGGGTCACCGCCAAAGGCATCAATATTTTTTTTTACCCACTCTATTGCGAGTTTTTGATCCATAAGCCCTTCATTTCCAGTAGAGGAAATTTTTCCATTAGTAACTTTGTTAAGTTTTAAAAAACCAAATGGTCCTAGCCTATAGTTGACTGTAACGAGCACAACTTCATGTTGTGGAAGATTAAATAAATCATACATACTAGAATTGGCAGAACCAGTAACATAGGCTCCACCATGAATCCAAACCATGACAGGCATTTTTGCCTTTAAATTCTTTGAAGCAATATTCAGTGTGAGGCAATCAATAGATTCTTCTGGCAAACTTGGATCATGAAAAAATGATTTTTCATAGATTGTTTGTGGGGCGGTATAACCTCTTTTGTATGCATCAAGGCATATCGGATCTGTAAGAGGCTCTGGGGGCAGCCATTGAGTATCCATTTCAAGAGGCTTAGCATAAGGGATGCCATAAAAAATATTTAGGTTATTCTTAAAATTTCCGGTGAATGTTCCAGCTGAACATTGGGCCTGAGGTTGATCCATATTAATAGTATAGTTGTATTAATAGATAAGAATCATAGTGTTGCCATAAAATTTGAACTTATTATAAAAATTTATATTTATATATATCGTAAAATTTATAATATATTTTATGTAAAATTTAGTTGAATTAGATTGATAATAGTGGAATCATTAATTTCAATTAAATTTATAAACAAATTATGTCACAAGTCGCACTTAAAGAGAGAACAAATATTGATCTTCACAACGATCTAATAAAAAAAGCTGAGGATTTAATTCCTGTTTTACAACAACGCTCAAATGACGCAAATCTAGATAGAAGAGTCCCAAAAGAAACTATTCAAGAAATGAAGGACGCAGGTTTTTTTAAAATTCTTCAACCTAAACAATACGGTGGTTTTGAGCTAGACCCACATACTTTTTCTGAAGTCCAACTCAGAATTGCTCAGGGTTGCATGTCAACTGCTTGGGTTTTAGGTGTAGTTGGCATTCATCCATTTCAGCTTGCTTTATATGATGACAAAGCTCAGCAAGAAGTTTGGGGTGAAGACGATAATACTCTAGTTTCCTCCTCATATGCTCCTATGGGCCAAGTTACTCCTGTTGATGGAGGTTTCAAGGTATCTGGCCACTGGCAATGGTCAAGTGGCTCAGATCATTGTGATTGGGCATTGCTTGGAGGTCTAATATTCCCAACTGAGGGCGGAGCGCCGGAGTATCGAACTTTTTTAATACCCAAAGATGATTATAAAATTAAAGATACTTGGTATTCAATGGGCCTCAAAGCTACTGGCAGTCAGGATATTCATGTAAAAGATGTTTTTGTTCCAGAATACAGAACCCATAAGCAATCCGATGGATTTAACCTTACTAATCCAGGTTATGAAGTTAATAAAAATGACTTGTACAAGATTCCTTGGGGTCAATTATTTGTTAGGGCTGTATCTACTCCAGCAATTGGTGCAACAAAAGCAATGATCCAACTTTTTATCGAAGGTGCAAATAACAAAGCTTCAAGTGACCCATCAAAATTAGCTGGAGACACTCATGCTCAGACCATTGTTGCCGAGGCCTTTGCTCAAATTGATACCCTTGAAACAGTGCTCTTTAAAAACTACGACGTAATGATAGATCAGGCTGGCAATCAAGGCGGGATCCCTATGCTGGAAAGAGTTAAGTTTAGGTATGATGCATCTCTTGTAATTGAAAAATGCTTAGAGGTTGTAGATAATCTTTTTTCTAATGCTGGCGGCGGAGCAGTTTTTGCAGGGAGTGAAATACAAAAAGTATTTCTAGATGTTCACACAGCTAGAGCTCATGTTGCAAATAACCCAGTAAGTTTTTCAAGAAACTACGGTGCTATGCAGCTTGGAGTAGAGAATACAGACTTTTTTGTATAAATCCTAAATATGGTAACCGCCATCCACGGGGATGCAGTGCCCTGTAATATAACCTGCTTTGCTAGACGCTAAAAAAACAGCTGTATTTGCAACCTCTTCTGGGTAGCCAAATCTTTTCAGTGCCAGCGTATTCATCACTGATTCATGCCATGCATCGTCAAAAAAAGTATTATTTTCTTCCCTCAGCCTATGAAAAATTCCTGTATCTATCACACCAAGAGCAATAGAATTAGCACGCACACCGTTCTTTCCATCTTCCTTTGCAATACCTTTTAAAACATGCTCAATGGTTGCTTTAGGTGCGACTGATAGAACATCGCCAGGAGGATATTTAAACAAACCAGCCGAACTAATAAATACAATTGATCCTTTGGATTCTCGTAAGTATGGCAAGCCGGATTTTATTAAGTTAAAAAACCCATTGATATCTGCATCCATCACACTTTTCCATAGGTCAATATCAATATCAGCAATAAATTTTTGAGGAATATCAAACCCTGCCGCGTTGACTATTGTATTGATACCCCCATACTTCTTGGCAATATCATCCATTGCGGATTGAACAGACACAGGATCTTTGTTATCTAATTGATAAACCTCAACATTTGAATTAATTCCTGAAGCTACATCATTTGCAGCCTTTTCATTTTTAAAATATGTAATTGCCACCTTCGCTCCTTCATCTGCAAACTGCTTCGCACATAAGGAACCAATGCCGCCACTCCCGCCAACAATTAAAACACATCCATTTTGAAAGTTGATATCTATCATTTAAAAACCTTTTCTATCGCTTTTACATCATTCATTGCTTCACCAAGCTGTGAAGTAAATTGAACAGCATAAACTCCGTTAATTGCTCGATGATCGTAACTTAATGATAACGGTAGAAAGGTTCTAGATTCAAATCCTTTTCCATTAGGCATAACTTGCTCAAAAGTTTTTGATATTCCCAGTATCCCAACTTCAGGAGGATTAATAATCGGAGTAAAGAACTTTCCTCCAATGGCGCCCAATGAGCTAATACTGAATGAGGCCCCTTTGAGATCTGCAATTTGCAGTTTTCTGTTTTTTGCGGCTTCAGCTAAATTAGTAATTTCTGCGGAGATTTCAGTGATAGATTTATCCTGAGAATTTTTAATGTTTGGAACAATTAAACCCTCGGGAGTATCTACTGCAATCCCTAAATTTACATAATTTTTTAAAACTACATGATCTAGATCTTTGCTTAAAGAACTATTCAAAAGTGGAAATTCAAGCAAAACCTGGCTTGTAACTTTGGCAATAAATGCTAGTGGAGAAATTTTAAGTTTATGTTTTGCATTCAACTGTTTTCGTAATTCCATCAATAAAGAAAAATCACATTCATCATGTTGGGTAACATGGGGAATATTAATCCATGAAGTATGAAGATTTGCTAAAGATGTTTTTTGAAATTTTGAGAGTTTAATTTCCTCTACAGATCCCCACTTCGAATAATCAATATCAGGCTGAGTAAACTGAAATTTTTGATTTTCTTTGCCAGATAATTTTTGCTGAACAAAAAGATGTAAATCTTCTTTTAGCACCCTGCTTTTAGGTCCTGAAGGTGAAACGAGAGCAAGATCAATACCAAATTCTCTTGCTAATTTTCTTACTGCAGGCCCAGCATAGATTGATGAGCTAGAACTTTGACTAGCCTGTGACACCTGAACTGAAAAATTTTGATTTGATTTTTTGCTTGTGTCTTCACTTACTACTTCATTTATTTCTTTAGCAGGCTCTGATTCACTAAAATCATCTGGCTCAGAATTAAGCTCATTCTCCTCGACTTCAATTTCTAAAAATGGCGTCCCAGAGTTAACTGTATCTCCGATTGACACTTTTACCGCTAAAACTTTTCCAGCAACAGATGTAGGTATTTCCATTGCAGCCTTATCAGATTCAAGAACAATAATCGGATCTTCAGAACTAACGCTTTCTCCAACTTTTACACAAATTTCAATAACCTCCACATCTTCGGCTTCGCCAAGATCTGGGATATTAAGGACTTGATTCTTCATCAAACCTCCCAAGGATTCGGTTTGTTAGGGTCTATATTTAATTTTTTATATAAATCCCCAACCTTCTTTTTGGTTAGATCTCCTTTTTTAAATAAAGAATAAATTGCTGCCCTTGCAATATTGGTACCGTCAACTTCAAAGAATTCACGTAATTTTTGCCTAGAATCACTTCGGCCATAACCATCGGTCCCTAAAACATAATAAGGAGCTTTAACGAAAGCTCGAATTTGCTCAGGGTAAGCTCGCATATAATCGGTTGCCGCTATAACAGGAACACTTTCATCTGGAAGGCATTTTTCTACATAAGTGATTTTCTGATTTGCGGTTGGGTTAAGTTCATTGAAGCGCTGTTTTTCCATGCCATCCTTTCTGAGCATATTAAAACTTGTTGCACTCCACACATCAGAATCTATACCCAAGGAGCTTAAAATTCCTTGAGCTTTTATTGATTCATTTAAAATCGATCCGGAACCGATCAATGTAATCTGAGGTTTTTTATGAGCATATAGTTTGTAAAGCCCATTAATGATTCCTTCATCGGAGTTCTTTGGTTGCGGTGGCTGGGTGTAATTTTCATTTGTAACAGTTATGTAGTAATAGTAATTTTCTAAATCCACAAACATTTTCTTTATGCCATCATTAAAAATAACTGCTAACTCATATGCAAATGCTGGATCGTAAGAACGACAATTTGGGATTGTTGAAGAGAAAATATGACTATGGCCATCTTGATGTTGGAGACCCTCTCCATTTAGTGTAGTTCTTCCTGAGGTTGCCCCAATTAAAAATCCTTTTGCTTGAGAGTCACCGGCAGCCCAAGCCAAGTCATGAATGCGTTGGAAGCCAAACATTGAATAGAACAAGTAAATTGGAATCATGGGTATGTTGTAATTTGAATAGGCTGTTGCTAGTGCTATCCATGCTGAAAATGCACCTGCCTCATTAATACCTTCTTCAAGCATGACTCCATCTTTTGATTCTTTGTACCACATTACTTGATCAGCATCTTCAGGCTTGTATTTTTGACCTTCAGAAGAATAAATTCCTATTTGCCTGAATAAACCTTCCATCCCAAAAGTTCTTGCCTCATCGGGAACTATAGGAACAATATGTTTGCCGATTTTTTTATCTTTTATTGTATCTGTCATCATTCGAACAAATGACATCGTTGAAGAGACCTCTTTTCCATCTGAGCCAATTAAATACTTATCAAAAATTGAGCTTGAAGGCATATCTAGTTTTTGAGTATGTTGACGCCGTCTTGGTATTGGACCGCCTAACCTCTCTCTATTTTTTAAAAGGTATTGGATTTCTGGAGAATCTTTGGCAGGCTTAACATAAGGCAAATTCTCAATATCTTTATCAGAAACAGGGATATCAAATTTATCTCTAAATGATTTAATATTTTCAAGTGTTAGTTTTTTTACCTGATGGGTGGTGTTATCGGCTTCGCGTGATCCAGTGCCATAACCTTTAGTGGTAAGAGCAAGTATTACAGTTGGGGCGCCTGTCGAATTAACAGCTTTATGATATGCAGCATAAACCTTATAAGGATCATGACCACCTCTATTAAGCTTGTATATATCGTCATCTGTAAGATCATCAACCAT
>Ga0209667_1001010_pt1 | contig 21664 bp, 21 predicted proteins | sample SaaInlV_165m_DNA_2_FD_184682 | JGI IMG/M metagenome (GOLD analysis project Ga0209667, IMG submission 184682) | Marine microbial communities from expanding oxygen minimum zones in the Saanich Inlet - Saanich Inlet SI037_S3LV_125m_DNA (SPAdes)... | ecosystem: Environmental > Aquatic > Marine >... | reverse complement strand
CGGCACATAAGGACACTTGGTCATGAAACACATATCACATAAAGTGCAAGCATCTACTACTGGCTCAAATTGGTCACTTGATAAACTTTCAACATCTTCATTTTTTGACTCATCAATCATGTCAAATAATTTTGGAAACGAGTCACATAAATTAAAACATCTTCTACATCCATGGCAAATATCAAACACTCTTCTCATTTCAGAGTCTAATTTTTCAGGATTTGAAAAATCTGGGTGTTCAAAGTCTATTGGATGTCTTATAGGTGCTTCTGTACTACCTTCTTTACTCATATAATTATAATTTTGGGAATTGATGGTGGGAATAACCCCACCATAAATTATGTTTTATTTACGCAATAGATTCTAAAGTTTTTTGAAATTTACCTGCGTGAGATTTTTCAGCTTTTGCTAATGTTTCAAACCAATCAGCAATTTCTTCAAAACCTTCTTCTCTAGCTGTTTTTGCCATACCTGGGTACATATCTGTGTATTCATGTGTTTCACCTTGAACGGCTGAAGCTAAATTATCTTTAGTTTCACCGATTGGTAAACCTGTAGCAGGATCACCTACTTCTTCTAGGTACTCAAGATGTCCATGCGCATGTCCTGTTTCACCTTCTGCTGTAGATCTAAATACAGATGCCACATCATTATACCCTTCAATATCAGCCTTTTGAGCAAAATATAGATAACGTCTGTTTGCTTGACTTTCACCAGCAAAAGCTGCTTCTAGATTTTCTTTAGTTTTAGTTCCTTTTAATGACATTTTTTTCTCCTTAATGATTGTGAAGAATATATAATCATTCTAAAGTGAATGTCAACAGTTTAGAATTATTTTAATGTAAAACTTAAGTTATTGAAATTATTAATTTAATTTTGATTTTGATTATCAGTTGCAACTTTAATCAATACTTCTACTGATTTAATTTTTTTTCCTGTAATGTTTTGCTTAACGTTTACAGCATCAATTTCAGTGTTGCCACAATCTATTAGTTCATTTGTATCTTCATCAAAAAAATGATGGTGTTCGGTAACATTGGTGTCAAAATAGCTCTTATCACTATTTATTGAAATTTCCTTTAAGTAGCCTTTTTTCTTAAAGGCATGAACGGTGTTGTAAACTGTAGCTAGAGAAATTTTTTCACTTAATTTTTCCTCAATAATTTTAGTAAGATCGTTTATTGTAAAATGAAAAGTTTTTTCAGGTGAAAACAATACCTCGCAAATCTTTAATCTCTGTCTAGTCGGTCTTAAACCAGATTCTCTTAGTTTTTCAGTATATATAGTTAAATTGCTCATTATTGTTTATAATAGTTCTAAACTATTTCTATATTATAATCCTAATAAATCAAGTAATAAAGGTTCTTAAATTTATGAAAAAAAACTCATTCACATATGAAGATCTAATAAGTTGCGGAAATGGGGAACTTTTTGGACCCGGAAATGCTAAATTACCACTTCCGCCAATGCTCATGTTTGATAGAATAACTGAAATCAATGAAAATGGTGGAGCTTTTAAAAAAGGATCTATAAAAGCAGAATTGGATATTAAAGAAGATCTTTGGTTTTTTGACTGCCATTTTAAAGAAGATCCTGTTATGCCAGGTTGTCTAGGTTTAGATGCGATGTGGCAATTAGTTGGATTTTATCTGGGATGGCTAGGAAATCCTGGAAAAGGTAGAGCTTTAGGAGTGAGCACAGTAAAATTTACAGGTGAAGTTTTAAAAAGTGTAAAAAAAGCAACATATATAATTGATATGAAAAAAATTATGTCACCTGGTGAAACTTCTGTTGGTTTAGCCAATGGTTTACTGTTTGCGGACGACAAAAAAATATATTCAGCTGAGAATCTAAAAGTGGGGTTATTTAAATAATGAGAAGAGTAGTAGTTACAGGTTTGGGTGTTGTTTCGTGTTTAGGAAATAATCAAGAAGAAGTATATCAATCTCTTTTAAATTCTAAATCAGGCATATCCTTTTCTAAAGAATACAAAGAACATAATTTAAAAAGTCATATTCATGGTAAGCCAAATATAAAACTGGAAGACCATGTTGACAGAAAAACAATTCGTTTTATGGGATCTGGTTCTGCATATAATTATATAGCAATGAGAGAAGCTATTAAAGACTCAGGTTTAGAAGAAAAAGATGTGAGCAATTTTAAAACCGGAATTGTCATGGGCTCTGGAGGTCCATCAATAGAAAACGTTATTTTAGCTTCTGATAAAACTAGAGCTAAAACACCAAAATTAATGGGGCCTTTTGTAGTTCCAAGAACTATGGCTAGCACATCATCTGCAACATTAGCTGTGCCTTTTAAGATTAAAGGTGTAAATTATACAATGAGTTCTGCTTGTGCAACTAGTGGACATTGTATTGGTCATGCAAGTGAATTAATTCAAATGGGCAAACAAGATGTTGTATTTGCTGGAGGAAGTGAAGAATTACATTGGGCAATGACAGCAATGTTCGATGCCATGACCGCACTGTCCTCTAAATATAATGATGCGCCTGGAACTGCTTCGAGAGCTTATGACAAAACTAGAGATGGCTTTGTTATTGCTGGTGGTGGTGGAGTTTTAGTGCTCGAAGAGTACGAACACGCAAAAGCAAGAGGTGCAAACATATATGCTGAATTAACAGGCTATGGTGCGACTTCTGACGGGTATGATATGGTAGCGCCATCAGGCGAAGGTGCTGTTAGATGTATGAAGATGGCTTTAGCTACTGCTAAAAACAAAATGGATTACCTAAACACCCATGGAACATCTACTCCTGTAGGTGATATAACAGAATTAAGAGGTGTTGGAGAAGCATTTGGTGCTGAAGTACCAAAAATTAGCTCAACTAAATCTTTATCCGGTCACCCATTGGGTGCCGCTTCAGTTCATGAAGCAATTTATAGTTTAATCATGATGAAAAATAATTTCATCACAGCTTCCGCTAACATCAACGACATCGACGATGAAGCTAAAAAATTTCCGATCGTTACTAAAACTGAAACTGATGTTAAATTAAACTCTGTAATGTCTAATAGTTTTGGTTTTGGTGGAACAAATGCAACTTTAATTTTTGAAAAGGTTTAAATGAGTTTAATGAAAGGTAAAAAGGGATTAATCATGGGTGTTGCCAATGAGAGATCTATTGCTTGGGGTATTTCACAAAAACTTGCAGAAGCCGGAGCAGAACTTGCATTCACTTACCTTGGTGATGCTTTAAAGAAAAGAGTAATTCCGTTAGCTGAAAAATTAAATTCTAAAACTACATTCAGTTGTGATGTTGAAAATAAAGAAGAGATTATAAAACTTTTTCAAAATATAAAATCAGAGTGGGGACAAATTGATTTTGTTGTACACGCAGTTGCTTTTTCAGATAAATCAGAATTAACAGGCGAATATTTGAACACAACTAGAGAAAACTTTTTAAGAAGTATGTTAATCTCATGCTTTTCATTTACAGAAGTTGCTAAAGAAGCATCTAAAATAATGAAAGAAGGTGGAAGTTTACTTACTTTGACTTACGAGTCTACTAAAGCTATTCCTAATTATAATGTAATGGGTGTTTGTAAGTCCGCATTAGAGGCAAGTGTTAAATATCTTGCAAGAGATCTAGGTGCAAAAAACATGAGAGTAAATGCTATCAGTGCTGGACCTATTAAAACATTAGCTGCTTCTGCTATTGGAGATGCAAAATTCCTATATAAATGGAATGAAGACCATTCTTTCCTAAAAAGAAACATAGATATCCATGATGTTGGAAATTCAGCATTATATCTATTAAGCAACCTTGCAAACGGTGTTACCGGTGAAATTCACTATGTGGATGCTGGATATAACAAGGTTGGGATGCCAGATCCTAAGAATATCTCTTAAAATATAGTTAAATTTAGTTAAAAATATTAACCCTTATTTTGCAACAATATTGCTTTAACAAATTGTAGAAGATTCAATGAAAGTGAACCCCTATTATACCAAGGATATTTATGCTAGATTTGGTTGATGAAATGACAACATTAGAAGATTTTTTAAAACTAAATAAAAATAGAAAAATTTGGACTATTTCAAAAGATCAAAGTGTAAAACAAGCACTTATTTTAATGTCAGAAAAGAATATAAGCGCAATCCTCATCGTTGATAATAATGATTTTCCTATAGGTATATTTTCCGAAAGAGATTATGCAAGAAAGATTATTTTAAAAGGTAAGAGTAGCAAAGATACATTGTTAGATGAAGTTATGACCAAAGAATTAATCACTGTTACTAGAGATTATAAAGTTGACCAATGTATGGAAATAATGAATGAAAAAAAAATTAGACATCTTCCAGTGTTAGAAAATAAAAAAATTATTGATATTATTTCAATTCGTGATGTTTTAAAAATTATGATTAAAGAACAAAAAGAACTTATAGACCACTTACAAAAATTTATAACTAGTTAAATGAAAAAAATATTAGTACTAGGTTTGTCATGATAGAATAGGAAAGAAAAAAGAACTTATGAATGTGTTTATAATTTTATCAATACTTATAATTGCTATTGGCGTTCTTTTATTGGTAGCTACTCCATCAGTATTATTTACATTGAATTGGAAAGAAAAAACACTAAAAGAAAAAATCCTAATGTTTTTGTTTTACAGTATTTTGGTTTATATAATAAATATCATTCTATGGATTATAAAATGAAAAAACTTTTAGGAAATGTGATTCAGAGTTTGGTTATCTTTAATGATTTGGAGAGATAAATTAGAATCTTCTATACAAGTTGTAAAAAAGTAAAAGATGTTCTGTTGCCAGATGCCCATAAAAAACTCCCGGAACTTTCATTCCAGGGGTTTAGAATTTTAATTTAAGTTACTTATTATTCTGCAGCTTGCTTCATAGAAAGTTTAACTTTACCTCTATCAAAACCAATCACTTTAACTTTTACTTCGTCACCTTCTTTTACAACATCAGTAACTTTTTCTACTCTTTTAGGAGCAAGTTCTGAAATATGAACAAGACCATCTTGTTTACCTAAGAAGTTAACAAATGCTCCAAACTCCATAATCTTCATTACTTTACCTGAATATATTTTATTTAGCTCAGCTTTTGCTGTGATGTCTTTAATAAACTGCATAGCGATGTTTCTAGACTCTTCGTCCGGAGCAGCAACTGTTACAACTCCTTCATCATTCACATCAACTTTTGCACCTGATTTTTCAACAATCTCTCTGATCGTTGCACCACCTTTTCCAATTACAGCTGCGATATCTTTTTTATCAACAGTTATCTGTTCCATTTTTGGAGTGTGTTGTCCAACTTCAGCTCTTGATTCACTTAAAGCTTTATTCATCTCTCCTAAGATATGAATTCTTCCATCTTTAGCTTGTTTTAAAGCCTGCTCCATAATTTCAAATGTAATACCAGTAATTTTAATATCCATTTGTAGTGAAGTGATTCCATCTTTAGTTCCAGCAACTTTAAAGTCCATATCACCTAAGTGATCTTCATCACCTAAAATGTCTGATAAAACACTAAAATCATCGCCTTCTTTAATTAATCCCATTGCAATACCTGCAACTGGTTCTTTAATTGGAACGCCTGCATCCATTAAAGAAAGAGATGCTCCACAAACACTTGCCATTGAAGAAGAGCCGTTTGATTCTGTAATTTCTGACACTATTCTAAAAGTGTAAGGAAATTCTTCTTTTGAAGGTAGTGAAGATTTAATTGCTCTCCATGCTAATTTTCCATGTCCAACTTCTCTTCTTCCAGTTCCAATTCTCCCTGTTTCACCGACAGAAAAAGGAGGAAAATTATAGTGAAGCATAAATCTTTCTCTATGTTGTCCATCTAAACTTTCTAATCTTTGTTCATCATCAGATGTCCCTAAAGTAGTAACAACAATTGCTTGTGTTTCACCTCTAGTAAATAATGCTGATCCATGAGTTCTCGGTAAAACACCAACCTCACACTCGATAGCTCTTACATCAGATAAACCTCTACCATCGATTCTTTTTTTGCTTTTAAGAATATCTGTTCTAACAATTGATTTTTCAAGATTTTTTAATTCATCACTCACATCAAAATCAGAATAATTTTCGTCTTCTGCAAAAAGCTTCTTAGCTTTATCAGTAATCTCTGAAATTTGATTTGATCTATCTTGCTTATCTTTTGTTCCAAAAGCTTTAGTTAAATCTTTTGTAAATTCACTTGCAAGTTTTTTCTTAACTTCAGATAAATCTTTCTTTTCAACAGTCCACTCTGGTTTTCTGCATTCTTTAGCAAGTTCCTCTATCATTTTAATTACTGGAACAAAACCATCGTGCCCAAACTTAACTGCATCTAACATTACTTTTTCTGATAAACCTTTTGTTTCGGACTCAACCATAAGCACAGCATCTTTAGTACCTGCTACAACTAAATCTAAACTTGAATTTTCTAATTCAGCTTTTGATGGGTTAAGAATATATTTTTCATCAATATAACCTACTCTAGATGCTCCTACAGGACCCATAAAAGGCATTCCAGAGATAGCTAAAGCTGCTGATGAAGCATTGATCGCTAATATGTCAGGCTGGTTTTCTTTATCATATGAAATTACTGTTGGTAACAACTGCACTTCATTTTTAAATTCACTGGGAAACAAGGGTCTGATAGGTCTGTCAATTAATCTTGAGATTAATTGTTCACTTTCCGTAGGTCTTGCTTCTCTTTTAAAATATCCACCTGGAATTTTACCACCAGCATAATATTTTTCTTGATAGTTTACAGATAGTGGAAAGTAATCCATATCTGAGTTTACTTTTTTTGCACCTACCACTGTTGCTAAAATAACTGTTTCACCACATGAAGCGATGATTGCTCCGTCTGCTTGTCTTGCTACTTTACCTGTTTCTAAACTTATCTTCTTTCCTGCTACTTCTATTTCCTTCTTATATATTTTAAACATTTCATTTCCATTTAGTTCGTTCGTTTCGTTCCATTCTATCTAACTTGATTTTTATTTTCTTAAATTCAATTTCGACAGTACATTTTTGTAAGAATCCATTTTATTTTTCTTTAAGTATTCCAACAATTTCTTTCTTCTATTTACTGCTCTCAACAACCCAACTGAAGAATGTTTATCTTTTTTAAATTCTTTAATGTGGCTTGAAAGAGTTTCAATTTTGTCCGTTAATAATGCAATTTGAACTTCTGAAGAACCGGTGTCCTTCTCATGCATTTTTAATTCTTCTACTTTTTTCGTCATACTATTTATATTCCTATTTATTTGTTTGTTTTATTAAGTTTTCTATTTTTTCTGCGTATTCAAAAGAGTCATCTTTAGCAAAAAGTATCTTTGGTAAATATTTCATAATTACTTTTTTAGATAAAACTTTTCTAATTAAAAATGAATATTCTCTTAATTTTTTAATAACTTCTTCTGTATCTTTTCCTCCAAGGGGTAATACATATGCTTTTGCAATTTTAAGGTCTTGACTCATTTTTACTTCTGTTACTGTAATATTATTTGTTTCTAAGTTGGGCACCTTAGCTTCATTTCTTGAAAAAATCATGCCTAAAGATTGCTTAATCATCTCTCCAACTCGTAATTGCCTCTGTGACACCAGCTTGCCTATTCTATCAGCCATTTATACTGTTCTCTCTGTTGAGATTGAGCTAAAGGCTTCTATTGTATCATTTTTTTGAAAATCAATAAAATCTTTAAGTGTTATTCCACACTCTTGACCATTATTAACCTGCTTAGCTTGATTTTTTTCTCTAAAAATAGAGCTAATTTTACCAGTATATATTATTGCTCCATCACGTATTAATCTTACGTCAGACCCACTTTCTATAGTTCCTTCAACTACTTTTGATCCAGCCACCTTTCCTGTTCCCGAAACTTTGAATATTTCTAAAACTTGAGCGCTACCCATAACTGTTTCTTGTACATCTGGAGCAAGAAGTCCTGACATTCTTTGTTTAATATAATCTAAAACTTCATAAATAATATTGTATGAAGAAATTTTTATTTTTTCATTTTCAGCTAATTTTTTTGCCTCTTTACTTGGTTTTACATTAAAGGCAATTAAGACTGCGTTAGAAGCTTTTGCTAAAGTTACATCTGTTTCTGTTACCATACCAATATCTGATAAAATAATTTTAGGTTTTACCTCTTCATGCTTAATCTGGTTTATAGCATTTTTAATCGCTTCAGATGAACCGTGCACATCTGATTTTACTATTATATTTAATTCATCTGCAGACTCATCGGTAAAAGCAGATTCTTGTGTTGCAAAAGTTAAAGGATTTCTTCCCTCCTTGTTTTCCTCTGCTCTACTTTCACTTAATGTTTTGGCTTCTTTTTCAGTTTCTAAAACAATAAAATCATCTCCTGATTTTGCAGCACCATTTATGCCTAAAATTTCTATCGGAGTTGATGGTGGTGCTTCATCGATATTTTTTCCTTTATCGTTAATTAAAGCTCTTACTTTGCCCCACTTCAAACCACTAACAAAAAAGTCTCCCTTTTTAATTGTTCCTGAGGTCACAATAACTGTTGCGACAGGCCCTCTTCCAATATCAATTTTTGACTCTAAAACTACTCCTGTGGCTTTTGATTCATGATCTGTTTTTAAATCTAGAATTTCAGCTTGTAAGACAATAGACTCCACCAATTTATCTAGATTTAGTTTTGTCTTCGCAGAAATTTCAATCATCAAGGTATCTCCAGATAGATCTTCGGCTATAAGTTCATACTCTAAAAGTTGATTTTTAATTTTTTTTGGGTCAGCCTCTGGCAGATCACATTTATTAATTGCAACTACAATTGGAACTTTTGCTGCTTTTGCATGTTTAATAGATTCGATTGTTTGTGGTTTTACACCATCATCTGCTGCAACAACTAACACTACAATATCTGTTAATTTTGAACCACGAGCCCTCATTTCAGTAAACGCCGCGTGACCCGGGGTATCTATAAAAGTTAACTTATTAGTTTCATGTTCTATTTGATATGCTCCTATATGCTGTGTTATTCCACCAAATTCACCTGATACTACATTTGCACTTCTTAAAACGTCTAGTACTGATGTTTTACCATGATCCACGTGTCCCATTACAGTTATTATTGGTGGTCTATTTTTTAAATTTTCTGATCTTGACTCTTTTATTTTTTGGATGATTTCTTCAGCTTTTTTTTCTCTTATAGGATTGTGACCAAATTCTTTTACTAAATATTCAGCAGTATCTGCTGCTAGTGTTTGATTAATAGTAACTGTTACTCCCATGCCTAATAAATGCTTTATAACGCTACTAGATTGTTCTGCCATTCTATTTGCTAATTCTCTTACTGTGATAGCTTCTGGAATATGCACTTCTCTTTTTACCGGTTTTAAATTTTCTTTGATTTCTTCTTTTGTTAATCCTCTATTCTCTTTTAATTTAGCTCTTTTAAGAGATGCCATACTTCTTGCCTTTGACTCAATTTCATCACTTAATGCTCTTGAAACAGTTAACTTTAATTCCCTTTTTTTTGTTCCTGGTTTTCCTTTTGAATCTTTATCTCCAGACTCACCCTTGAGTCTTCTTGTTGCTCTTTGTTCAGCTAATTTACGTTTCTCATAATCATTTGTAATTGGTGATGCTGGTTTAGCTTTTAAAGGTGGTCTCGATGAAAAATTTCCTGATGGATTTGCACTTTTTGATCTCACGCTAGTAGATCTATTAGATGTGTTTCTATTAGTAAATTTGTTAGTTTTTTTTTCAATTACAACCGAATTTTTACTTTGAGTTTTAGCTAACTCAATATTTTCTATAGATTTCTTGGCTATGCCAGAAAGTGTTAGTTTTGTTTTTTTGTTCTCCATATTTCATTACTCAATCTTTGTATATTATGTTTCTTGCAGACATAATTAATTCATCTGCTTCTATTTTTGATAAAGCAAAATCTTCAAGATATCCTTGGATTTTAATTCTTTCACCTTTTACAATATCATAACCACCAGTTAATTCATCAGATGCTAGATCTGCAAAATCTGCTAATTTTAAAATTTTTTGTTCACCAAGAGTCACTAACATTCCAGGTGTTAATCCCTTATGTTTAATTAAATCATCTTCTAGACCTAAGTCTTTAATTCTTTTTGAAATATCTTCTTGATCTTTTTGATGAAATTCTTTTGCTCTTTCTATTAATGCTTTTGCAGTATCCTCTTCTATTCCTTCAATCTTTATTAAATTTTCAGGTACAGTATCCTTAATATCATCTATTGAAGAAAAACCTTCTGCTACAAGTAATTGTCCCAAGGTTTCGTCTAGTTCTAAATTTTTAACAAAGTTTTCTGTTTTTTCTTTAAATTCTAACTGTCTTCTTTCTGAGTCTTCTTGATCTGTCATTATGTTAATTTCATAGTTCAAAAGTTTTGTAGCCAATCTTACATTTTGGCCTCTACGACCTATGGCCTTACTTAAATTTTCTTCAGTCAAAATTACATCTAATTTTTTTGCTACACTATCAACATTAACTCTCTGAACTTCGGCTGGTGATAAAGCGTTCGAAACAACTATAGCCGGATCTTCAGACCAATTAACAATATCAATTTTTTCTCCTTGTAATTCATTTACTACTGCTTGAACTCTCGATCCTCTCATACCAACACACGCTCCCACAGGGTCTAGTGAAGTATCTACTGCTTTTACGCAAATTTTTGCTCTACTTCCTGGATCTCTTGCAGAAGATTTTATTTCGATCAATTCATCATAAATCTCTGGTACCTCTTGAACAAATAATTTTTCCATAAATTTTGGATGAGCTCTTGATAAAAATATTTGTTGTCCTCTAGTTTCTCTTCTAACATCATAACAATAAGCTTTAATTCTATCTCCGGCTTTAATATTTTCTCTAGGGATCATTTCATTTTTTTGAATAATTGCTTCAGTTCTTCCTAAATCTATAATTACATTTCCAAACTCCAAACGCTTAACAATACCACTTAAAATTGAATCTTTCTTATCTATAAAATCGTTATATTGTCTCTCACGTTCTGCTTCTCTTACATTAAAACTGATAACTTGTTTGGCTGTTTGAGCTGCAATTCTTCCAAAATCAAAAGAAGGTAGTGGTTGTAAAATTTCATCACCAATTTTTTTATCTTTATTCTCTTCATTTATAATTGTTGCATCTTTAAGATTGATTTCTATGTTTGTATTTTCTGGATTTTCAGCAATTATTAATTTTCTAAAAATTCCAATATCTCCACTGTCCCTATCAATTAAAACTTTAATTTCATTATCTTGTCCAAATTTTGCTTTTGCAGCTTTAGCGATGCCAGTTTCCATGGAATCTATAATTAATTCTTTATCAATAGATTTTTCTAAAGCAACTGCTTCAGCTATTCTAAGTAATTCTAGTTTATCGGCTCTTTTATTTAACATATTTTTATTAGATCCAAAAAAAAATGGGCTTAGGCCCATTTTGTAATTTCAACAATGTACCTGCAATATATAAAGATTTTATTTTATTTCAATAGCAACTATTTAGAAAAAATAGCTTTTTTATCTGTTTTTTCCCAAGAAAATGAACCATTGTCTTCTGGTATTCTTCCAAAGTGGCCATAAGCTGATGTTTTTTCATAAATCGCTTTATTTAGCCCTAACATTTCTCTTATTCCTCTAGGACTTAAGTCAAAATTTTCAGAAATTTTTGCTGAAACAAATTTGTTTTTTTCTAAATCACCATCAAACAAATCTACGTAAATTGATAAAGGCTTTGAAACACCAATTGCATAAGCTAATTGAATTAAACACTTGTCAGCAATTTTTGAAGAAACAATATTTTTTGCAATATATCTTGCTGCGTAAGCTGCTGATCTATCAACTTTTGTTGGGTCTTTTCCAGAAAATGCTCCTCCTCCATGAGGCGCAGCACCACCATAAGTATCAACAATGATCTTTCTTCCTGTTAGACCACAGTCTCCATCTGGGCCTCCTATTACAAAGTTTCCAGTAGGGTTTACATAAAACTCATTTTCATTAAATTCTTTCATAAATTTTTCAGGTATTGATTTTAGCATATATGGTCTTAACATTTCTCTCACTTTTGCTTGATCTACATCTGCTGAGTGTTGAGATGATATTACAACGGACTTAACTCCAACTGGTTTTCCATCAACATATTCAAAAGTTACTTGGCTTTTTGAGTCAGGTTCTATATTTTTTAATTTTCCAGACTTTCTATCTTCAGCGATCAATCTTAAAATTTTATGTGAATAGTGTATTGGTGCGGGCATCAATTCTTCTGTTTCATTACATGCATAACCAAACATAATTCCTTGGTCTCCTGCTCCTTCGTCTTTATTGCCTGATGAGTCAACTCCCATTGCGATATCTGTGGACTGTGCGTGCAGATGACTTTCCACCTGAGTTGCATCTCTCCAGGTAAAACCTTCCTGATCATATCCGATATCTTTAATACAATCTCTAACTTTTTGAATTAAATCATCTTTTTTTATTTCTGGGCCTCTCACTTCTCCGGCAAGCACAACTTTATTTGTAGTAGTAAGTGTTTCACATGCTACTCTAGAAAAAGGGTCTGCTGATAGATAGCTATCTACTACCATGTCTGAAATACGATCAGATACTTTATCTGGATGACCTTCTGATACTGACTCGCTAGTAAATAAAAAATTTTTTAAATTACTCATTGGTGATTTTATTAAATGAAAAAATTAAAAAAATATATAATAAAATTAAGATTATAAAGGTTATATTTCCATATTTTACAAATAAAGTAGGTTTTATAGATTTGCTTTCTGTAAAATCTATATAACCAGTCATTCCAAACTTCACTTGTTTTTCAATTACTCCAGTTGGGCTTATAATGGCTGAAATTCCATTGTTTGCAGATCTAATTAAATATTTTCCATTTTCAATTGATCTAAAAATGCTGTGACTAAAATGTTGTTTTGGACCAATTGATTTACCAAACCAGCCGTCCTCAGAAATATTAACAATATAATCAAAATTTTCATTTTCTGACAATCTACCTGAATAAATTATTTCATAACAAATCAGAGGTAATAAATTCAAATCAAACTTACCGTTTTTAATATTTAAAGGTTTTCTTTCCAATCCACTAGAAAACGATTGATATTCATTTGTAACAGTTTTGAGACCAATTAGTTTTAAAACTTTCTCAAATGGTAAGTATTCCCCAAAAGGAACTAGATCTACTTTGTTATATGACTCAAGTAAATTCAGTTTATTATCAAATACAGCTAAGGAATTAAAGTGCTGATTTTTATTATTTATACTATTTAAACCCATAATTATTATGTGATTAGCACTAAAATTATTTGAAAATAAATTTTCATAAATTTTTATATTTTCTAGAGAAGTGTCTGGAATAATTCCCTCTGGCCACAAAAAAATAGTTAATTGATTTTTTTGTGGATTACTTAATAATATCAATTCTTTAATTAATTTAATTTCATCATTTTTTGAATAAAATCTATCTAAACTAATATTTGGAGAAATCACTCTCATTACATAATCGTTTTTTGTTTTTTTGAGTAAATTAAATTGGTTATTTTTTATTGATCCAAAAATTATGAAACTAAATGCAATAGTTAAAAAAAAACAACTCAATAAAATTTCTTTTTTAGATTTTCTTAAAATTAATATTGCAGGGCACGTAAATAAAGAAATACAAATTAAGTTAAAAGAATAAGTTCCAATTATTGATAATATTTGTATAAAATATATATTTTCTGAGAAAGCAAATGCAATTAAATTCCATGGAAAACCAGTAAAAATGAACCCTCTAACTAATTCAACTGATCCAAAAAAAATTGAAAATAATAAGAACGAAATAATTAGTTTTCTTGAATAAAAAGCTGAAAATAAAAATGTTACTAAACCATAAAATATAGCAAGAAATGCTGGTATTAAAATTATAGTCAAGGGTATTAGTATTTTAAAAGTTTCGTCAAAAGTTAATGATATTGATATCCAATATAATCCGCTTAAGAAATATCCAAAACCAAAACACCACCCATAATAAAAAAATGATTTATTATTAAGAAGTGTTTTTTTTTTATCAAATATAAAAATAAAAAATAAAGTAAATGTTACAAAATTAATTATAAAAAAATTGTACGGAGGCAGACTAAATGCACTAATTGCTCCTAAAAAAATAAGATATATAAAATTAAAATAATTTTTTTTAAACAAGTTATCTAATCTTTATATAAATTTGTTTATAAATTTTTTCTTCTTCTTTAAGCATTTTTTTAAAATCTTTTAATTTAATATGATTGTAACCAAAAAGATGAAGAAAACCATGGATAAAAATCTTAACTACCTTTTTTTTAAAATCTAAATTAGATAAAAATTTTGGTTTGTTCATTAATTCATAACTGATAATCATGTCTCCTAAATAAGGATTTTTTTTTATATTAATCTTTTTTTCTGAAGGAAAAGATAAAATATCTGTTGGTTTATTCTTGTTTCTAAACTTCTTGTTTAATTTTTTAATATTTTGATTTTTTGATAATAAAATTGTTAAATTTACTTTTTTTTTTATAAAGATATATTTTTTAGGAAAAAATTTAATTAAAGTATTAAAAAATTCTTTCTTTCTTTTTATTTTTTTGTCCCAAAAATTATTATCGGACAAAACATCAATGCTAATCATTATCTTTATCTGAATAAGCTTTTACTATTTTTGATACCAAAGGGTGTCTTACAACATCACTATGGTCAAAATCCACTACTGAAATTTCACTTAAATTTCCTAATAATTTTTTAGATCTATTCAATCCAGACATATTTTTATTTGGCAAATCAATTTGTGATGGATCTCCATTGATTACAATTTTTGAATTTTCTCCAATACGAGTTAAAAACATTTTTATCTGAGTATCACTTGCATTTTGTGCTTCATCTAATATAGCAAAAGAATTTTTTAATGTTCTTCCTCTCATAAAAGCTAAAGGTGCGATTTCAATATCACCAATCTCCATCATTCTTTGAATTTTTTCAAAATCAAACAGATCATATAATGAGTCATATAAAGGTCTTAAATATGGATCAACTTTTTCCTTCATGTCACCTGGTAAAAAGCCCAATCTTTCTCCAGCTTCAACTGCTGGCCTAGATAAAATAATTCTTTCTATTTTCTTTTCTAATAACATTGTAAGTCCAACCGCTACTGCTAAGAATGTCTTTCCTGTTCCTGCTGGACCAGCCGATATAACAATATCACTTTGTCTAAGAGCTCTAACATACTCCTTTTGTTTTTCTGACCTTGGTATAACTGATTTTTTAGGCGTCTTAATGATATCAGAAACATTTTGTTTTTTATTTTTTACTTTTTCTTTAATCATAAATTTATCTGTTGATGAAATTATATCTTCTTTTTCAATACTGCCATTATTTATAAATTGATTTGCTAAAAATTGAATAGCATTTTTAACAATTTCATTTTTTTCTGAGCTTGATTTTATTAAGATAGAATTACCTCTTGAATATAAACTAGTATTTGTAATTGTCTCTAACTCCTTTAAATTTTTATTAAATTCTCCAACAACACCTACCAATAAATCATTATCATGAAAAATTACACTTAACGTATCATTTTCAGAATAAACAAATTTTAAGGTTGAATTAATTTTTTTAGTCTGTGTATTTTTCAATTTTAAGCTACCTTTTGATTATAATTTTTTTTTTCAATCCCAAACAAACTAGTTTGGTTGCTGCTTATTACCTCTACTTGTACAATTTTACCAATATTTTTTAAATTGCCCTCAAATATTACTGAAGTCATATGTTCTGTTCTTCCAAATAACTTAGCTTTATCTTTCATTTGATTTTCAACTAAAACATTTACAAAAGTTTTTTCTAAAGATTTATTTTTATTTACTTGATTTTTTAGTAATTTTTTTTGGATAGTATCTAATCTTTCTTTAGCTTTATTCTTATCAACCAAATATAATTTAGCAGCTACAGTTCCAGGTCTAGGACTAAATATAAACGAATAAGAATTTATAAATTTTATGTCATTAATTAATCTTAATGTGTCTTTAAAATCTTCATCTTCTTCATTTGGATAGCCTATTATAAAATCACTAGAAAATTCTATATTTGGATTAATCTTTTTTAATTTTGAATAAATCATTAAATATTCTTGAATTGTATGTTTTCGATTCATTAATTGCAAAATTTTATTGGATCCACTCTGAACTGGAAGATGAACAAGTGGCATTAATTTTTTACTCTTTTTATAAAGATTTATTAAATCTTCACTCATGTCTTGCGGATGTGAAGTCATGTACCTAATTCTTAATAATTCTGGGAATTTTTCTAATTCAAATATCAAATTTGATAATCTAAATTCTTTACTCTCTTCTTTGTATTTATATGCATTAACATTTTGTCCTAAAAGAATAATTTCCTTTGTGCCATTTTTAATTAAATCTTTCGCCTCTTTTATTATTTGATTAAATGGTCTTGAATATTCTGGGCCACGTGTATAAGGCACGACACAAAAATGACAAAATTTATCACATCCTTCTTGTATTGTTAAAAATGATGACACCCTACTATTTTTATTTTTAATTTTATTTAAATAATTAAACTTTGAAATAGCATCGAATTCGGTTTCTTCTTCTCTCTTTTTTTTCTTATAATAGTTTTTAATAGTATCATTAATTTTATGATAAGCTTGTGGACCTATTACTATATCAATGTAAGGCTCTCTTTTTAACATCTCATCATTTTCTGCTTGTGCAACACATCCTGCCACAATAACTATCGGTTTTTTTTTAAACTTAAAAATTTTTTTTACTCTTCCAATTTCGTGATAAACTTTTTCTTTTGCTTTGTCTCGTATGTGACATGTATTAAGAAGATAGCAATTTGCATCTTCATATTTTTCTGTTTTTTCAAAACCAATCTTTTTTACAGAGTCAAAAATACGATTCGAGTCGTATTCGTTCATCTGACATCCAAATGTTTTGATAAATATCTTCTTTAACATTAAGTTATGTTTTTTTTTTCACACCATATAACTCTAATTTATGATCAACTAAACGATAACCGTATTTTTCAGCAACTTTTTTTTGAAGTTTTTCAATCTCTTCATCAACGAATTCTATAATCTCCCCAGATTTTATATCTATTAAATGATCATGGTGGCCCTCATTAAGTTCTTCATATCTAGCCTTACCGCCCTTAAATTCATGTTTGGTTAAAATACCAGATTCTTCAAATAGTTTTACAGTTCTATAAACTGTTGCAATGCTAATTTTTGGATCAATTTTTGAAACTCTGTTATATAGTTCGTCTACATCAGGATGATCATTAGATTTTGACATTACTTCGGCAATGATCTTTCTTTGATCGGTAAGCTTAACACCTTTTGATAAGCATTTTTGTTGAATATTTTCTGACATATTTAATTTTAGCTTAAATAAATAGGATTAATCAAATTTTTTTTAACTTTAAATTTATTGCATAAATAAGGGACGTCTGCATGCTTAATTTTCCTCAATTTATCAAAATCAAGGAAACTAAAACAATAATAATCTATTTTTTTTACTAGAAATAAAGCTTTAATTATTGAAAGTGAATTTCTTATGCCCGCAAAACTTCCGGGTCCTCTATTTACATAAATAGCCTTAATTTCGCCAATGGAACTATTATTTTTTTTGAGAAATTCATTAATTAATAAAATTAATTTTTCAAAATTAACTTTGCTATTTTTATGAGTACAAGTATAAATATTTTCATTAATAATGTGTGTTAAAAAAATTTTATCGCTTGCTGCATCAACAATTAGATTATTCATAATAATAATAATATTTAGCCTTAATTCTAAGGCAGATGAAGATAATATCAAATATTATTCAGATGATAAGGGCATACTTGCTTTGATGTATCACAGATTTGATGAAAAAAAATACCCCTCAACCAACATTCAAATGAATATTTTTCGTGATCAAATCAGAATTATCAAAGATTTAAATTATAATTTTTATAATCCAATTGAATTAGAAAAAAATTTTAAGATACCCAAAAATGAAAAAAAAATACTTTTAACTATTGATGACGCTTTTTCTTCATTTTATGAAGTTGCTTGGCCATATTTAAAAGAAAATCAAATTCCTTTTATACTTTTTGTCTCTACTGAAGCGGTAGGAAAAAATGGGTATATGAATTGGAGTCAAATAAATGAAATAGAAAAAGAACCAGGTGCATATATCGGTAATCATTCTCATTCTCATGATTACTTGGTTGATTTTAAACAAAAAGATTTCATAAAAGATATAAATAAAGCAAATAAAATTTTCATTGATAATCTTGGATACAATCCTATATTTTTTTCTTATCCTTTTGGAGAGTATAGTGAATATATAAAAGAATATATTTCTCAAAATTTTAAATTTTCGTTTGGACAACACTCTGGAGTAATTGATGTAAATAAAGATCCCTACGAATTACCTCGATTCCCAATAAATGAAAAATATGGTGATTTAAAAAGATTTAAGTTTTTAATTAATCTTTTTCCACTACAGTATAAAAAAATTTCACCACAGGATAAATATGTTTTAAAAGAAAATAACCCTCCAAATTTTTCTGTTGAATTTTTTAAAGATCAAAAAAATATAGATAATATAAATTGTTTTTCTGATGAGGGTAATAATTGGAAAAAATCAAATACTTACTTTAATAAAAGTAAATTAGAAATCAAATTTACTGATAAATTTTTTTTTAGAAGAGGTAGGATTAATTGTTCGTTAAATGATAATGGTAACTGGAGATGGTTTGGCGTGCAGTTCTCTATTGAACAAAACTAAATTAAACTTTCCAGATCCATACTTGATGGAAGTAATTTTGCATCATCAAAATCCGTTAATTGATTTTGTTTAATAATTTTTTGTAAAATTCTAATATATTCTTTTCCTGTTGCAGCATATTTATCTAAATAGTCTGAAAGAATAATTCCATCTAAGGCTTTACCTTTATCTCTTAATTCTGCCCTGACACTCCTAAATTCTCTATAAGATGAATGAGTATTAAGATTTCTATGATATGCTTTAACTGAAGCCTGCAAAACCTTAAATTTCATTACTTTATGTGTCGTATCTTCATCGGCCCCAGCAGGTTTTATACCTTCTCCTGACCACGTCCATTGACCAAACAAAGCATTTCCCTCTAAAGCAAATCTAGATGTTCCCCATCCAGTTTCTTTTGCGGCTTGCGCTATTGCCATTGAAGCTGGAATTTCATCCATTCTAATTTTTAATGTGAGCAGATCTTTATTGATCACCCCATACTGTTTAAATTTTTGTTCTAACCATTTTTTTTCTGAACTAGTATTTCTACTTTTATTTAAAACATTAAAGAGTTTTTTTCTCTCTAATCTAATATTGTTATTTTCTTTAATAATTAAAGGTAAAATAATTTGAATAAATAATTCTTTTCTTTTTTTTGTGTTTTCTATCGCCTTCATTTCTTCTGGCAACAAAGACAAAGAAACAGGTTTAACTAATTTTTTTTTTCTAACATCATTTAAATTATAGTTAGTTTCTTCAAACAATTGTTGAATTGTTGAAGCACTTAATCTAACTACATCGTTTGGTAAGTCATCAAACTTAATCACATCGTCAAATAAATATTTTTCTATTATTCCCTCATCCACTTTAGATGATTTAGTAAGCTCTTTATTTACTAATGTTTTGTTAAAATTATTTTTAGAATCATTTTTAATTTCTTGTGAATACAAAGATCTTTCACTTGCGAACTGGATAATTATCGGTGCAACAAAAAAAACAGAAATTATTATTAAACTACTTAAGAAAGTACGTGATAAAATTATAAAACCATTATCTTTTGAATAATTTTTACTTTTTGCCTTTCTCAAAGTAAAACCTTTTTCTTTTAAATATTTCTTTATCTGAATAAAAGTTATTTTATTATATCTCATACTTATTGTGCGACCACCTCTTTTACTTCAGGTATATAATGTTTTAAGAGGTTTTCCACACCTTGTTTAAGAGTCATTGTTGAGCTAGGACAGCCAGAACAACTACCTTGCAATTTTACTTTTACCACTCCATCTTTAAATTCCTCAAACTTAATGTCACCACCATCCTTTGCAACCGCTGGTCTTATTTTGCTATCTAAAATTTTTATTATTTTTTCCTCTATTTCAATAAAATTTATAGTATTTTTTTCTTCTACATTTTTATCAATTACAAATTCTTTTCCACTTGAATAAAAATCATTAATCAAAGAAATAACTATATGTTTAATATCCTCCCAATCTATATTTTCTAACTTATTTATAGATAAAAAATCTTTACCTAAAAATATTCCTGTCACTCCGTTAATTGATAAAAGATTTCTGACTAATTCATTTTTGGCATCTTCTTTCCTTGTTATTTCAAAAGAGCCATTATTAGAAACTATTTTTCCTGGTATAAACTTAAGTGAATTAGGATTTGGTGTTATTTCTGTTTGAACGAACATGTCTTATATATAATGATTAATTCTAACATTTAAACTAATTAATAAATTTAATTAAAAACCTACTAATTCTTTAATTTCTTTAATTTTTTTTGATGCTATTTTGTCTGCTTTTTCATATCCTTTTAATAAGGTGTTATCCAAATATTTCTCATCATTTAATAATTTTTTTATTTCTTTTGAAATTGGATCAATTTTTTCAATTAAAACTTCTGAAAGTTTTTTCTTAAACTCAGAAAAGTTTTTTCCATTAAATTCATTTATAGATATATCTAGACTTTGATTCGTAAGACTAGAGTAAATACCTAGTAAATTTTCTGCTTCTGGTCTTTGAGTTAAATCTTTAAATTCAGACGGCATCGGCATCGGATCTGTCTTGGCTTTTTTAATTTTATTTAATATTTGATCCTTACTATCTGTAAGATTAATTCTGCTTAAATCAGAAGGATCTGATTTACTCATTTTTTTTATTCCATCTTTTAAACTCATAATTCTAGAAAATTCTTTTTGAATTAATGGTTCTGGAATTTTTAAAAAATTTGGAGAATTAAAATCATTATTAAACTTTTGAGCAATATCTCTACATAGTTCTAAATGTTGTTTTTGATCATCTCCCACGGGTACATGAGTAGCATCGTATAACAATATGTCTGCTGCCATTAATACAGGATATGAATAAAGGCCGATGCTTGCATTTTCTTTATCCTTTCCAGCCTTTTCTTTAAATTGCGTCATTCTATTTAACCAGCCAATTCTTGAAACACAGCTTAAGATCCAAGCACATTCGGAGTGTGCTGACACCTTTGATTGATTAAAAATAATACTTTTGTCAGGATTTATACCGCTAGCAATAAATGTAGCCGCTGTTTCTCTTATATTTTGTTTTAATTCTTTTGGGATTTGTTTGGTGGTAATTGCATGAAGATCTACTACACAAAAAATACACTCATTTTCTTTTTTATTATTCAGTTCTACAAAATTTTTAATTGCTCCCAAATAGTTTCCTAGATGGAGATTTCCTGTTGGTTGAACACCTGAAAAAATTTTTTTACTCATCGATTTAATACTTTAGTTTAATATCACTAATTTTAAAAGCTTTGATAAAAATCGCAATTAACAAATATGAAATAAGTCCCGATAACACCACAACAATCAAATAGTATAACTTTAAACTTT
>Ga0209667_1000996_pt1 | contig 21861 bp, 20 predicted proteins | sample SaaInlV_165m_DNA_2_FD_184682 | JGI IMG/M metagenome (GOLD analysis project Ga0209667, IMG submission 184682) | Marine microbial communities from expanding oxygen minimum zones in the Saanich Inlet - Saanich Inlet SI037_S3LV_125m_DNA (SPAdes)... | ecosystem: Environmental > Aquatic > Marine >... | reverse complement strand
CTTGATCGAGAGCTTTCGCAAACTGGGGAGTAAGCCCGTGGTTTGGTTGTGCTATCCCGTACCCGCCTATCCCGGGCGCTGGGGGATTACCGACAAGGTGATGAAGGAGGAGGTCATGCCTAGGCTTGACGAGGTGGCCAAGAAGAGCGGGTGCAAGGTAATCGATCTCTACTCGGCGTTGAGCGACAAGAAGGAAATGTTTCCCGATCTCGTTCATCCGAACGCAAAGGGCGCCACCCTTATCGCCGAGGCCGTCTCTTCGGCCATTAAGGCCGGCAAGTCCAAATAGGAGAAGATTCCCTTTTCCCCTGCGGTTCGAACCGTTAAGCGCCCCCTTTTTCTTGCCGTCGTTTCGATGGTTCGTTAGCTCGTTTGCGAATATCGAATGAAGATTGAAGAACTCACGGACTTTTCTATTACAGCTCTAGACGCGATCAACGGGCTCTTGCCCCAGTTGTCGCCATCCGCTGTCGCTTTGGACGAAAGCGACTTAACGAACATCGTGGATTCGGAGTCTACCAAGCTATTTCTCGCGATCGACGAAGACGGGGTGTTCGGGATGCTCAGCCTCGTGCTCTTTCGAATTTCCACGGGCAGGAAGGCATGGGTGGAGGACGTCGTGGTGGACGAAAAGGCCCGGGGCAGGGGGGTGGGCAAGTTGCTAACCGAGCACGCCATTCAAGTGGCCCGCGAGCATGGCGCCCATTCCGTCGACTTGACTTCCAGACCCTCCCGAGAAGCCGCCAACGCCCTCTATCAACGAGTAGGCTTTGAACAACGAGAGACCAACGTCTATCGTTTCCAGGCATCCTAGGGGGGCGGAACCACTCCACTTTTCCCTTTGTCATTACGAGGAGGGACAAAGCCCCGACGCGGCAATCCAGTCGAAGCGATCGGCAACCCTCCGCATCGTCCCGGCATCCCGCATAACGCCTCAGACTGAATTGCCACGCCCTTAACGGGCTCGCAATGACAGCGCGGGGTGACAGACAGACTTCAGCCAAAAGCCATTGAAATCAATAGGCCGAAGAAGAAAATCCAAAAGATGGCGACGCCAATTAGGATACAGTAGCCGAAAATAACTTTGGTTGTCCGTCTTCCTTGAGCAGGGAAGGCCCATCCCTTTTCTTTGAAGTATTGAAGCACTTCCAGTTTTCGATCGAGTGCATACTCTCCGCGCAAGTGTTTGATTTCTTCTAGCAATTCCTTGGCCTTTGCGCGTTCCACGGGGTCTAATTTGGCTAAGGGGCGCAGAGTCTTGGGAGGGTTGCGACGAAATTTCCTTATCAGCGCCTTGCGTTCGGTTTCCGAAGGAGCGTCCCGCAGAGCCTTTATCCAGTCGATGGCCATCTGCCTGGACACCTGACGATCGTTGTGCAGGCATTCGCGCCCTAACGGGCCATATGGGGTTTGGCAGGAAATCGCCTTGGATCGACCGGACTCGGATCGTTCCCATTCGATGGTTTCGTCACCGGTCCACACCTCTCCGAGTTTGTCCCATGGAATGGTTTTTCTTCGGAGTGTCCCTCCGCTTATGGCTCGACTGGTCAATGCTATGCGAGCGCCTTTGGAGGTATCCACCAATCCCCCTACTATGAATACCACCGTCATCAATCCAAAGAACATTGCGGTTTTTACGGCATTATCGGGAAAAGCAAGGATCATCAAGAATCCCAAGACTACGAAAAGCGCCGAAACTCCCATCAACCATATCTTCTTTTGTCTACCGGCTTTCAGTACGATGGATTCTCTCGAGGGAGCTTTCATCGTTCCATGATTACCGGCAGAGTCATAAAAAACCATTACAAAATGGAGGTGATTTTATAATGGCTGAATCGTCCTTCTTTCTGCTATGGTTCTCCATTTCCTCTTGCTCTTTCCACTTCTCCTACAAGAATTAATCTCCAAAACGTAACCTTGAGAAGGTTTGAGCTGTATTAGAAATGCAAGTCTATCACCTTTACCTCCAATCCAATCGTATCATGAATAAAATCCTATCCACGACCGCCCTGCTTGCGGCATTTGCCCTTTCCGGAGTCACCACGTCTTTTGGCGCTGCTCCCGCCAGCCTATCCATAGACAACCTGTTCGGACCCGATTCGGAAATGACCTTCCGTTTAAACATCAAGGAAATTAAGGAAAGTGGGTTCGTGAAGGGGCTCATGGATAAAAACCCCGAGATTGTCGAATCGATCGAGGAAAACATGGAAAGCGATGAATTGGAGGAGATCACCGACTTGATTGGATTCGCGCCTGAAGACATTGCTGAAATGGGTTTCTCCGCCACTGGCGTGGAGGCAATTATGGAGGCTCAAGCGCAGGGCGAAGACCCGAAAATTGGAGAGGACGTTAATTTCGTAGCTGCGATTCGCGTGGAGAAGGCATCCGATGCGAAGAAATTATTGCAGCTTGTCTTTGAAAAGGCGGAGGAAGAGGAGGGGCCTGAAGTGCGGAAACAACTGGAGGATTCGGTCGAGGCGTTCCAAGGCGCTGTACTCCTGAACGTTCCTCGAGAACTGCTCGAGGAAGAAGAGGTGGACGCCGATATTTCCATCGGAATGCGGAGCATTGGCAAAGAGACCTATTTCGCCGTTGGTCTGACTAGTGGGGTGAAGCGTTTTTTTTCCGGAGGGAAGGTTGACGCCAATTCATCCGAGTCTCTCGCAGCCTTGCCTGCCAAAAGACAAATTGCTTTCGCAATGCCCATCCCGCCAAGCGTTTGGGAGCAGGCAGGCATTGACTTCGGAGACGACAATCCTCTGTTTGCCGGTCTCGCCAACGCCGTAAAGGGAATCAGGGAAGTCGGATTTGGCGCCGGTTTCGCTGAAAAGTCGCTCGGGGTCAACGCGGCCATCACATGCGCCGATACCCAATCCGCCCTTGCCCTATGGACGATGGCTCAAGCCGGTCTAGGCATGGCTCAGCTTGCGGCGGCAGGCGAAGGGAACGCTCCCCCGATCCTCAACCGAATAAAGACGCAGACCAAGGGAAAGAGCGTGATCATTTCCGTTCAAGTGTTGCCCGAGGATTTGGATGAGCTTGGCCAATTCGGTCCCGGAGAACCAGTCTTCCGGGACGATGAAGAACCCGACCCGGAGGAACTTATAGGTGAGAAGGCGGCCGATTTGACCTTGCCTATGCTCGGTGGCGGCGAGTTCGACCTGTCGGAGCACATTGGCAAGAATGTGGTGGTTCTCGATTTCTGGGCCACTTGGTGCGGACCTTGCGTGAAGGCGCTGCCCGAAGTGATGAAAGCTACCGATTCCCTAAAAGGCAAAGGGGTTGTTTTAGTGGCAGTGAACCAAGGGGAAGATGCGAAGCCGATTAACAAGTTTCTCAAGCGTAAAAAGTGGCAGGGTCTCAAGGTGGCGCTCGACAACGAGGAAATCAGTAGTGACGCGTTTATGGTGAGTGGTATCCCACAGACGGTAATTATCGATAAGAAGGGTATTGTTCGACACGTGCACATTGGTTATTCCCCTAATATCGGCAAGCGCTTGAAGAAAGAACTGGAAGCCATTTTGGCCGAGTAAGAGGCTTTTTCAGTTTTCTCAGCATATTTATTTCATAAAGTGCTTATTATGAGCACTTTTATGATTATGTTGAAATAATTTTCATCAAAAACGTCCCAAAGGGGTCGATCATCTCCTATTGGCTATTGTTCGTCAGTTTAACAACTAATTATCAACGCCATTCAAGGGGGCTTCTATCATGATGAAAGTCAACGACTTCCTAAAATATACCATAACACTCGACATAGAGTACGAGAATTACTTCAGCCTCATATACGATACGAAATATCTCTTGGAAGCCCGTTTGGGTCCCGATCGTCAGTTTGTAGCGAAGAAGTCCATATATGCGAATTGTCGCAAACGCGCCGTGCAGAAAGCCGTGCAATGGTTTTGGAAGGAGTTCAAGGGTGCGCTTGGCAGCGTGCACAAGACGATGACTGTTGACGACCCTCATGGTGAAGTTGTCTACAACGAGGATTTTGCCTGTAACGATCTAGGAAACAAGTATCTCAGCGAAGAGACGATCGATAGAGTCATTGAGGAGTCCGATGGAGAACTCTTCAGGGATCTTTCTGAAGGATCGGAGAATCATCCCCCCAACAGCGTCAAGCGGGCTAAGCGTCGCCGCAAGCAAAGCAACGTCATAGCGCCTCGCATGACCCAGTCCCCTGCCGGCACGATTTATTATCGGACTACCATGGTTCCTCAATATTCCAAAGATGGTAAGATTATCCAACGTCGTAAGGTGAAGAACGTGAAATTGGCTTCCAAAACCTTGGACAAGGCTCTTCGCGAAGTTTCTCGCAGAGGTCTTGATCGTGACGAAAAGGTGGATGTAATTTCTTCTGTTATTGTTGAAGAAAACCTGAAGGAAGCGGCTTGAATCATTCTGAGCCTTCGTAATTTATTTATATTTTGCGATGGATGATTCTTTGACCTGCGAAGGTTTTAGTTTATTCTGGCTTTTTTAATTCGATACAATGTCCCTAAACTTTCCCAAGGATTCTTCTTCTGCCTCCGGTCACGGTGGCGATGTTCCTGCCGAACTTGTGCAGTTGCTGATGAAGTACCAGCGACGCATTTTCGCGTACGTTCACACCTTGGTTCCCTCTCGCAGTGATGCAGAGGACATTTTGCAAGAGGCATGTGTCACCATATGCGAGAAGTTCGATCAGTTTGAATCGGGTACGAACTTTTATTCCTGGGCTTGCCAGATCGCTTTTTGGAAAGTTCGCGCAGCTCGCAAGAAGTTCGCTACCTCGAAGGTGCTCTTCAACCAGGAAGTCATGGAGGTCATTTCGGAAACTCGTGTCGAACTGGAGGACGAATTGGACGAGCGCCACGAAGCATTGTCGCGTTGTCTGGGCAAATTAAATGATCGGGATCGTCGCATGGTCCTTATTCGCTATGAAAGCGGTAATAACGTGCCGCAAGCGGCCCAATCCTGTGGACGTACCATTCAAGGCGCATACAAAGCACTTACTCGCATACGCAAAGCACTCTTTGATTGCGTCACTTTCGAACTCTCGCTGGAACAAGCTAGATGAGCCTCTCCGATCAAGAAATTCTTGAACTGCACGAGCTTCTCGACGCTCTTGTGGAAAACAACCTTGCTGGCGAGCGTCGCAAGCGGTTGGAGGAATGGTTGGCCGAAAGTGACGCCGCTCGCAGGCATTACGTCCGTTTTATGGACATGTCCAGCAGCCTTTGCTCCTATGCTGAGGAACGGCTTTCGGACGAGGATGATGAAGGCGTAGTCCCCTTTGAGCCCGATAGCGGGAAACTGGTTCGTTTTTTTCGGCCATTGGCTGTTGCCGCTGGCATCGCGATCGTGGGCTTCTTTGGATACAAGAGCTACTTGTCCAGCAACAATCAGAACCTTATTGCAGAAAAGCCTTCGGCTGAAACTTCTGAATCGTCAGTTGCGTCTAGCTTTGCCTTGACCTCCGATACGGTGGGGGTTCTCACTCGCGCCGCCGGAGTCGAATGGGATGAGGATTCCGACTACCGTCCCTTGCCTAACGAACCTCTTCGTGCCGGGACACTCAAGCTCAACGCGGGTTTAGCTCAGATTGAATTCCTTCAGGGAGCCAACGTGGTTCTTGAAGGTCCGGTTGAATTCGAACTTTCCGGTCCTAACGAAGGGGCTTTAGTTTTGGGTAAACTTCGAGCCAACGTTCCTAAAGTGGCGAAGGGCTTTTCAATTGATACGCCCAAAGGCAAGGTGGTCGACCTCGGTACCGAATTCGGTCTAAACGTCGAAGAAGACGGAGTCACTGAAATCTACGTGTACGTTGGCAAGGTTCTCTTTGAGGGCAAGGATCGAGATGCCGAACTGGCTTTCGAAGAACTGGAAGCCGGGGAAGCCGTGTTCGTCGACCAAAAGGGCAATTTGACTTGGATCGACATGCCGTCCGAGCCTTTCTTCGGTACAGCCGACCTCGCTTACCGATCCATGGAGGAATCCCAACGTCGGCATTCGGCATGGGTTGAACTGAGTGAGGAACTGGCTGCTGATCCTCGGAATTCACTTTATTTCACATTTGACGATCACCGTTCTTGGTCACGTATCCTTCGCGATGACGCTCAATCAAAAAAAGAGCGTCACGATGGCGCAATCGTCGGTTGCAAATGGAGTGAGGGACGCTGGCCCGGGAAGGGTGCTCTTTCTTTTGCGGGCGAAAATGATCGAGTTCATCTCAAACTTCCCAAACCCCTGCGATCCGCCACTCTTGCTTCTTGGGTGCGCTTGACCGAGATCGGGAGCGTTATGAATCCCATTGTTTGTTCCCCTATTAAAGATCCGAAGGTCGCTACTTTGGGGACTGCTTGCTGGGGGATCGATGGAACAGGACGTATCGTTCTTCGAGCCAAGGGAGTTGATTCCATGATTAAATATGTTTCTTCGGTTGCTTTTCGAAAGGAAAGAATCGGCCAATGGACTCACTTGTCGACCACTTACGACGCGGATAAGAAAATGGTAAGTCATTATGTTGACGGTCGTCCGTTTAGTCGCGAAAAAATGCAGGAAAACCTGCCGCTTTTCTTTGGAAAAAGTGAACTTGGCCACAATGGCGGAAAATATAAAGGCAAGCCAAGTCACGGTTTGCACGCATCGATTGACGAATTTTTTGTCTTCAATGAAGCCTTAGGCGAAGAGGAAATTCGTCGTCTTTACGAGATCGGCAGACCATATGCCTTGCCTCCGCGTTTGGCTCCGGTTTTGCCCTGAGAATCGAGTTGTCTCTCTCTATTCTTCACGGCATGACTTCTTTTGTGTCATACCGTTTTCTTAGTTTATTTGTAGGTCTGGCTATTCTTCCTGTTTCCGTACTGGAGTCGGAGGATTCCTTACTCCGGAAAGGTTCCGGGCATTGGGCCTTTAAGCCAGTCAAGCGATCTGCTCCTCCTCGGGTCAAGGATACACCTAACCCAATTGATTTCTTCATTCGTTCCAAGCTAAGTCAAAACGGACTCGATCCGGCGCCAGAGGCTTCCAAAGCGGTCTTGTTCCGCCGTTTGTCCCTGGATCTAACCGGACTGCCGCCTTCCTTTGAAGACTTGCGAGAGTTTCTGAAAGATGAACGACCGGAAGCCTTTGAGCGAGTGGTGGACAGGTTTCTTGCTTCGCCTCATTTCGGTGAAAGGTGGGGGCGCTATTGGTTGGACGTTGCTCGTTATGCGGACACGAAAGGCTATCTAGCCGGTGGTTCGAGCAGGCTATATCCGTTTGCCTACACCTATCGAGACTGGGTCATTCGGGCTTTTAATGAAGGAATGCCATACGATGAGTTCGTGAGTAAACAACTCGCCGCCGATCTGATCGTGGATTCTCCAAATCATCCGGATCTTGCTGCTCTCGGTTTTCTAACGGTTGGTCCTCGTTTTCTTAATCGCCGCCATCTGATCATTGACGATAGAATCGATGTGGTTACTCGAGGCTTGATGGGGTTCACCGTCGGTTGCGCCAGATGCCATGACCATTTTTTCGATCCTATTCCTCAGGAAGACTACTATTCTCTTTACGGCATATTTAACTCAGCTCGCCAGCCGAAGGAATTGCCTCTTCTTGGGCAACCCGACTTGGCTTCCAAGAACTACCGGGAGTTCGAGAAAAAGCGCAAGGGATTGGAGGCTGTAGTAAAAAAACATCTTAAATCAAACTGGGATGCCGTGCGTTCCGTAGATGGGCTGACTGCCTACTTGCAGCTCGTTTATGATGGGCGTGAACTTTCGGAAGACCGGTTCGAGGCTCTTGCCGTCAAACGTAAACTCTTTCCGAAGTTGGCTCGTCGTTGGCGTGCTTTTATAAAGGTGAAGGCTAAGCAAAACGATCGTGTTTTTGCAGTCTGGCGTGCTTTTGAAAAGTTGAATCCCGATAAATATCCAAATGCCGCAAAGTCCCTTTTGAAGCATGCTCCTCCCTTTCCTTCCTTTCTTTTGCGAGCTCTTCGAGGGCTTAATGAAAACGATTTTAAAGAAGTAATCGGATGGTATGCCTCGGAGTTTGCGTCATCTTTGAAAAATGCAAACTCCGGTGCTCAATCCAAAGGAATGACGTCCTTTGTGAAATCTTCCGGTTTTCCCGTTGGCTTTACCGTCGAAGGCATTGAGGGATTTTTCGATACCAAGGCTCGCAATCATACGAATTCTCTCCGTTCGAAATTATCCAAGCACAAGTCGGAGCATCCGGGTTCGCCTCCAAGGGCCATGGCTTTGGTTGATGATTCGCTGTTGCGTAATCCTCGTATTTTCGATCGGGGTAATCCCAATGCCCCTGGGCGAGAGGTCTCGAGGCGCTTCCTCGCCGCACTCTCTCACGGTGCCGAACGCACACCTTACGAGCAAGGAAGCGGGAGGCTCGAGCTTGCCAAATCAATCCTTCATCCCGCCAACCCCTTGACCGGTCGTGTCTTCGTGAATCGGGTATGGATGCATCTGTTCGGTTCTGGTTTCGTCCGTACCCCAAGTGATTTCGGTTTACAGGGCGAAAACCCAACGCACCCACTTCTTCTTGACCATCTCACATACCGTTTCATCAACGAGGGATGGGATGTGAAGCATCTCATCCGCATCATCACCAGTTCCGCTACTTATCGTCAGAAAAGCACTACTGCTCCAATCCAAGATCCTGAAAATCGACTGTTGTCCGTAATGAACCGAAAGCGCCTCGATTTCGAGGCAATGCGAGACTCCATGCTCGCCGTTTCCGGCGAACTCGACCTAGCCATGGGCGGTCGGCCTGTTGATCTTGCCAAGAAGCCTTTTCCCGTTCGCCGGGCAGTTTACGGTTTTATAGAGCGTCAGAACTTGCCTGCGGTCTTCCGTACTTTTGATTTCGCCAACCCTAACATTCATGCCCCCCATCGTTTCGAGACCACTGTTCCCCAACAAGCACTTTTTGCCCTCAATGATCCATTCGTTCTGGCTAGAGCCGAAAAATTAGCTCGGGAAGCCGAATCATCAAAGGGAACTGATTTGTTGTCGGAAAAAACGCCCGAATCAGTAAGTCGTCTCCTCTTCCGTAGGATATTGCATCGGGATCCTTCTGCAAAGGAGTTCGCTTCGGCAAAAGCTTTTGTCGGATCGACTCCTTCTCGGGCCAAGTTGGCCGACTTAGCCCAATCCTTGCTCGTATCCAACGAATTCTTTTTTGTAGATTAATGTTTTCAACTACTGAAGAAAATTTACCCTTTGCTCGCCGCGACTTTCTCGCACGGTGCGGGATGGGTTTTGCCTTGCCTGCATTAGGTGCCTTGTGTGCCGAAAATGCCGTTGGTCTACCCGCGACGAACCCAATGATGGCGAGAGGCCCTCATTTTGCGCCAAAGGCCAAGCGTGTGATTCATTTGTTCATGAATGGTGGCCCTGCTCACATGGATACCTTTGATCCCAAACCCGAACTGAGCAGGTGGTCGGGCAAAGCCTTGCCTGAAGGTCGTCGTCTGGGTACCGAACGTAAAACTGGGGCGGCTTTCGGATCACCTTTCAGTTTTCGCCGATATGGCCAGAGCGGCTTGCCCGTTAGCGAGATTTTTCCTCACGTAGCTCGGCATGTCGATGATCTCTGCGTGGTGCGCTCGATGCATGCCGATGTGCCGAATCACGAGCCGTCCCTAATGCTGATGAACTGTGGCGACGGTCGTTTGGTGAGACCTAGCATGGGTTCCTGGGTAACCTATGGACTCGGCTCGGAAAATCAAAACCTTCCCGGATTCGTGGTGTTGTGTCCCGAAGGTTATCCCATCACCGAAACGCAAAACTGGCGTTCTGCATTTCTTCCCGGAATTTATCAAGGCACATACGTCAATCCATCCAAGGGAGGACCTTCCGAGGTTCTGCCCAACCTGAAACCCGCTCGATCGGATGACAGGCAAGCGAAGCAACTGGATCTTCTCCGATCCTTGAACCGCGAACATTTCGAAGAGAGGGGAGGGGATCCTCGCCTTGAAGCTCGAATTCAGTCTTTTGAGTTGGCTTACCGGATGCAGATCGAAGCCAGTGATGCTTTCGACGTTTCACGAGAATCTTCCCGTGTGCGCGATTCCTATGGTTCAGGGGTTCATGGCAAACAATGCTTGATTGCTCGAAGGTTGGTGGAACGCGGCGTGAGGTTTGTTCAGCTCTGGCATGGAGCAGGCCAACCTTGGGACAGTCATGATGAAATAGAGAAAAACCACAGACGCTTGGCGAAGGAATGCGACCAGGCAATAGGAGCCCTTCTCACTGATCTCAAGCAATCCGGTTTATTGGAGGAAACTCTGGTGCTCTGGGGTGGTGAATTCGGGCGTACTCCCACTGTCGAATTGCCCAAGCCGGGATCCAACGCCGGTAAGATCAATGGACGAGACCATAACCATCATGGATTTTCGATTTGGATGGCAGGGGGCGGCGTCAAAGGAGGTTTCGCCTACGGGGCGACTGATGAATTCGGTTTCGCTGCGGTGGAGAATCCTGTGCATGTTCACGACCTGCATGCTACGCTGCTGCATCTCTTGGGCTTTGATCACGAGCGACTTACCTATCGATATGCGGGCAGGGATTTTCGTCTGACCGACGTACATGGCAAAGTCGTTACCGACCTGATCGCTTAGAGTTATTCCGCTCGGATTCCTCGCAATACTTGGAATTTCGCTCCCATATTACCAGGGTGCAGCAGTTCCATGAGGGTTTGCCTGTCGGGGTCAAACTCGCCTCCCTTTCCCGTTACTATGGCTTCACAGGCAGAGGATGCGTGGCCTAGCAAGAAGGATTCCTGTCTCTCGACTTGGACTTTGGCAAAGCCGTGATCCCTTAGAACTGCCTCAAGCATGTCCCAACAGACGTGACAGGTGATGTCTTGCTCTCCGGGTGATGCTAGAAGGTCATCGGACAGGCGGTGTCTCTTATAGGTGCGGGCAACGCCTTCCGGTCGCCGCCTCGTGAAGTCTTCCATGGAGAGTCCGTAGTCAAAAGTGAGAAAGAGCCCTTTCCACTCCTTCGAGCATAGGTCGATGAGAGAATCTTTTGCTCCAGTCGGGAGATCGAGCAGGTAATCGTGGGGAGTTTCTGGCGAAATTTCCTTTAAAAGGGAGGGAATGCTGTCGGATTGATGTAGGTCAATTTCTCGGAGACCGCTTTCGGTTACCTCTACTCCTCGTTCCAACCAAACTTTCTCCTTGTCGAAGCGAAACCTTCGAAAAGGTTGGGCATCCAGCCATTCGTTGGCGAAAACGATGGCTTTGGGAGGGATGTCGAGGGAATCGAAAAGCCGAATGGTTTTCGTTGCCCCGAATTTATGTTCAACGCCTTGTAAAACGGATCGGTCCGGTTCGGCTGCTATTTCAACGAAAGTGTAAGTATTGAGATCGGTATCCCCCAATAAGCTTTCACACGCTGCGACCACCAATTGGCCGAAGATCGGACCAAGGCTTTGGGCGGTATAAAAATCGGTTTCGGGAGAACGGCCTACACGCATTTTGGAAGTCGAGTAGTAACCGACCTCCGGCGCGTAAAGGGTGGTGGTGACAAAGGTGGGGTAGTCCATTTGTCCCTTCTCGTCGGTCGCATCCCGAAGTGCTGCGATTAGATCTGATTGAGGTTTCTCGTTTGACATTGGCATTTGCTAGTTCTTGGGGTAAAGGGTTTGGGGTGAAACTCAAGCAGGTTGTCGTTTGGGGCATACCGCCTTTTCTGCTGCTGATTGCCCTCTTGGCCTTGTGGAACAATCCTGTGACGCGAGCCTATTTTGATGGCGATTACTGGAAGGCGGTAGGCAAGTTCGGGGAATCCCTTAGGCTTGCTCATGCTCGCTACGTGGATGACGAAAAGGCCGAGTACGAGACCCTTGTCGATACTGCTTTAGATGGAATGACTTCGGCGCTTGACCGGCATTCCAGTTATTATCCTCCACCACGTTACGAAGAATTTCAGAATGATACGAAGCTACAATATTTCGGAATTGGCGTCGTTATTCGGAAAGTGGAGGAAGGCATATTGATTGCTCGCGTTTTTCCAAGCGGTCCGGCGGAGGTGGCCGGCGTGCGCCCGGGAGATTTTGTGGCCAAAGTGGAAAAAACTTCCGTTACGAATCTTACCCTTTCCCAAGTTAGCGACTTAATAAAAGGGGAGGAAGGTACCACAGTCCTAGTTGGTTTGCGTGATGTGGTTGGCGATGCACGTGAGGTGGAAGTGACTCGTGGGCGAATCCAAATGTCCAGTGTTGATGATGTTCGCGTCGACTCCAACGGTACGGGTTACTTGCGCCTTGAGCAGTTCACTGCCCGTACGGGAAATGAACTTCTTGCCGCACTTGCCGATTTGGAGCAAGATGGCGTGAAGCGTCTGATTCTAGACTTGCGGGACAACTCGGGTGGTCTGCTTTCAGCTGCCGTGGAGGTGGTGAGTGAGTTCTTAGAGGAAGGCAAGCTCGTGGTGTCGATTAAAGGGCGAAACAATTATCCCGAAAGGAGTTATCATTCCAAACCCAAAGGTCCATCACGATCCTACCCATTGGTCATCCTTATTAACGAAGGCAGCGCCAGTGCCTCTGAAATTGTTGCCGGAGCACTGGGGGTGTCGGGTCGAGCGAGGTTGGTAGGCGAAAAGTCCTATGGGAAGGGTTCCGTACAGACGGTCTTCGGGCTAGAGGATGAATCTGGGTTACGCTTAACCACGGCGATGTACTATCTTCCCGATGGCTCTACTATTCATGAAAGTGGCATCATTCCCCATCTGACTGTTCCTTGTGACGAGGAAATGGAAGGCAAACTCCGTATTCAACGTTTTCAGGATGCATTCTCCGATCCCGAATCTTTCGAGAAACTTTTTGGCTTTGCCCCGGTTCGCGACAAACAATTACAGATCGGACTGAGCTTGTTTTCCGGTAAATCGCTTAAAGAGATTCAAGGTCAGCTTGAGGCTCAGGAAGCACTTGAGGGAAATCCGTGATTCTGGGCATCGAGAGTTCTTGTGACGAATCCGCTCTTGCCCTTTTTTCGCCTGATCAAGGAATTGTCGGCGAGTGGGTAAACAGTCAGATACCCACTCACATAGAGTATGGTGGCGTCGTGCCCGACATTGCGGTTCGCGAGCACCTTTCCAACTTTTTCGTCCTGCTTGACGAGGCGGAAAAAGAGGGACGTCTCAGGAACTCCGTATCTCGAATTGCCGTAACTTGCGGTCCGGGTTTGGCAGGTTGTCTCGCAGTAGGCCTTTCCTTGGCCAAGACGCTCGGACTGCTCTGGGATGTTCCCGTCATTGGCGTCAATCATTTGCGAGGACACGCATTGTCACCCTTCCTTCCGCTTTTTCCGAAGCAGGAAGACATCTTTGCCGCTTACCTTCCGCACCTAGGTTTACTTGTCTCCGGCGGCAATACCATTCTCTTTCGTATTGATGAAGGCCAGTCCATCGAGATTCTAGCTGAAACCGTTGACGATGCGGCAGGCGAGGCCCTTGACAAAGGAGGAAAACTTTTGGGTATTCCTTATCCCGGAGGTCCCATTCTCGAGCAGCATGCGATAGGTGGAGAGCCTCGAGCTTTCGATTTTCCACGATCTTTTTCAGATCGCAGCGAGATGCGTTTTAGTTTTTCCGGTCTCAAGACCAGCCTGTTGTATACTCTTGAAAAGCTCACCGACGATCAAATTAAGGCATGTTATGCTGATCTTTGCGCGTCCTACCAAAGTGCGGCGATTGACCAATTGGTGACAAAAACCAAGCACGCCTTGGAATCGAGTGAATTTTCCAGCCTCGGTCTTTCAGGGGGGGTTGCCAACAACAAGACGCTTCGTCGTCTTCTGGCTGAATTAGCCTCTGAACAAAGCATACGATTTATACCGGCAAATCCCTGCCACACAGGAGACAATGCCGCAATGATCGCTTTTGCCGCGCATATCGATCGGGAGTGTGTTACGGAAGATTCTGCAGCACTTACTTTTCAGCCGTCTCTTCGATTAACTTGATTTCAATTTTACCCTGTTCACTAACGGATATTGTCGACCCATTTGGAGTTCCGAAAAAAACTCCAAAAGTCGCTCGTTCTTGCCTTGTTCCTCCAATCCTTGCATATTCTCTTTTTTTTCCTATTTAAGCACCCATGATTTCCGACTCAGAAGCACCTAAGAAGCTTTCAAAAAATGAAAGTATCAAGGAAAACAGCGATTTTCTTCGAGGGACCATCCTCGAAGGTCTCGCCGATGATTCAACTGGTTCAATTTCCGCCGATGATTCCCAACTAACCAAGTTTCACGGCACATACTTGCAGGACGACCGAGATATCCGTTCCGAGAGGATAAAGCAAAAGCTGGGAAAAGCCTTCTCCTTCATGATTCGTATCCGAGTGCCCGGAGGCGTTTGCACGCCATCACAGTGGCTCGACGTCGATCGACTCTCAGATCAATTTGCCGATGGAACTTTGAAGCTCACTACTCGACAAGCATTCCAGTTGCACGGAGTTCTCAAGAGCAACCTAAAGCAGACGATTAAGGAAATAAACGATACCCTGCTTGACACTCTTGCCGCTTGTGGCGACGTAAATCGAAACGTGATGTGCACGCCTACTCCTTTCGAATCCAAAGCACATGCCGAAACCTTGAAAATCTCCAAGGCCATTAGCGAACATCTTTCACCTCAGACGAGTTCCTATGCCGAAATCTGGCTTGATGGTGAACGCAAGGTTATCGACCAAGGTGAGGAAGTTGAACCCATTTACGGCAAGACCTATCTTCCCCGAAAGTTCAAAATTGCCGTTGCAGTTCCTCCGCGCAACGACGTTGACGTTTTTTCAAACGACTTGGGCTTCGTTGCCATTGTCGAGGAAGGAGAGATTGTAGGCTACAACGTACTTGTCGGCGGGGGTCTCGGAATGACTCACGGCAAAGATGCCACATACCCTCGAATTGCAGACGTCATTGGCTTTTGTACTCCCGATCAAGTTCTTCAATTGGCCGAGGAAATCGTTAAAATCCAGCGCGACTATGGTGATCGTTCCGATCGTCGACACGCTCGAATGAAGTATACAATTGAAGATAGAGGGATCGAGTGGTTCAAGGAAGAATTGAATAATCGACTGGGTCGGGTACTCGAGTCTTCACGGGAAGTCACTTTTGATGCCACGACCGATCGATACGGGTGGACCCAAGATCATGAAGGGAAATGGCATTGCTGCCTCTTCGTAGAGGGTGGACGTCTTCGAGATTTCGATGGAGTGAACGCCAAATCGGCTATTCGTGAGATTGCGAAGATCCACAGTGGTGATTTCCGATTGTCTCCCAACCAAAACCTAATCGTGGCACGGGTGGATGATGCAAATAAGTCCGAAGTGGAAAAGATTCTTGCTGATCATGGATTGTCCGACTCGGCCAAACTGTCGGGTCTTAGGCTCAACTCCATTGCATGCACTGCTCTCCCCACTTGTGGTCTCGCATTGGCCGAGAGCGAACGTTACCTCCCAAACCTTGTCGACGAACTGGAAAAGGTCATTGATGACTTGGGCATTCGAGAGGAATCCATCGCCATACGTTCTACAGGTTGTCCAAATGGATGCGGTCGACCTTATCTTGGCGAAATCGGTCTCGTCGGCAAGTCGCCTGGCAAATACAATGTTTATCTTGGTGCTGGTTTTGACGGTGGTCGACTCAATAAACTTTACAAGCCCGCCTTGACCAACGACGAAATTGTCGCTGAGCTTACCGTCGTTCTTAGACGCTATTCTGACGAGCGCGAGTCGGGCGAACGCTTTGGTGACTTTTGCATCAGGGCGGGGTATGTTAAGGCGACTATTCAAGGTGCTGACTTCCATAACTAAAATTCTGCATTGTTGCAGAAAGGTAACTTGAAGTGAGCAGAAAGCGTGGAGGTGGTAAGCGTGTTGCTCGCCGAACTCATGCCGACCTGCATACTGGGATTTCAACCCTCAATGAGGATGAAGCTTTAGAGTTGGTTGAGCAGTTGGGAGACGATGCTTTCCTTTTGATTCTGGATCAGGTTCAGGATCCTCGTAATCTAGGCGCTTGTTTACGTTCCGCCGACTGCGCAGGGGTTGATCTCATCGCGATTCCTTCTGGACGTTCCGTCGGGATTACGGAGGTGGTGCGTCACGTAGCTGCTGGGGCTGCCGAATCGCTGCCCATTGCCCGTGTGCGAAATCTTTCTAATTTCCTGCGGGCGTTGGCGGAACTCGGGATTCGTTTGGTCGGAACTTCTGATCAAGCCAAGTCGACCCTTTATGACCTAGACCTGAAGGGGCGACTTGGTCTTGTTGTTGGAGCGGAAGGTGGTGGGATACGAAGGCTTACTGCTGACTGTTGTGACGACCTTGCCAATATCCCCATGCAGGGAAGTGTGGATTGCCTGAATGTTTCCGTGGCGACGGGCGTGTGTCTTTTTGAAGCCGTTCGCCAGCGGAGTAGTTTAGGCTCTAGTTGACGGCGGCTCTTTTTTCAGGAAGAGGTCGCTTCCGCTGATGCTATTGCTTCCTTCTTTCCGCCTTGTGCTTGCTTGGCCAATGCCCACTCGCAAACTGTGGCGAAAGCCCCGGTGAAAAGCAAGTCGCTCAGCAATGAGTTTCGAAGAAACAAGTATGCAGGCGGATACCCTGGTTGACCTAGGGTCAAAGCCTGCCAAAGACCTACTAGGGATTTGGGGTAGACGGGATTGTAGAGCCAGGCGCAAGAGCAAGTGACGACGTAAAAGATAAGGGAGCATCCCGCCGCTCCTCCCAATAAAGTCGTCCACGATTTGCGTTTGGCTATGTACGTGCCTGCGAAAACGGCCAAACCGTACGAACCGTAAGTCGCGAGCATGAAGGGAGCGAAGAGATTTTCTCCGTAGGTGGGGTTAAGGACTAGGTCCGATCCGATCACGGCAACGGCGGGAATCACCCAACCGATTGATCCTCTTAAGTAAACGGCACCGCAAAAGAACAATGCCAATACGGGCGAAAAATTGTGCAAAGTGGAGTTTTCAACAGGAAGATACCTTGACCAACCGATCGCTAGAATGATGACTGCTGCACCAAGATGAAAGGCGAACCCCTTGCGTGGGCGAAGGTTTGGGGAAGACTCTAGTTTCATAAACCTTTAATTCTGCAGAAAGTTAATGGATGTCGCAACCTTTACTATTCAGCAATTGTTTTTTTGAGTAATTTCATGAGACGGTCGACAAAGGGTCTTTGCTCTTCCTGTAATTTCCGTTTTGCGTCTTCCGGGGAAAGCATCTCGACCCTGTCGATTTCAGGAAAGGTCCACATGCGACCAGTACCTTTTGGGTATTCAAGGGTGATCTTTTTGCACTTAAGAATGCTCCCTTCTTCCCAATTCCCTTCAAAAGCCCAGGCATATACTTGCTTGCGATTCTTTTGCTTGATTGAACCTAGATTAATGAATGGACCTTCCGCGTCTTTTCCCGTTTCCTCCTGGAATTCGCGGAGCGCTGCGGCAAAAACATCTTCGTTTTCCTCGGGTTCTCCCTTCGGGATGCTCCACCATCCCTCGTCGCGTTTTTGAAAGAACGGTCCACCGGGATGGGCTACCAGCATTCGAGGAGTATCATCTTCTTTGTTGGAACGATTAAACAGGAGGAGACCTCCGCTGACTTTATTGGCCAAGGGGAAACAATGGTTGGAGTCAGCTGAACAGTGGGCGATCTTTTCGCAGAATCACTAAATCCCAATCTTCATTTTTAAAGCGTCGAGCCTTTGGTCGAAATGCTATTTGTCGAAAGCCTAGCGCTTTATAGCAACGAATTGCAGGTACATTGAAGTGAAAGGCGTTAAGCGTAAGGTGAGTGTAATTGAGTTCACCAAATGCGATGCGCAATAGTTCCGAGCAAAACGATTGGCCGTAAGCTTGCCCTCGGAGTTTAGGTTCGACGATTACTCGGCAAATGATTCCTTCACCCCCTTTTTCTCCGACTAATTCGCCGTAGGCTACGAAATCCCCATGTTGAGAAATGCCTGCGAATGGGTGCAAGTTTCCGCGATTCAGGTGTGAGATGAAGTTTTGTGGGGTAGGGGAGCCTTTAAAGGTGTTTCCCGACCATAATTTCAGTCCCCGTTCGGAATCAGTCCAAGAGAGCAGTCGGGATACTCTGCTCAGGGTGAATGGTTCAACCTTCAACTCCGGCAAGGCATTTTTTTGGGGGCATTGCTTAACTTGCCTGCTTCCATGGCTTTCTTGTTGAAAGGCGGAGCTATTCTCCTTGTTTGCTTGGAGCATTTCTCAACGCCTTGCTAAAATAATTAGGGATTGCGGAGAGACTTGCTTCGTGCCCGCAACATTTCAGGGGGCTTGGGGCGAAGGCGAGAAATAGGGTTTAAGTTTGGCGGGTAACCGCCTTTGGTCTGACTGAAGATAGCTTTGGCTTTTTCGTCGAATGTCCCGGCCTTTTCAAAATTGTCTTTGTTGAGGTATACAAGCGCCAGTCCCGCATAACATGCACCGACGTCGGTGTGATTTTCGCCATACCGTTTTTTTCTGTTAGCCAATGCTTTTTCGAGCAGACCAATCGCCTCATCTCTTTCCCCCTTGGCTTCTTTAACCAGAGCCATGCCTTCCTGACAGTCGGCGACGTCGGGATGGGTTTCTCCGAAAGTTCGCAGTTTCACCTTCAACGCTTGTTCGTAGAGTTCCGAGGCTTCGTCATATTTGCTTTCGGCATCAAGCACAAAGGCGAGGCTGCATCGGATGGTGGCGACGTCGGGATGGTGAGGTCCTTTGGTGAGGATTATTTTCAAGGCGGACTCAAAAGCATCTTTTGCCTTTTGGTTTTCTCCTGAAAAGTAGTGAGCTACGCCCATGTTGTTGTAGACTACGCCAATGTCTTGGTGGCGATTTCCTTGAATAGGCAGCCTGTTGGCGAGTACGTACTGGTAACCTTTTAACGCGGTTTCGTAATCGCCCGTCTTGCAGAGGTTGTCGGACTTGCGTTGCATGACGGCCAATTCGTATAGGCCAATCCTATTCTGCCCGGAGACTGTGATTGCAGATGTGAAAACAAGGATGGAGGCTATGATTTCCGTTTTCATGAGGGAGATGGAGTTTTTCTATATTCAAGCACAGTAGCTCTGTCCGATTAGATGATCAAGTTCCAGCAAAGGCTGTTCGCTTAAGATAGTCAAGACCCTCGACTTCCGAATGATGTCTTTATCGAAAAATTCTCTTTCCGAAGAAATAACTTTGCCAAGAGGGGCATCTTGGTTTTGTTCAGATATATATTCGGGCGACAAGCAATCAACCAAGGAGAAGAATCAGACATGACAAAATCCAACAGGACACTTATTGGCATTATTTTAATGCTTTCCGCAGCTCTCTTCGTGGGGGCAATTTGGGACAAGACCGAGGCAAAACTGAAGGTCATCAAGGCAGGAGTGGATGAAAAAGGACACCCGATATGCGTGAATAAAAGCCAAGTTTACCTTTTTAAGAAGAACGAGGCGGAGAAAACCATTACTTTCTTTTACCACGATCCTGTCTCGGATGATGCTTCCGTAACGAAAACATTCGGCGAGACCGATAACCTGAATAAATATTGGGACGAACTCCTCAAGAGTTGGTAGCTTGTCCTTCGAAAGCTAGTCGGGTTTCCCCTTTTGTGTTTGGGGTTTTCCCGTCATTGGAACAAAGGCGACGAGCAGAGAGTTTTCTTGTTCGTACCCATTTGCCGTGCGACGAATGATCACTAGACGCTGCCTCGTCTCGCCCACGGGAATGATCATCCGTCCCCCGACTTTCAACTGATTTAACAACGATTGAGGCACTGTTGGAGGGGCCGCAGTAACGATAATGGCGTCAAAGGGACTCTTTTCGTTCCACCCCTCGTGACCGTTGCCAATTCGGATGTCGGCGTTTTCGTAACCCAAGTCTCTCAACAGTGTTTTTGTGCGTTCTCCGAGTTCTTGGACGATTTCGATGGTGTACACCTTGCGAACCAATTCAGCAAGGATCGCGGTTTGGTAACCGGAACCGGTGCCAATCTCCAAGACGCGATCTCCATGCTGAAGGTTTAATGCCTCCGACATGAAAGCAACGACGTAAGGCTGTGAGATGGTTTGCCCGAAGCCTATCGAGATGGCGTGGTCATCGTAAGCTTCGCGACGTTTGTTTTCCGGTATGAAGAGATGGCGTGGTACCTTTCGCATGGCTCTCAACACTCGTTCGTCGTTGAAACCTCGCCCGACGAGTTGTCGCTTTACCATGAATTCACGATCATCGAAATGTGTTCGAGAAGTGCTTTCCATGGATGGTGTGGGAAAGTGGTTAGCCCAAATTGCCGAAACCTCTTGGTCACTGCGAGATGGTGCGGGCACCCGGGATCGAACCGGGGACACCAGCTTGGAAGGCTGGGGTTTTACCGCTAAACTATGCCCGCGTTTGTGAAGCTTCGACCTTTTAAGGTGTTGACGCTTTGGGTCAAGGTGAATTGATTTCTTAATGAGGTGATTGAACGCTTCGGTGGGGTAGGGAGTCGGATGATTTGCCTGCTTGGTCTTGGTGTCAATCTTGGCGGATGCGGGTTCGCTAGAGTGGAAAAATACAAAGGGGATGGAATAATGAGTAAGAAATCGATGTGGATATTGGTGGGAGCAGCCTTCGCCTTGAATGTGGTGGGTCTTCTATGGATTCGAAATGAGGTCGTCGGACCTGTTGCCGGAATCGAAGCTGAGGAGGAATCGGTCTTGCGAGTTGCGGTTTTCCAGCCCGGAGAGGACGAACTGGCCGAGGATGCGGACAAGCTGTTAGTCGTATTCAACCGGGAGCTTGTTCCTGCCGCCGAAGTCGGTAAATCGATGGGGTGGCAACCTTTCTCGATGGAACCTCCCACGGAAGGACAATGGCTATGGAGTCGGACGAACGCGATGGAGTTTCGCCTGAAGAACCCCTTGCCTGTCGGTAATCGTTTCACCGCGAAAGCTTCGGCTCATTTCGCCGGTCAACTTGGTGAACCCTTGGAAGGGAAAAAGGAATTTGTCTTTAATTCTTCCTCCCTCCGTGTCGAACATTGCTCGAATCTAGGTCGTATTGACGGTAGGATTCGAGTGGAATTTCGCTTCAATCAGGACGTTGAGCCCGATGTTCTTTCCGCAAACCTTCAAGCGTCTACCGGCGATCCTGTGGCCAAGCTGAAGGGGGAAGTTCTTAGCAGCGGGCTTACTCGCCGTCACGTGGTGGCTTTTGAAGAGCCTGAAGATCGGCTTTTGGTAGTGAAGTTGAAGAAAGGAATGGCAGGTGTGAGTGGGCCTCTTGGACTGAAGAAGGAATTTGTGAACGAAATCGAGCTTCGTCCCACTTTTGCCGCTCTGCCCGCACGTGCTCCTTGGCGCTGGGGGACGGAGGAAAAAACGTCGGTTGAGTTAAGGTTTAACGAAATGCTCGATCCGTTACAGACCATCCCCCGTATTTCGGTAACTCCAAAAGTAGAGGGAGTGACGTCAACGCTTTCTCGATATGGTATTCGCCTTTATGGTGCATTTGGTTCTCCCATGCGGCACTATGTCGCCAGAATTGAGGGAGATATAAGATCATTTGACGGGCAGGTGTTGCCTGCAGGAACCAAGTTCCGTTTTAAGATGCCTAGCCGGTCGCCTTCGATAGAATTCGTCCGGTCTCGGGGTGTCCTTAGCCCAAAGGGTAACCTGAGTCTGGAACTGAAGACCGTTGCCGTTAGCGACGTCCGCCTTTCCGCGACCAAGGTCTATCCCAACAATCTGACAGCTCACTTGCGTGGACAATATCTTAGTCGAGTCGGGCGGGAATTGTTTTCCGAGGTTGTGACGATTGAAGGCGGAGGCGCCAGTTCGTTGAAAACGACTCTCATCCGTTTGAGCGACTGGATCGATAAGCCTCTTGGGTTGTATTCCATTCAGGCG
>Ga0209667_1000988_pt1 | contig 21974 bp, 31 predicted proteins | sample SaaInlV_165m_DNA_2_FD_184682 | JGI IMG/M metagenome (GOLD analysis project Ga0209667, IMG submission 184682) | Marine microbial communities from expanding oxygen minimum zones in the Saanich Inlet - Saanich Inlet SI037_S3LV_125m_DNA (SPAdes)... | ecosystem: Environmental > Aquatic > Marine >... | reverse complement strand
GGCACGAAGATCCTTATGCAGATGAAGCAGCAAAAATTAGAGCTGAATGGGAAAAGAATAACGGTCAATAATCTGATTTAGATTATTTTCTATTTTATTTTTATTTTCAAAAGATAAAATACAGATGCATGTGTTATTAAAAAATCATAATTTTTTGAATAATATGAGGAAATGTTGGAGAAAGGGATTAATTCAAGATACGCGTATAACAATAATGCACCAGTGCTATTATTGTGAACAAATATTTGATTCAAAAGAAGACCTGTTTGAACATGTAGAAATTCACTCAGATATGGAAAGAAATAAAGAAATTATGGATAGAAAAAAACAGACAGATAAAAGAAACGATACTAATTAAAAAAAATAGAGTAAATGTCAAAATTTATCAAATTCTGGTAGGGATATAACAATTCAGATAGAAATCCACATGGATTGGGTTGAAGCATTATTAAGAAAATCGTGTGATAAAACACTAACAAAAAGTGAAGTACTTCATAGTCTATTTCACATGATTGAGATTAATGAAAATACTATGAATCATATTCAAAATGACAAAAATGATTTTGGTCCAGAGTTAGAAGAATTAAAACAAACAGAAATCAAAGATTTAGACTTTCATTTGAAATATTATCGAGGATTAGTGAATTATATCAATTCAGTTCCAGAAAGCAAAATCATTGAAAATAAAATATAGTAATTTACAATCTCAATTTATTAAAAATTAAATTATACTCTGATTTTTTTTCAAAATTTTGGCCAAAGTTAGTATCTTCATCATATTTTTGACGTTGTGCATCTAATAATTTTTCCAATAGTTCAATTTCAGATGCAATCATTTTACCAGAATCCTCTTTTGCAAATTGTTTTCTCTGGTCTTCATTTTTACCTCTAGTAAGAAATTCTTTTTTATAAAATTTATTTTGTAATTTTTCTAGATTTTCATTTTTTGTTAATTCTGCCAAATCAAAATGCCCTTGCTCATGCTTTAATAGATCATTAGTAGTATGAGCATTTCTAACAGATGACAGTAAAGGATAAAATTCTACAAACAGTGAAATATTTTCAATTAAAAATACAATTTGGCCATCAAGAGTATCAGAATTTACAGTCCAAGTGAAACGATATTTTATTGTACTGTGAGAATCTTCAAAAAGTGCAGGGTTGTGTTCTGCTTTAAAATCAGACCATTTAAGAAAATGATCAGCAGACCATTCTATCAGATCATTTTCAACCATAATAATTCATTTTCTTCTTAATTTGATCCTAATTAATTTCTCTTCCCATCACGGCCACTAAATTTTCCAAAAGATTGGGATACATCAAATCCAAGCCAAGAATAGTTTTTGTTAGTCAGAGATTCATGAAATTTTTGATGTTCAATGAGTGTAAGATCACCCCAATTTCCATCATAAAGAAATGAACATTTCTCAAATTTGGAGTTTTTACAAATGCCTTTACACAATATAATCAAGATAGTAGTATTACAGATCTAAGTTGAAAAATGTTGTGAATAATGATGTTTTTTGAAGGATTATTGAGATACAGTGTAATATGAAAATAAAATCAGGCATGAACTTCTATTAATGGATCGCTTTTTCAACCCATTTTGATTAAATTTCAAGACATGTTTTATTTTAAGAATTTTCGAATAGTAAATTTTAGAAATATTGGAAGCAAGATGATTGCGGGTTTGATGTTTGTATGTAACTCCCAAAGAGTCGATGAAAAATAACATCAATTCTGCTTGCTTTCCAAATTCTATTTATAATTAAATCAAAAAATTATATTAAAAATTCATAATCATGAATTAATGAAATATCATATGCATGATTTTATATGGACTATTCAAAGAAAATTATATCATGAGTGAAGGGAGTACAGAAAAACCAAAAAATAAAATCGTTTTTGTCACCATAAAAATGCCAGATGATAAAGAATATGAAATCCCGTTACCTGCTAAAATTTTCAGTTCTGGAAGAGAAGGGTTCTATGCTCAAATTCCAGCATTAGTATATGAAGATGAAGTGTATGGAGGTCAAATTCAGATTTGGAAAAAAACACCAAAAAATTAAGTGAATAGTATGAATACAAAATTTTATGTTACAATGGGAATATCAGTTGCAGCATTAGCTGTGGGGCTAATATTATTATTTGTTGATTTTTAAAAATTTAATATTTATTGATCAACTTAATGGATGAGAGTCAATAGAATAATCAATTTGTTCTTGTTTAGTAAATAATTCTAAATTGAGATTTAACAGCAGATTAATATTTTGAAATGCAGGGCATTTTTTATCTATTGAAAAGAGTTCTTCACAATTTGGACATTGTATAATAGAATGAGAGCCCCAATCACATTCAACATCATTAATAATCTCAAAAATTACATCAGTATTACAAATGCACTTTAAAGGAATTTGAAATTTTTTAGATATGGTATTAGTCATATTTTTTAAAAATTAAATATGTTTTATTAATGTCACAGTATTACTATAGTAGTATGACAGAATGCCCAACATGTAAACTTGCAATGGAATCACACTCAACATCAGAATTAATGGAATGTTGTATGAAGCAGGTAGGAGATGAATTAATTGAAGAAGAAATAGGATCTTGTCCCAATTGTAAACATGAAATAAAGAAACATGCAGATAAGGAATTAGCAGAATGCACGATAGAATTTCTAAAATCAGGCATCAAGAATCAATAAACAAAGATTAAACGACAGAAAAATCACAAATATTTTATGAATCAATCCACTAGGGAATTAATTTCAAAATATTCACCAATGTGGACAAACAAACAGGTTTGGGAATTTGATCAAGTAAATGAAGAATTAAGTTTTGATATGGTTTATGTCAAACCAGGCAATTACGATGTCAAACTATGGAAATCAAGAGACGCACACCCAGATTCATACATTCGTGACGTAGTGGTTAGAACATTTGATAATTTATTAGATAATGAGGAATTATGGATTGCAAATAAGGGACAGACAAAATTAGATGAGAAACACAGGGCATACCTCATGGCAGTAATGACAGATATTATGATAGAAGAAGAAGTGTGTCTTAATTTTAGAATAGAAGAGGATTGTCTAGTAGTTAACATAGATAGAGATGCAGATGTAATTGATTGTAAAGAATTCTTTGAGGAGTTTTACCATTTAGCTACAGGATTCAATTATGATATCAATACAGGCATACCAGAAGATGAAACAGAAGCTGAGATATACCTAACACGACTACAAGAGGAATTTGATGATAAAATGAAAGTGCAGTTAGGAGATGAATACCTGCCAGGAAATAATGACCCAGATACATTAAATGCAAAATAATTACACGAATAGAACATAGTTTAACATAATATACTAGAAAATATTAAAAAAAACATTGTCAGAAAGAAAATCATTTAGGGGATTTAAAAAAAGAGAACCAACATTATCAACTGAACAGAAAATTGAAAGTTTTATTTTAAGAAATTCAAAGAATGGTTACTTTACGAAGGTGTCTACAATCCCATACAAATTTGAAATTTCAGAAAGTAGAGCATGGGATATTGTTGGAGAATTTTTGTCAAATGGATCATTGGAATCAATCCATGATGAAAATACCGGAGATATGAAACTTTGTGAGTCTGGAAAGACATACAGTATAATGGATTTGGAGAAAAAACGAAATAGAGAGAAATATAGTAAAAATAAAAACAACACAAATCAAAAAAATACTAAACAAAAGAAAGAAAAAATTAAAAAATAAATCTAAAATTACAAACTCTTAATTTGTACCAAATACAATTCAAATAAAATGGATGATGAAAATTTACCATCACAATGTCATCCATTAATTAAATCAAAAAAGAAAAAACAGGATACAAAAGATGAAACAGTGTAAATTATGTGGAACACCTCTTGGAAAAGAACCTACAACTGAAGAATTAGATAATCATTGGAAAAAACATCACAATTGGCATAGAGATGAAAACAAAGATAAAACTCCAGAAGACGCATTATTAAAAAAACGCGATTGAGTAACGTCTTGGAGTAGTGGTCGTTTATAGCATGCCTAGACCACTAAACGAAGACGTTAAAATAAAGAAAAATTTAATGTATAAAAGAAAACAGTTGCAGTATCCAAACATCTGTTTGATTTAAATTAAAAAATGAAACTAATTTTTAGAATTTTAGCCAAGCCATTTATCAATTATTCTTACAATAAGATAACATGAGAGATGATTTTGCAGAATACACAAAATGTGAGCCATGCAATAATGCATTAATTTTTTGTGAATGTAATTGTCCATATTGTGGTAAAAGAGAAAAATGCGATTGTGAAATGAATACACTATCAGTTTTATCTTAATTATTCATTTTTCAGGCGAGAGAAACTTCAAAATCAAATGAGGTTAACTACAAATTAAGAATGAGAATTCGAAAGCATTAATTTGATAATTTTTTTAGCATACAATATGTCATTTGAAATTGATTGGTATAGAAATTTCTACGGCATTACATGGGGTAATGAAAAAAATAAACTGGTAATATCAACAGTGTTTGAAGATAAAGTAATTGCTACAGAAATTTCCAAAGAAATTGAAAATTGGAGTGATAAATTTACAAGATTAACAATTATCGAAAAAGTAGATGATGAATTTGCAATTTGTTTCTATCAAGATCCTCAAATATCAAAAAGTACCAAACATGTAGGATTATTCAGGACTGGTATGAGACAAAGTAGTGGTTATGAACAAGCAAAACCGTGGATTGAAGAAAAATCTATTCTTTTACAAATTTCTTATGCTGCAGATGTTAGAGACATAAACACGTATGAACAGATATCCAAATTAATTCCAATGAGAAAATGTAGAATTATTTCTGAAAAAAAATTAAAAAACCAAGAATTCTATTATGAAAGAACTGCAAATATTAAAAATTAAAGAAAAATAGCGAGATTCAAATAAAAAAATGAATTACTCACCATTCATGGTCGGGTATACAGTATAACTCAAATTCAATATAAAGAATCACTATCAAATCATCCATAGAATCCATACAGACGAATCGTTCATCTTTGTTAAATAGAAATTATAGTATTCTAAAGTATGAAAAATAATAATACCCAAGAATCATGGGAAGAAATAATCGGTGTATCCTGGCTCATCTCCGAGGAATAATATTTCACAATCATATTTCCCAGTTGAAATTACCAATGTAGATTAAAAACAATAATGGATATTCAGAGTTTTAAAAAAAATTGTTTCTTTCAACAACATATTGATTAGCACATTTGATATTTTACCAATTCTTTAAGTATAACTTTGACAGATATGGTTTCATGGGTTTTGAAAATCTCTTAAAGAGAATTATGGATTCAGATGTCAACATAAGACATAGTTTAGTAACAGATAATGAAGGAAATATTCTAACTACAAGTCATAGAGATGGTGTAACAAATTTTCTATCATCTGAAGAAACAGAAACAGCATTGAAAAGAGCAGCAACTGCATGGAAGGGAAGAAAAGAATTAACTCCAAAAATTGGTGCAGGAATATATGCAATTGCAGTTTTTGAAAAAATTACAAGAATTACATTTCCATTAGGAGAGGATAATTTGATTTTTGTCAGCATGGGTTCGGATTCTGTAAGAACTGATGTTCATGAAGGAGGTCAGAAACAAATCGTTCAACACGTATTAAACATACTTAGTCGTGATCCTACAAAAGAATGATTTTAAATTTTAAAATTGTCACTCATTGATCATACTAAAGAATGCAAATATAGAAACGATAACGATATGCCACATACCAATTGTTATTGCAAATGCCACAAAATTATCATGGCAGAATCAGGGAATTTAGAATCAAGGACTTTTTGATTTTTCAGGATCAAAATTATCCATAATCTCAGAAACATTTGAGAGAATTGTTTTTCTAATTTGTTCTACAGACATTCCAGAAGTATTCATGAATTTCATTTGATCAAGTAACGCAAAATGTACTCGACCACTAAGATAATCCACGATTCCAAAATTTTTTTTAGGAAATTCTGTAATAAACAAATCATGTTCAAAAACATCATCGGGTTTATCAGTCATCAAGATAATTTCTAAAAAAACCAATTATAAGATTTCCAAATATTCATTAACTCCTCACAAAAGTAGTCGTTATGACAGAATTTACTCATAAACCATACGACAAAATTTACGTTCGTGACATGATAAAACTAAATCTTGATGATCTCATCGGAATGATGTCATCATTAGAGTCAGCTCACGCATATTGGGTAGACGGTGTACTATTCGCAAGTTTTGCCATGACAGAATCAGAAGAATTGGCAAAAAAAGAGATGCAAAATGAGATGTATTTAGATAAAATAATTTTTGCAAAATATGAGAAATATACAAAAACTGTCAAATCATCAACTAATCTAGAGATAGGCGTACTAAACATGCAAAAAAGTAGTTTATACAAAGATTTGATAATATGGTTGAAATTACAATCAATCTGGAATGAATAAGAATTCAATCAGATAATATTTTTAGAATAAATTAAAACTTACTGTGCAGACAACAATGTGTGATCCATGCTTATCATTAGACATGTTGAATGAATTTGTTCATCAGTATGATACCCACAAGAATTACAAATGAATTGTTTTTCTTTTGAACACACATCACATTTTTTGTAAACAGTAAGGCCATCCCCACAGTGTCTACATAGATCATATTGCATGTAATCATAATAGTAGATTATCAATTTAAACGATTTGTAAATTAGATCAAACTAATTAGTTGAAGCTACTAAATTATTTTAAACTCGTGACTAACAATTAAAAATTTTAAACAAAAAATAAAATTCCCAAGTTTGGGATTTTTAAAAATTTAATTTTATCATAATGGTTGAAATCCATAAGATCTAAATTTACTAAAAAATGCATTAACTATTAGCTATTACTTTGGATGAATTGAAAAGAGAAAGTTATGTGAAAGAAAAAAGAATGAAAATGTATGAAAACTAGAAAGGAGATGGAGAAATTTAAAATGGAATTGATGAGTACTTTGAAAACTACAGATAAACCATATTATGGGTTATCACTTGAAAATTTTGTTCTCAACAATTGATAAATTTCTATTAGTTTTGAAACAAAAACAAGATTTGGTCTACTGCTTAGGATAGCCCAAACCTCTAGCCATAGGATTAGTCAGATTGATGACTATTTCAACACCCTATGGATGATGTTGGACAAAATGAATCCTATATGAGTTATTCATTGAAATAACAAACATGCAATGTCATTATTTACTAGGGTAGGCAAAACAAACCAGATGAAAGAAGAAAAAAGAATGAAGGCCGTCATAAAATGTAAATTTTGTGGAAAGTCAGATCATGTGGAATATTTGGGAGGTCTTGATTGGTTTTGTAACAAGAGATGTCATTACAATTATAGACATAAGGAAGAAAAGACGTAATTTGATATGGCATATTACGCCTAAGCTGAAAAAATAATGGTAAATTATTTATCTATTTTATTAAAATGATAGAATAAAATCAAACGTATCTTTCAAGTAGATTTCAAATAATCACCGAAATGAACATACACTAGTGAAATACACCAAAATTTGAAATGATTTCTTTTGAACATAGACTTCTTAGTGAATATAGAATAAAAATAGCAAAAATTGAAACACTGGCCAAGGCGATCATTACTCATAGAGAGCCTAAAGGAGAAGAAGCCAAAGGAGCATCAGAATTCCTAGATGTTTTGATTAATGAGACAGACAGATTCTATGAAATGAACAGTGAGATTCTCTCAAATAATGGGAAAAGACCCCATGCCCGTTCACGATTATCAGAAAACAAACAATGGAATGATAACGTAGAGCAATACTATGAAAGAAATCCACGTAGAAGACCTAGAAAATAAAACATATTTGAGAAATAATCAGGTACATGGTTTGTCTAAAAATAATACAGATGAAAACTCAGTTACACTAAAAGAATTAGAAAAAAATCTCAGTAAACAAAGAAAAGAAAAATCAGAAGAGAAAATAAAAAAAATATTAAATAAAAAGCAAATTGATTATGATACTGTAACTGTAATTTTAGATGTGTTTAGAAAATCTAAATTCGAATGGAAACCAGAACATTTTGATGTTTTTGATGAGAAACCAGAAAAATTTAGAGGAAGAGTATTACCAAAAAACTACAGAGAGTGTGTGATGTTAGGAGTAAGATTAGGAACTATGAGAAGTAAAATCATATACAATCTTAGAGACAGACAATTAACAGAAAAACAACGTCAAGATATTGATGAATTGATTTGGGATTTTATTTGGTATCAATGGAAAGAATCACGTACAATTCATGATTTTACAATAGAAAAGGAAGTATAAAATAAACAGCAGTCATTTTAAAATATTTTGTAATCAATATTCATTTCCAGATAAAAATTTAATCTAAATTATTTAAATAATATTTTTCAATTCTTTCATTCATTGGTTCAATGTAATCACTACAAGGTTTAACAAATTCTTGACGAGTATTTTTTTCACTGCTGACTAGAATTACTACTTGATTAATTTTTTGACCAGTTGCCTCTTGAAACATTTGAGCATAACATGTGGTTTGTAAATAATATTCATACATGTAATCATCAATCTGAGGTTTTCTTTTTGTTTTATAATCAATAATAGATAATTCTCCATCATAATATGCAATAAGATCACTAGTTCCTGCAACTTTTAATTTATCAGAATACATTCTTTGTTCAATACATGTAACATCAGAAATATTTTCCAAACAGGGTTTTAAATTATTAAAATGTGCAATAGGTAACAAGTCAAATTCTTCTAAAGCAAGACAATCACTGAGATAGTCTTCAATTATTTTATGAGACTGAGTACCAATATGTTGAGCTTGAGTAGTAATGTATTGATGGGCAGGTTCATTATCTCGCCAATTTTTTAATCCATTTTTTTTATCATCAGTTGCAGTTGCAGATAATATTGTACTAATTGAAGGGTATACATCATCAAATTTTGTTTTATACCAATGACCATCATCTCGATCAAGTAGTGTAGGTTCTCGTGTCTTTAACATTTGAGTATAATTTACCACAATTAAAATTCAAGAATCAGGTAATTTAATGATTGTAAAAGATGTTATTTTATCATTTTTTGAAATTTTTCAAATTCAGATTTAGTTTTTACAAACTGATCAGTCATTATTTTTTGTATTGAAAAAAGATTTTCTAATTTTTCATTTATGATAAAAATAGATTCTTCAAAAATTATAGTATCAATAAGTTCGTCATTAGGATATACAATATACTCTAAAAAATCATCATCAGTCTGAATCTTTAGTTTAAACCCCATGAATAGTCCCAATTCATCATCTTTGTTTAGAAAGCCAATTAGACTTGCTCGAAGTGAAGTGTCATTCTTAATTGCATCATATCGTAAAATATTTTCAGAATTTTCATCAACGATACATGCAACAGGTGTTCCCTTTACATGTAAAATCACAGATTTATGAGTGACCATAAATTCTTCAGAATCAGGCATTTTATCTAACGGCATCAGATTATCTCCTAAATCAAACCATTAATCAAAGCAATTCCAACAACTATAGCAATTACCCCAATAGATATTTCAATAAATTTAGACATTAATGTAATCTAATAGAAGATAATTGTAATAAAGTTATGATATGGAATTATTTTACAGTAATGATGATAGAATAGAGTTTTCATATATTCATTAATAGTAAATTTATCAAAAATACATTCATGAAATTTTGTTCTAATTGCGATACTAAACTCACACAAAATTCTGCAGATGTAGGAGGTCCAGGAATTTGTCCCAAATGTAATCCCGAAAAAATCATTCCAAGAAAACCAACGTATGGGGTAAATTATTCAGGACGAACTAAACAATGCTCCAAAGGATGTGGTTCAGAAATTTACTGGGATGAAGAATTCAAATCAGATAGTGGTAAATTTATTCCACTTGATGCAAGAACAGATGAACCACATAATTGTAATGGTCCTGTAGATTCAGGAACATATTATCCTGATGAAATAAGAAAGAGTAGAAAAATATCCACAGTACCCCCAACTATAACAAATACAATTAAAGAAAAAAATGAAATTACATTACCAGAAAATATTTTATTTGATGTTGGTAAGATATCAAAATTAGAAATAGACAATGATAAAATAATTCACGAAATAGTGCAAGGTCATAAAGATAAGTCATTAGCAATAATTCATTATGAAAAATTGATGGCACTAGAACCAGAAAAAACTCCAATTGACAATCTTAATGATGTGTTATCTAAAAATATTATTTCAGGATTAAAAAAATATGGGTTCGTAGGAGTGCTACCATTCCAGGAAGAATCAATTCGTTTAATTCTAAAAGGAGACAACACCATTATTTCTGCACCCACAGGATCAGGTAAAACAGAAGCATTTGCAATTCCAATTTTACAAAAAATAACTGAAAATCCGATAAATGGTGTATTTACCTTGCTGATTTACCCACTAAATGCTCTAATTGATGATCAAATATCAAAAATATCAAATCTAATTCAAAAATGTGAATTAGAAGACACGGTTTCTGCATATTCAATTCACGGAGGTCAAAGTACAGAATACAAGGATAAAATTATTTCAGAGTCATATAAAAAATCAATTATTCTTGCAACCAATTTTGATTTTATCAATTATCATTTAATTTTACAAGACAAGAAATGGAATCAATTATTTAAAAACGCAAAAATCATAGTAATGGATGAAGCTCACTCTTACACCAGTTTTCATGGTTCTAACGTGTATCATGTATTAAAAAGAATGAAAAATTATATGAATGAAATTCAAGTGATTGGTTCATCAGCAACTTTGGATAACTCTAAAGAATTTTTTTCAAACATGTTTGATTTACCTGAGAATTCTTTTTCATTTGTTAAAAGTGAATTCAGGAGACGTCAAAATATGCATAGGTTTTTCATAATGCCTAGAAAATTTGGACAAAGAACAACAATGGAGATGTTGTCATCCATTTGCTATAAAAATAATTCAAAACAACTTGTGTTTAGCAACACACACAATGATGCAGAATTTTTGGCATCAAATGTAGAGGAATCAAATGAAGGAATTAGAATTCAGATACATCGAGGCGGTCTTGATCAAAAAGATAGAAAGTTATACGAATCACAAATGAAGGAAGGGGAGCTGGATGCATTATCATGTACACCCACATTAGAACTTGGGATAGATATTGGTAATGTGGATGTAGTTATTTCTGCATTTAAAAACGAGTACGATTCATTTGTACAGAGAATTGGTCGGGCAGGAAGAAAAGGGCAAAAATCATATGCAATTTGTGTATTTGATCCAGAGGACGCAACATGTCATTATTTTACTCGAAACATCCCATCATATTTGAATCAAAATCACATAATCCAGATCAACAAAGACAATCCAATAATTTCAGAAAAGCATACAGCATCAATTGGTATGGAAAAGCACGCTGCAATTGAGCCTGACAAAACAAAATTTTTTGATTTTGCAAATAGTGTAAATTTGAGGGGAACATCCGGAGAGATTGGAATTTATTTTAATTCTAAAAAAATTGGAACCCGAGATATCCCTACAGGGTATTATCAATTGCATCAAAAGGCAATCTATCATTTTAACAAACAAAATTATGAGGTAGAATCAATTTCAAAAACTCAAAATGGTGCCAATGCATATTTAAGAAAATCAGTGGAAAGGCAAAAACGGACAATACCAATTGTTAAAACATCAATATTAGAAACATCAGAAAAAAATACTATTAAAAAAGAAATCAATGGAAAATTTAAAAAAATTTCTTTACGGTATGGATTAATTGAAATTAGTAAAACAATAACAGGTTATCTAAAAGGAAATTACAATGATTCATCAGATCAATTTGAGACATTTGATGGTAATTCAATTGCATCATGGAAAAATTTTCATTGGAATTCAAAACATTATTCCACAGGCATAAAGTTACCACCAGGGTTTATTTCAAAAATAAATTCAGATATAAAAAATTCGTTAACAATAGATTCAAAAATTCATACCATTATGCATGTATTAGTTAATGCAAGTAAAATCTTAACAAAATCAGAATCAAATGATATTGATTCCTACTATGAAGATGGAGTAGTCTATTTGTATGATAACACATCAGATGGGTATAACGGATGTAATAAAATAATTTATGACAATTTTGAAAAAATTCTCAATACTTGTTTTGATTTGGTAAATGATTGTGATTGTCCAACAGATAAAAAACAAAAAGAATTAGTTTTACAAGGTGATGATTGGGGAGGATGTCCAAAATGCACATACACTACAAATTATTGTCAAACTAAAAACAAACAACTATCAAAAAAAGATGCAGAAGAATTTTTTACTGAATTCAAACAAATGTAAACAGTACACGATACATCATTTGTCATCAATTTTGTTGTTATACTCGTCTATTTTTTGATTATATTCATCAATTTCTGCATTTTCAACATCAATAGAGTCTTCAAATAATTCAGGATTTTCAGCCTGTGCTTTTTTCATTAATTTCTTAAATGTATCAGGATCATCTTTTTGGAGATCAAGGAGTATTTTTCCAATAGAATCATCAAGATTACTCACAAATTACAATCTAATAGTAAGGGTATTTTTATCATTCTGAAAAATCAAACTTTGCATCAGTCATTACATCTAAAATAATTGAAACAACGAGAGTACAAGGAAAACACGCTTTACAGACGTAAACATAACATGTTGTGTTTTCCAGACCAGTTATTCTACGACGCAGAACAACGGTTTCTCGTTATATTGTATACGGCAATATAGTATTTAAAATTGATCTTGATTTTAAAAATTAATAATTAATTATAATATTTTATCATCTTCGACACATGCATTTCACATAAACAATTTTGAATTCATTATTAGTTTTGATATTATGTGAGATTGGTTTATGACAATACTGACAATTTACAAATCCATGATATTCATCAACTTTAACGATTTTGTATTGCCAAGACTTTGAGGGTTCATCCCAATAAACAGAATTGATTTCAGTTGGATCATCCATGAGAGAGAAACAATATGTTCATTAAATATTCTTAACAGTTTTAGAATTTGATGATGGTGTTGCAAATGATGGCATCCAAAATTTCATTATTTTTTTATTCATCTCATCAAAGATTTTTGCATTATCATTCCATGTTTTAGCATTTTTCTTACTTGATTCTATAACAGAGACACCAATTTTATTACAAATATCCCTATACTTTGTAGCCTCATCATGAACATCAGAAACAATAGAATTCATTGAGGAAGATAATGAATAGTCAAATCCAGATTTTGACATACATTCTTTAAATAATTCTAGATTGGAATTTATAGAATTTTTCCAAATTTTATAATATTCATTTTGCAAATCAAAGAGTATTTGTTGAAAATGAGGAATTTTATGTTCAATTTCTGAAAAATTTTGAGTTGCTATTTTATCCATTAATTCAAAATTATCTAATTTAGCCTCAGTTTTTTCATTCATGATGTTAGTAGACGTATCTGATTTAAAAAATTGTCTATATACAATAAATCAGAATAGTTGAAAAATAAAGAAAAAATAGAAAGTGTAGAGTATCAGGGATTAAGATTTTTCAAAGTCATACATTTTGAATCAAATTCATCAAGGTATTGTTTACCACCAATTTGAGAATCTTTAATGTATAATTCACATGTTTGAGGATCAATTAGCACGTTTGAATTTTGGTCATTTGAAACATATTGTAATATCAAAATTCCAACTAGTATTATTATCAAAAAAATAGGTACTTTTTTTTGATATATATCCACAAAAATATAGAATAATTTTTGAAACTTAAGCCTATTGATTATTCTAAATTTTAGATAGAATTTTTTTCTTTTTTTCTTGAAATTCGCTAGATGTTAGAATTCCTGCTTTTTTTAATTCATCTAGTTTTACAAGTAAATCCAAATTAGTGGATTTTTGAGAATTGGAATTAGTAATATTTTGGAGGGATTGTTTTTTATCTTTTAATTTTGATTTTAATTTCACACTTTTTTTAGCTATTTCCTGACTAATTGCATACCCTTTTTTCTTTGCATCACGAATTATTTTTTCAGATTTTTCTCGAGATACATCATCAACAAGTTTATGGTTTTTGGCCATTACACCTAATTCACGTGTTTTCTTTTTAGCTAAATTTGCTTGTAGTTTAAGATCTTTTACTAATTCACCTTTTGTTTTTTGTTTAAATCTACGAGTGTATTCTTGTATAACTAATATTGGAAACGGAGTAAATTCTACATCAAGGTAATATTTGATAATAGTGTCATCAGGTAATGTTTTAAGATATTCTTTAATGGATTTTTCAGATTTTAAATTCATATTATGTGTAATATTCAGACTCATAAAAAGATTAAAGAGTATTTCTTTGACCGTATTTTTGTAAAATTTTGTTTGTGTTGTTTAAAAGAATTTGAATTTTAGGATTGGGATTATCAATTAAACCATTTTTGATCAAGATCAAGTGATATCGATTTTGCCTTATTTGTCTCATTATTTTTGATTTTGATGCTTTGTAATTTTTCAAATCGCTAAGATTAGCAGAAATATCACATAATTTAATTAATTTTGCATTAAAAGACGCTTCTTTGAGTTGTTTTGCATATTCTTTGTTTCTTTGTTTTCGAGGAATAGTCATGTCTTTTGACAAGGATGAAACAATTACAGTAATCGTGCTTCCAAATTGCCCATGTAAATCATCAAAACTAGTGTCAGTATTTTCAAGTACATCATGTAACCAACCTGCACAAAGTTGTTCATCATCCACACCAAAACTTTTGAGTCTATTTACAACGTCTTCAAGATGTTTTGAATAGGTAGAACCGTTTGTACTTTTTCCAGAATGTTTCTTTTTTGCAAATAATTCAGCACTTTTTACTAATTCCAATCATTTGATCATAAAACAAACATCAATAAAATTCGAATATAATACAATTCTAGTTTACGTGAATAATTCCAGTTTTAACCAAAAATTCTATTCCATTAACAAATGTCTGTTCATCAATTACACCTTCTGCCCACCAACCAGCATTGCTCTTAATCCACGATGGGATTTCAGATGTCTGTGATTCTTCAACTAGAATTTTAGGCACTACAATAATTTCTTCGTTTATCAAATATCGAATTGACTCAACAAAGGTCGTATCATCTATTTGATCTTCTGCCCACCAGCTAGAATTATTCTTAACCCATTCTGGAATATGGGGTTTATCTATATTAGATATAGATACAAATTTTTGAATCCTGTTACCAGAATCTGCAACCCAAACATCACCATTTAGATCAACATCAATTCCAGTCATTTGATTAAATTGTCCAAGACCAGTACCAAATGTACCCCATTTAGCAATATGTTCTCCAGAAGTGTTCAATACCAGTACACGACTGTTACCAGAATCTGCAACATAGAGATTACCATCATCAAATTCTAAAGATGTAGGATTTTGAATTTGTTTGTCACTTTGTCCCGCAGTTCCAAATGATTTTAAAAATCCACCATTACTATGAAAATTTAAAATTCTGTTGTTTATAGTAGAAAGTAAAAAAACGTCATCATCACTGGTTGTGATTGATTTAATTGATGCAAACTTGGCTGATGCAGTTAAAATTGAATTTATTTCATCAACATAAATTCCATCTGAATTATATTTTAAAATTTTATTTTGATTGCCATCTGAAACATAATAGATACCAAGATCATCTACTGCAATATCAGTGGGGTTTTGTACAGATTGATAATCAATTCCAGAATTTCCCCATTCACGAATAAAATTACCATCATGATCAAAAGTAATTATTTTAGAATTTCCTGCATCAGATACATGGACCATTGATTTTTCTGCAAGAATAGATACAGGATTGTTTAAGTTACCTGTACTATCTGATGCATGCCAGGAGTTAATGAAATTTCCAGTAATATCAAAAATGTAAATTTTTGAAGTATCAGAATCAATTACAAATAATTCAGAGTTAGGAGAAATGGAAATATCAGAAATATTACTAAAATCAATTATACTGTTATCAATTGTCAATAAAATTTCAGGTCCATCGTAAGAATTTATTTCAGAATGTTCAGAAGGAGTTACAGACTCTCCAAAAACAAAGAAAATGGCAAATGTTTCAGTAGTCCCATATTTTACATATAATTTAGAAGGACCCTGAAGAAAATCTACAGGGAGAACATGAGAAAGATCAAATGTTCCAGATGTAGGGTTGACAAAAGAAAACTGTTGTCCACGGTTTGCAGAAGAATCTTCAAACCAGTAAGTAATTGGATTATCAATTAGATCATTAGTACTAATTGTTGCCTGAATTGTTTCACCAGGTTGGTATTGAGATGTCTTTAAAATAATATTTAATTCCAGGCCAGAACCATCAGAATTCTCCAAACTCTCATCATACACATCAAAAGAGCCAACTGTGTGACTGGCACCATATTCAAATTCAAGTGAATAAAGTCCAATTTTCGAGGTGTCAATATCATCGAGGACTATTCTAGTAAGTGAATCAGAAATTGGGATGGTTTTTGAGATTATTTGGTCTGATGGTAAAATAATAGACAGTGTGCCAATGTCAGAAATTATTTTAGAAGTGACAATGTTTAGTTCCACAGTATCGTATGGGGAATATACTTTTTTGTTGCTACTTAAAAATAAAGAAGTGTTAGTATTAGGATTTGTTAATTCAAATGGAACATCCACTGTAACATCATAATAAGTTATAATTGCATGGTAAACGCCAAATGGGTTTTGGCTAAGAAACTCATCAATAGAAAAATGTTGAACAATTGTAGGTTGATACATTTTAATTTTTACATCATCAAAGAATTTTGCAGGTACACCATTATCATCCAATATACCCACAATCAAAGTTTCAGCTTTTGCAGCACTAGGATCATAATAATTTGTTGAGATTTTAACAATTGCAGTATCCCATGGAAAATAAGATGTTTGGTCAGTTGTAACTGAAACAATTAATGGATCTATATTGACATCAATTACTTTTACAGTATCCCCATACTCATAAGATATTGTCCAAGTGCCAAATTGTCCATCAAATGCATTACGAATAATTGTGTGTGTAGTTTTAGATGCTTTGATATTTGAAAGAACTCCGTCAGTGGTTGTTCCATCAGGCAAAGTAGCAGACCAAGTTACATCACCTCCAGAATAGCCATCAATATCTATTAGAACTCGAATCCATTCATTAGGATTAAATAATATTTTTTCAGGTTCAGCTGTAATTTCAGATCCATATGCAACTTGAGGAATCAATAAAAATAAAACAAATCCAATTAAAAAAATAATTTTCATAATTTAATCAAAAAACAAGTATATTTGAAAACTAAAGATTAGTTATTCTAAATGAATTACAGAATAATTTCACACAGTATCTATTGTAATGGATAATGTACATCACAAAACAAAGCAATGCCTGAAGGTAATGTTTTTGCAGAAATACAATAGCCATCAAATAGACCTTTTCCACACACATAGCATTCCACTATACTAACAGAACTCTTAGGATTCGGAATTTTTTTAAAAATCTGTATGTCCTGGATAACAGATTGATTAGCACCTTGCATGTCAAGGATAATACGATCAACTAGACTATAAAGGTACCGTACCATACGGTAATATATTCATGCCTGAGAATCAATAATCCAAAGCAAGAATAGCTCAAAGGTAATTTTCGGACCAATTTAAATAATAAAGCACCAAAATTTTGTCTATGGGTGGACACCTTTGGAAAGACAGCAGCAAAAGTAATACCTCTAGATTTATCTGAAAATCAATTTCAAATTTATAATAAAATTTCAAGGAATTATTCTCATTCATTTCTCTTTGAATCATTATCAGGTCCCGAAGTATTAGCTGAAACCTCTGTGATGGGCTTTGATCCAAAAATTATCCTTAAAGGATATTCAGATAAAGTTGAAATCATTACAAAGGACAAAACTCAAACGATTCAAACTACAGCCCCATTTGCAGAATTAAAAAAATTACTTGGAAAATATGATGATCAAAGATACCGATATCTTGGAGGAGCAGTAGGTGTTGTAAATTATGATGCAGTGAGACTAATGGAAAATATTGATGAGACGGATGAGACATCACAGTCCCTGATGGAATTTGGAATTTATGATGATGGAATAATATATGACAACGTACATAAAAAATTGTTTTATTTTTATCATGATGAAAATAGGTTTAATAAATTGATTATGAATGAGGATACGTTTGGAGAATTCAAATCAAGTGAAGTAATACCAAACATGGATAAAAATGAATTTTCAACCATTGTAAACAAGGCAAAAAAATACATTCATGATGGAGACATATTCCAAGTTGTACTATCGCGTAAATTTGGATTTGATGTAACAGGAGACAACCTAACACTATACAAAACATTGCGAAAACTTAATCCATCACCATACATGTATCATCTAAAACAAGATACAAAAACAATCATTGGAGCTTCACCTGAAATGTTAGTACGTATAACAGATGATAAAGTAGAAACATTCCCAATTGCAGGAACTAGAAAAATTACAGATGATGAAGAAAAGAATCAACAATTAGCTGATGAATTAATTCATGATGAAAAAGAATTAGCAGAGCATACCATGTTAGTGGATTTGGGCAGAAATGATATAGGAAGAGTTTGTAAATATGGAACAGTTCATCCAGAATCTCTAATGCAGATAAAACAATTCAGTCATGTTCAACATATTGTCAGTCATGTTGTGGGTAATTTAGCACCTGAAAACGACATGTTTGATGCGTTTCAAGCAGTATTTCCTGCAGGGACAGTGTCAGGAGCACCAAAAGTTAGGGCAATGCAGATAATTAATGACTTAGAAACAGAAACCAGAGGTCCATATGCAGGAGCTGTAGGCTATTTCTCATATAATGGGTGCTGTGATTTTGCAATTGCAATTAGAAGTATATTCATAGAAAATAACAAAGGTTTTGTTCAATCAGGAGCAGGAATTGTATCTGATTCTGTTGCAGAAAATGAGTTTAAAGAAACAGAACATAAAGCTGGGGCAATGCTTCAAGCATTAAAGGAGTCAAATTGAAATTTTTAATTATTGATAATTATGATTCATTTGTATATAATATTGCACAGTATCTAGGAGAGCTGGGAGTTGAATGCGATGTTATTAGAAATGACAAGATCACATTAGATCAAATAAAACAAAACAAATATGATGGAATAATTATTTCTCCAGGTCCAGGTACGCCAGAAGATAAAAAATATTTTGGAGTATGTTCAGAAGTGATCAAAGATATGGGGGCTACAACTCCAATACTAGGAGTATGTTTAGGACATCAAGGAATAATTGCAGCGTTTGGTGGAAAAGTAACAAATGCAGGATGTGTAAGACATGGAAAAACTAGTCCAGTAAACCATACAGATTCAAAATTATTTACAGATGTAAAAAATCCATTTCGTGCGACACGATATCATAGTTTAGTTGGAGATAAAACAATAATTCCAGATGTATTAGAAATTACAGCTACTGCAGCTGATGATGGAGAAATTATGGCAATAAGACATAAAGAATTTCTAATTGAAGGTGTGCAATTTCATCCGGAATCAATAATGACTGAGGATGGGAAAAAAATTCTAGGTAATTTCATAAAACAAGTGAGAGAAAAATGATTTCACAATACATCTCAAAATTACAGGAAAAAATAGATCTAACATATGATGAAATTAATCAAATCATGACTGAAATGTTATCAGGTAAAACAGATGATACTCAAAATTCAGATTTTCTATCATTCTTAGCCCAAAAAGGAGAGACAGATGATGAATTATTAGGAATGCTAGATAAAATGGAAGAATTTTCACTTAAAATCACGCCTAAAAATCAAGGAACACTAATTGACATGTGTGGTACAGGAGGAGACAAACTTCAGACATTCAATATCTCCACCACTGCATCATTTGTAGTAGCAGCAGCAGGAGGGATTGTTGCAAAACATGGGAATCGTTCCAGTTCAGGAGTGTCAGGAAGTGCAGATGTGTTTGAATATTTTGGATATAATCTAAATTCAGAACCTGCAGAAATTGTAGATATTTTAGAAAAGTACAATATTTGTTTTATGTTTGCACAAAAATTTCATCCTGCAATGAAACATGTATCTGCAGCTAGAAAACAATTAGGTAAAAGAACAGCATTTAATCTATTAGGACCACTATCAAATCCTGCAAATGTAAAAAATCAACTGGTAGGGGTTTTCTCTACAGAATATCTAGATAGATTACCACAAATTCTTAAAAGAAAAGGGGCACAAAATATTATGACTGTTCGTTCAGATGATGGGATGGATGAATTTTCAACTAGTTCTACTAATCGAATATGTATATTACAAAAAGACAAAGTACTCATGAATGTCATTGATCCAGAAGTTGTAGGATTACATAAATCAAAACTTTCAGATATTCAGATAGAGTCAAAACAAGACGCAATAGAATCATTTGTTAAAGTGTTAAACAGTACTGCAAATCAAGCCATGATTGAAACCACTGTACTTAATGCAGCTGGAGGATTAATTGTAGCAGACATTGCTAAAAACTTTGAAGAGGCAGTAGAAATAGCAACAAATACAATTGAAAGTGGAAAAGCGTATTCATTGTTAGAAAAATTTGTAAAAGGTACAGGAGATATTTCAAAATTAAAGGAGATCACTAATGGCTGAAAATATTTTGAGAAAACTTGTAAACAATTCTCAAATGGCAATTGATGATGGAGTATACGAAGTTGATTGCGATTTGGAAAAATCAAATAAGGACTTTATTCAAAATATCAAAACAAATCCTCACGCCACATTGTTAACGGAAGTAAAATTCTCATCCCCATCATTAGGAAAAATCCGTACCTTGACAGATCCTGTAAGTATTGCATTACAAATGATTGCTGGAGGCTCAAAAGCACTCTCAGTATTAACACAGCCACACCTATTTCAGGGATCACCAGAATACTTCATGAAAGTAAGACAAGCAGTTGATGTTCCAATGTTGATGAAAGACATTATGATTGATAAAGTTCAAATTGACACTGCAAAAAAAATTGGAGCAGATTTCATGTTGGTAATTCAATCATTATTTGATCAGAATTATCTAAAAGAAATCGATGAATTTATCGAATATGGTCATAGACAAGGATTACAAATTCTACTAGAAGTACATACAAAACAAGAATTTAAAAATGCGTTACAAACAGATGCAGATTTGATAGGAATTAACAATAGAAATTTAGATACATTAGAGATAGATCTTAAAACTACAAAAGACATACTAACAGGAATTGAAAAGTCAAGACCAATACTATCTGAAAGTGGAATTAACACCCCAGAAGATATTCAATATTTAAAAAAATGTGGGGCAGATGCATTTCTGATAGGTTCAAGTATTATGAAAAGTGATAACATTGAAGAACAGGTAAAAAAATTGGTGAATGCATATTGAAATATCCTAAAAATGGTAGATTTGGAGAATTTGGTGGAAAATATATTCCAGAAACACTAGTTCCAGCAATTGAAGAATTAGAAGAAAACTATCTTAAATTTAAAAATGATAAAAAATTTAAAAAAGAGTTAGACTATTATCTCAAAGTCTATGCAGGAAGACCCACACCATTATACTATGCAAAGAATTTATCTGAAAAAATAGGAGGAGGTAAAATCTATCTTAAACGAGAAGATTTGTTACATGGTGGAGCTCATAAAATTAACAATACTCTAGGTCAAGCACTTCTTGCAAAAAAAATGAATAAAAAAAGAATCATTGCAGAAACTGGTGCAGGTCAACATGGAGTTGCAACTGCAATGGCAT
>Ga0209667_1000985_pt1 | contig 22003 bp, 21 predicted proteins | sample SaaInlV_165m_DNA_2_FD_184682 | JGI IMG/M metagenome (GOLD analysis project Ga0209667, IMG submission 184682) | Marine microbial communities from expanding oxygen minimum zones in the Saanich Inlet - Saanich Inlet SI037_S3LV_125m_DNA (SPAdes)... | ecosystem: Environmental > Aquatic > Marine >... | reverse complement strand
TGGAGGGCGCGGACCAGCGTCCAGTGGCCATGCACCGCCGAGTGCCAATCGAAAGCTCCGTTGAACACCGGAGTCTGCTGAGTCGGCAGTTGGAGATCGGCTTCACTGCGGAGCACCACCCCGATGTAGTAGGGGTACTGCTGCTGAACGCAGGAGAGAGCCAGCTCGGTCAGTTCTCGAAGTGTGCCGTGCAAGGCCATCAGGGGATCCCTTCCCGGTGTATGGCGTACATCGAAGCATCCTGTGAGGCGCTCGTCGAGGGGCCGCTGCGGCTCCGGTTCCGTGGCCCTTCGTCGCAGGAGTGTTAGAATGTCCATCGGTCGAAGGTTCGAGGTCGGGGAAGTACCCCGATCAGATCCTTCTGCGAGAGGATCGGCACCCACGATGCAACCACTGGCGATCCATATGGTCAGCCTCGGCTGTCCCAAGAATCTGGTCGATTCCGAGGTGATTCTCGGTCGGATCGGTGCCAAGGGGTTCGTGGTGGCACAGCAAGCAGAAGATGCCGATATCCTGATGGTCAACACCTGTGGCTTCATCGAGAGCGCCAAGCAGGAGTCGATCGAGGCGATCCTCGATCTGGTTCGCCTCAAGGAGAAGGACCCCGCCAAGCGTGTGGTGGTGGCCGGTTGTCTGGGGCAGCGCTATCCGGAAGAACTGGCCAAGGAGATTCCCGAGATCGATGCGATCGTCGGCATGTCGGAGTATCCGAGGATGCCAGAGATCCTCAACGGCTTGATGGAAGAGGTGCGAGTTGCGCGCCGGGTTCATGTCGGAAGCGCATCGCATCCGGCCTGGTCGGAGGATTCACGCCTCAGGCTCACTCCCAGGCATAGTGCCTACCTGAAGATCAGCGAGGGTTGCGACAATCCCTGCACCTTCTGCTCGATCCCATCCTTCCGCGGCCGCTTTCGTTCCAAGGATCCACAATTCGTCGTCAACGAGGCTCACGAGCTGGTCGCCAACGGCACCCGTGAGATCAATCTCATCAGCCAGGATCTCACATCTTATGGTCTCGATATCGATGGAGAGTTCCTCCTTCCCGAGATCATGGAGAAACTCGACCAGGTCGATGGAATCGACTGGATTCGCCTGCTCTACACTTATCCCTACAAGTTCTCCGATGCGATGATCGATGCGGTAGCCCGCTGTCAACGGGTGATTCCCTACATCGACATGCCGCTACAGCACATCGATGACACGATGCTGCGACGCATGGGTCGAAGACTGGGAGAAGAGGGCACGCGCGAACTGTTTCACAGGATGCGAGAGCGGATACCAGGACTGGTGCTGCGAACCACCTTCATCGTGGGCTTCCCCGGAGAAACTCGTCAGCAGTTCGAGAAATTGGTCGGATTCGTCGAGGAGAACCACATCGAGCGGGTCGGAGTCTTCCCGTGGTCGCCAGAAGAGGGCACTCCGGCGGAGAAGTTGCCGGGGAGAATCCCCGAACAGGAGGCGCAGGCTCGCGTCGAGCAGTTGATGCTGGCCCAGCAACAGGTGGCGTTTGGCTGGAACCGTCAACGGATCGGCACCGAGGTCGATGTGCTGGTCGATGAGATCTGTCCCGACAGTGGCGCTGTCCTCGGACGTTCCTATGCCGAGGCGCCCGAGATCGACTCCATCATCCGCCTCCCCAGTGGCTCGGCCGCGGCCGGTGAGATGATTCGATGTCGCATCACCGCTACAGATGATTATGATCTGGTTGCAGAACCGTTGAAGGTCGTCTGACAGGAGAGAAAGAGAGGCATGATGGGCAGCCAGAGCAAAGATTGGCGCAACCTACCCAACATGATCACGATGAGCCGCCTCGCCATGGCTTTTCTTCTGTTTGCGATGCTGACCCTCGAAATCCGTGGTTGGGGGATCATCGGCGATCGCCATCTGGCGCTCAACCTCGCGGCGCTGGCATTCATCCTCTGTGTTGCCACCGACTTCATCGACGGCTACCTGGCACGACGCTGGAAGATGGTCACCGCCTTCGGTCGCCTCGCCGATTCCTTCGTCGATAAGATCGTGATCTGTGGAACACTGGTCTATCTGGTCCATCTGACTCCTGATTTGATCCGCCCCTGGTTCGTCGTCATCATCGTCGCCCGCGAGTTCCTCGTCAGCGGCATCCGCTCCTACATGGAGAGCCAGGGGATCGAGTTCGGTGCCCGTGCCGGCGGCAAGCTCAAGATGGTGCTGCAGTCGATGCTGATTCCGGCGGTGATGTTCAAGAAGGCCAATGAAGGAAGTGACTTCTTCTATCCGTGGCTGCTGGAGAGCCTCGATGTGGTCGCCATCATCCTCTTCTGGGGAACCCTCATCACCACCCTCTGGTCGGCGGCGGACTACATCCTGGTGGCGACCCGTTCCAGCCAGCAGAAGCAGAACTCCGCTTGAAGATCTCCGAAGTTGTCGATCGAAGCGTCCTGACCTTTTTTGGATCGGGACTGTTCCCGGTTGCTCCGGGTACTGCAGGATCCCTTGCGGCACTGGTCGTCGGGTGGGGCGCCTGGAACATCTGCGATCCATCCTTTCAGCCGTATCTGTTCCCATTGCTGGGAATCCTCGCATCTGCAGGGTGTGTCATCTGCGGCGAACGAATCGAGGCGCTGTTCGGCAAGAAGGATCCTGGAGCGGTGGTCATCGACGAGGCCGCCGGACAGTGGCTGGCACTCAGTGCCTTGCCGTGGTTGGCGCCGGGGTCGGTCGATCAGATCTGGCCCTGGGCCGCTGCATTTGTCGGTTTTCGAATTCTCGATGTACTGAAACCGTTCGGCATCCGCCGCCTCGAATCGTTACCACGAGGCTGGGGAGTGTTGCTGGATGATGTCGCCGCTGGCCTGGTGGTGGCACCGCTACTGTGGGTCGGCATGCGCTACTGGGGGGCTTTCTGAATCAGCCGCGCGGTTCGGTCGGAGGGTAGCAACGCCAGCGTCGCCAGTAACAGGATCGAGGCGGCCAGTGCCGGGATGGCAAAGGCGATGGCTTGCGAATCGATGAATCCGGTCAGCGACGGCCCGACCGCAGTGCCGAGGCTGAAGCAGAGGGTGTTGATTCCCATCACCCGGGCGCGATTTCCCGGCTCACTTCGTTCTGCACTGATGCCGCCGACCGCGGTGCTCAACATCGCCGAGACCATCCCCAGGCCCATTCTCAACCAGGTCAACTCGGCCAGATTCTGCACCTCTGCCTGCATCCACACCAGCGGGATGAAGAGGACCAGTCCCAGCACCAGTACCCACTTCTTGTCGAAGCGATCGCCGATCCAGCCGAAGGGGTACTGACAGATGCAGCGAGTGGCGACGAAGATGGCAAACATCGTCCCCAGTTGAGACTGACTCGATCCGAATTCACGCTCGTAGTAGGGAAACAGCGAGATCACAGCACTGATCCCGACCATCATGATGAAGATGGCGGCACCCAGAAGGCGGAAGATCGGCTTCACCGGAGGCAACACCCGATCGGGCTGTAGATCGTGCTTGAATTCTTTTTCATCTTTCACCCGCGAAGCCACCATCGCCACGCTCAGCATCAGCAATGCGCCCGAGACCAGGCACACCGCATCGTAGCCGGCGTATTCCGCCACCACTCCACCGAGAATCGGGCCGAGGCCGAAACCGACCAGGCGGATGGTGGTGTAGATGCCCAGTACCTTTCCGCCGGAGGAGGTCGGAGCATGACGGGCGATGATCGCCATCATCGGTGGAAAGGTCAGCCCGAGGAAGGATCCCTGAAGGATGCGAAGGATCAACAATTGCCAGAAGTGCTCGAGCATCGGGATGATCAGGGAACAGATCGACCCCAGCGCCATGCCGATGACGATCAGAGGCTTGCGACTATCGAACCGATCGGAGAAGCGGCCGGCAAAGATCTGGATCAGCGCCATCGCCAGGCCGGTCAGGCAGAATAGTATCGCGGTCTTCGCCTCATCTGTGGCCACCGTCGCCTGGGGAAGCCAGTCTGCGAGGAACGGCAAGCCGCTGCGGATTCTTACCGACAGGCCATCGACCCACGGGGATGAGAGGGTACCGAGAAAGAGCGGTAGGGTCGGGATCAGCATTCCCACCGCCACCGCTTCGCCGAATCGGCAACTGGCCAGCAGCCAGATGGTACGGGGATCCTTTTTCTCGGGGTGGACCGTCAACGAGCCTCCTGAACCGACAGCCGGGATCGCTCTGGATGCGATGAATGTGGTATCTTCCCGGTCATCGACTACCGTAGGCGTCCGGCCAGGATGCAGCAAGCGGACCCAGCAGTTCCCGCGCAGGAAGCGGAGGAAGTTTGGCTCGAGGGGTGAGTGCTAGATCTCGATCGGCCGAAAGGCCGCCACGGCAGATCTTTCCCATCGCCGTCAAGTACGGTGCTGTATCGGGCATCATACTGCTGACCTTCGTATTGTGGGTGGGCAATACCTCGACCCGGCTCGCCTTGCAGGCGACCGCCGATCAGGTCAACAGCGCCGGCTCCGAGCAGGTGCAACTGGTCAGTTCTCTGGTCACCCCCTTCTGGGCCGATAGCACCATCCCCGATACCGATCAACAGCGGGCTCAGTCGAAACTGGCCGAGCAACTGAATACCTTCATCGAAAAGCCGGGTCCGCACACCATCCTCGATGTACTGGTGCTCGATGACAGTGGCACAACTCTGATCGCCAGCGCCCGCGGCGGAGATCGATTGAAGATTGCCCTCGGGGATGAGATCGCCCCTCCGATGCTTGCCCAAACGGGAGTCCGGGTGCGCAAGGGATCGCTCGCCAACGGTAACAGCATTGCACCGGTACGATCGTTCCAACTCGATCTCACCGATGATTCCGATCAGGTGATCGGTTCGGTTCAACTGTTTCTCAGTACCGTGGCGATCGAACGTCTCGAACAGAGTCTCGAGAAGGCGAGTTCGCAACAGATCTGGACTGTCCTGCTGCTGGGAATCCCGTTCGTGTTGATCGTCGGGTTCTTGCTCACTCGTCCGGTGCGACGGTTGAGAGAGGATATGGCTCAGGTGGCGCGAGGGAATCTCCAGCATCAGTCGACCGTCTCGACCATCGATGAACTGGGGGCGCTCGCTTCCTCCTTCAACCGCATGACACGTTTTCTTGCCGATGCCCGGGAACAGGAACTGCACGCCCAGGCGGTGGCGCGCGATCTCTCCATCGCCACTCGCATCCAGAATGCACTGTTACCCGATCAGTTGCCGGTGATCTCGGGCATCGAGATCGCTCGTTACTACCAGCCGGCCAAGGAGGTGGGAGGCGATTACTACGATGTGATCGATCTCCCCGGAGATCGCGCAGGGATCGTCGTGGCTGATGTCTCTGGCAAGGGACTCGCCGGTAGCCTGGTGATGACGATGACCCGTAGCCTGGTGCGGATGGCCGCCAGGATCCAGCCCGATGCCGCTTCCATCCTCGGTGAGGTCAACGCCAGCCTGTCGCGCGACATGACCGAGGGGATGTTCGTGACCCTCGCGTGGGCTGAACTCGATCATGATCGGGGACAGGTGCGGATCGCCCGCGCCGGTCACAATCCACCCTTGATCCTCCGAGAATCGGGACGGGTCGAACAGTTTCAGCCGGGAGGGATCGCCCTGGGGATGGATCCGGGTCCGATCTTTCGCAGTTCGCTGGAGGTCAGCGATGTCAATCTGGCTCCCGGCGATTCGCTGATTCTCTACACCGATGGTATCGTCGAGGCGATGGACTCGCAGGGAGAGGAGTACGGCCTCGAACGCTTTGCTCAGATCCTCCAGAAACTCAACCTGGCCACCCCCGATGACCTGGTCGAAGGGGTGCTGGCGGATCTGGCCATTCATGTGGCCGGCGCCGAGGCCAGCGATGACATCACGCTGGTGGTGGCGAGAAGGGAGCGGACTCGATGAGTGAGAAGTTCACCGTTGAGCGCCGTGGCGATGGCGATCGCCAGTTCCTCGACCTTCGCGGAGTGCTCGATGCGGAGCAGGTCGAGCATCTGGCCCAGGAGGGATTCGAGGCGATTCGCGCGGGGACCGTCGTCGAGGTCCGTCTTGGCGGGGTCACCTCGGTCGACCTGATCGGAGCGCTGGGTCTGGTGGCGCTCGCCCGGGAAGCGGCCGATCGCGCCGTCTCCTTCAAGATCGAGGGCTATCCACCGCAGCTTCAGCAGTTACTGGAGGAGCAGGGATTGTGGTCTGAACTGGTCGAGGGGGGGGATCGGTCGTCATGGTGAGAATCGTCGCCATCTTGCGCCCCTATCGTCTGAAAGACGTGCTCCAGAAACTCCAGGGACAGCCGTCGATCCACCATATTCACTTCCAGGAGGTCCGTGCGTACGGCCGCCAGAAGGGCCATCTCGACGATTACAGCAGCGATGATGGCGGATTGGCGTTTCTGCCGAAGATTCGCCTGGAACTGCTGGTCGATGAGTTGTTCGCCGAGCAGGTGATGGAATCGATCGCCGCCGGGGCCCGTACCGGTAGGATCGGAGACGGTAAGATTTTCCTGCTTCGGCCCGCTCCCGTCTCTGGAGTTTGACGGGCTCCGCTGCAGCGGGGTATTCTTCGTCGTGAAGAGAGGGAGTTCCTGGCCCAGGGCGGATCGCAGCAGCGGCTGTTGAGATCGGCGATGGCGGCCAGTTCCCCTCGAATCATGGAGTGACAGATCCAGCGCAACTCTTTTGGTTGCGTGCCAGGATGGAGCCGACGATGAGTGATGAAGAGCACTGCTACGATCTATCGTGGGAGATGCGTCGGATGGCACTCTCGGAGGATTTCGAGAAGGTACCACCACTGCTGAGAACACAGCTGGTGGAGGCTCTCTCGACGGGGCAAAGGATCTGGTTCGCACCGGATGATGAAGCGATGTATGTCGAGCGAAAGCTCGATCGTGTCTTCCGGGACCCCGGCCAGGGGCGTCCGGTAGGCGGACAGCGCATCTGACGGAAGATCGGCCCGCTGCTGATCCACAACATCGATGAACCCGGGCAGGTGTCCGGGTGTCTGCGAGAGGGGGCCGAGTGCCCCTGACCCACACCACGTCTCTCGCACCTCGAACCAGTGACTCCCAGGTGGAGTCCGAGAGGGGGACGTGTGCGTCTTCAGCTATCGGGTCGACTCGAACAGCAGCAGGTTCTTGCACCTCAATTGATTCTCTCGATGGATATCCTGCAGCTGGGTGTGGCCGATCTCGAGGCCAGGATCCAGCAGGAGTTCACCGAAAACCCCGCCCTCGAACTGGTCGATCCGACCCCTGGAGAAGCCACTACCGCTTCCACTTCCTCCGATGAGGAGACGCGTCGGTTGCTGGAAATCGTCGATCGGTGGGAGAAGCCGATGACCGGAGATCGGCGTCAAGTCGGTTCCTCCGATGCCTCCGATGCCAAACATGAAGCGCTGATGAACACCGCGGATCGCCCCGAATCGCTCGAGGCGTTCTTGCTTCGCCAGTTACAGATGGTCGATCTCGATCAGTCCCAGAAACGTGCATGCGAGATGGTTTGCGGCAATCTCGATGAGAAGGGCTGGTTCATCGGATCGTGTGAGGACCTCGCCCTCTGCTCTGGCGTTTCGGTCAAAGCCATCGAGCAGGCGTTGCAGCGGGTGCGCCAACTCGATCCTCCGGGGATCGGTGCGGTCGACCTTGCCGATTGCCTGCTGTTGCAACTGGGTTGTGACCAGGATGCCATCGAATATCGCATCGTGGCGGAATGCCTGCAGGATTTGCTCGAAAACTCCCTGCCTCGCATCGCTCAGACCCTCAAGGTGTCGCTGGGAGATGTGCAGGAAGCTTGCGATCTGATCCGCCAGCTCGATCCCGATCCAGGATCGAGATTTGTCGATACCAGTCATCTGGGAATCGTCCCCGAGATCACCATCGATGAGGTGGGAGATCGTTTCGTCGCTCGCCTGTCGCAGGATCGTTTACCCGATCTTCGCATCTCGCCGGCGTGCACCGCCATCCTCAAGGAGCCCGAGGTGAAGAAGGATGTCGCCGAGTACATCCGCACCCGTGTCGAGGGCGCTCGCTGGCTGATCCATGCCATCGATCAACGCCGTCGCACGCTGCTCGACATCGCCCAGGCGATCGTCGACCGTCAGCAGGACTTCCTGCGCGATGGAGTCAGCCAGATCCAGGCACTCACGATGCAGGAGATCGCCGATGCCACCGGGGTCCATATCTCGACGGTGAGCCGTTCCAGTAACGGTAAGTACATGCAGACCAGCAACGGTGTCATCGAGTTGCGTCGCCTCTTCACCGGGGGAGTCGTCAGAGAAGATGGCAAGGTGGCGAGCAGAGATAGCATCTGCGAGTCGATCCGTGACATCGTCGGGGCAGAAGACACCAACTATCCGCTGAGCGACACACAACTCACCAACAAACTGACCCACAGCGGCGTCAAGATCGCCCGTCGCACCGTCACCAAGTACCGAGAACGCGCGGGCATCCCCCAGGCCAAACTAAGAAAACGCTACATCGCCTGAGGGAGACGATTTTAGATCTCATATTATTCCCGGTTCTTCTCCACGAGAGGAACCGGGTTTGTTAATTCCAATGCGAGTTCGCTTCCCACAGCAATTTATCCAGGATCGCCTGACCCAATTTTGGCGTTTTCTCACTGAAGCGTTTTTTGGGTGCCTGCCAATGGCAAGGGAGAGGTCGTATGGGGAGTCACTCCTCCATCTCCCGGATGATTTCTTCGAGGCGCTGAAGAACAGCATGATTCTTCAGTGCCGGGTTATTACGAGCTGCTCTGAGTACTCCAACCAGGTCTACTTCTTCATCTTGGAACTCATGGTCAAGGAGTGCAGCGAAGACATTAGGTCTCGTGGTGTTCATTGCGCATGCTAACAGCGGTAAATCTGAGGGACACTCCCCCACTATGAGTGGCTTGAGTGATCGCAAGGATCGATCTAAAGACAATCCTATTCTCAGCAAAGAATCCTCTACATAATTGTCATCAATATCATTAGTCAGTACCTGGGATCCCGATTTGAGCAACGTCTGATAGACCTCTGGGTTTGCGTAGTTAGTGATTGCGATTATTGCGGGTGTAGCATCCCCGTCGAAGGTGTCTGCCTCGGCACCGAACTTGAGTAGCGCCTGGACCACCTCGAAGGGGGCTGATTTCTGCAGTGCAATGATCAGTGGCGTGTAAGACCATACTTCATGTCTTTCGAGAGTGTGTGGCCCCTCCGGATTGGCTCCCTTCTCGAGGAGCAAGGAGATGATTTCATTCGAATGCCCGACCTCCAGGGCAACCATCAACATCGAGTACTCGCGCTCCTCTTCCATGAAATCGGGTGACATCTCGGACTTGTTTGCCAGTACCACCTTTTTCTTGCGGTCCAGGACCGCCTCCCCTTCGCTCTCATGATCCCAGTCGGTGGTCACTTCAAAATTTGGATTGGCTCCTTCGGACAGTAATTTCCGAATTTGTTCCACGGAACTCTTGGGATTACGACAGAGATCAAATAGTTGAACATCGATCTTCTTCATCCACTTGCCTTTCTTCAGTGCCGCCATCCTGTTCAGAATAGACTGAATCGCTGCAAATGAAATGTGGATGTGGACAAGCAGCAGTTCAGAGATCTCCGCTTCCCAGCAGTAGTTGAATAAATCTCTACCTGGCGATATCGCCAGAGCCGCTTGCAAGAACCTCGGAACCCATCACCCCACCGTAGCGTATGTTCCTCTGTAGTGTTTCTTGTTGGGTGCCTGCCAATGGGAAGGGAGAGGTCGTATGGGGAGTAATTCATCTATTCCATCGATTTCATCGACGGAGTGTTCATCGACGAAGTGTTTATCGACGGAGTGTATTTCGAGGGCCGGGGCTAGTTGTGGGCGTTTCTACCGGGTCTTGCCGTTTGTTTTTCTGGTACTGATCGGCAGTGGGATCGCCACTCCTGCGATCCAGGGTCAGCATCCGGGATTTGTCCTCTATTTCGATGCGGAGGGGATCGTCTCTGTCGATGCCCCGCTGTCGGTTCGAGCGCTACTGGATAATACCGGTGGCCCGGTGGCGGGCTGGTCTGTAGTCATCTGCCACGATCCTCAGCTGCAGGTGGTCTCGGCCGAGCATGGAGAATCGGTACTGACGATGAATGGAGATGGCCCGGCGGACTTCATGGAAATCTACTTCACGCCGGATGAAGGAGTTCGGCAGGGAGTCGTGATCAACTTCATGTTCTTCGACATGTTGATGCCGACAGATGAACACGAACTGTTGCTGCTCGAGTACCAACTGCTGGAACTGCCGACCACTCCGATCACGATCAGTTTCTGTGATCAGATCTTCGAGGGCGACACCTCTGCCTCGGAGACGATGGCGGTGACTTCTGGCGGGGTTGTGGTCGAACCGATTCGAACTCCAGCGTTCTTCGAGGTGCCGCAACCGTTCCTGCGTGGTGATGCCAATCAGGATGCTCTGTTCAACCTGGCCGATGGCATCACCTTGCTGCAGATCATCTTTTTGGGCGGCCAGTCCAGTTGCGCCGATGCCAACGACTGCAATGACGATGGTCGGATCGATGTTGCCGATGCCATCTCTGCACTGCAGGGTGTCTTCGGCAACGGGCCGTTGCCGCCGGCGCCGGGGCACATCGACTGCGGTGGCGATCCGACGGATGACACCCTCGACTGTGAGAGCCATGGAATGTGCACCTGATCCATGCATCAGGGCTCCTCGTGATTCCCTGAGGGCGCCATCGAACTCACGGTAGATCATCTGTATGGCGGCCAGGTCTTTGCACCTGGTCGCCGAGCATCGGGGTCGCGCTCCGTTTCATTCGCGGATCGATCGTGTTTCTTCTTTTTTCCCTGATACTCACGGACAACTTTTTGATCCTTCATTTCCTGGCTCGGCAGTTCTGCTACGCTGCCGTGCGAGATGGGTGCGATGGAGGCGCGACGGATGTCAGCGAAACAGATGACCGCGAAACGAATCGACTCTGCGGAGGCATGTGAAGTGATTTGAGGAAGTGAAATGGTGTGGAGAAGATGAACCGATTTCAGAAGATGTTATTGATGGTCGTTGCACTGCTGTTGCTTTCAGTGGGGGGGTTGTACCTCTACAAGGATGCCGCAGTTCGGGCGGGAGTCATCGCCGGTGGCGATCAGGTGCTGGGGGCGGGGAGTACCCGGCTCGACGCTGCCGCCATCGATCCCTTCGCCGGGCACCTCGAGTTACAGGGCCTGTATCTGGAGAACCCCGAAGGCTACCAGCAACCCCACTTCTTCCAGATGAAACGGTTCGATGTGGCACTCTCGCTGCAGTCGCTACTGGAGGATCGGGTGGTGATCCCCAGGGTTCAACTCGATGGGGTCGAACTGCTGGCGGAGTCGGTCATCGACAAGGATGGCCCGCGTCTCAACCTGCTGACGATTCGCAAGCAACTCGGTTCTTCCGGCGAGGATGAGCCGTCGGCGGCGAAAGAGGACGGCAAGAAGTTTGTCATCGAGCTGCTGACGGTGAGTGGGCTGAAGGTGACGGGCGTGATGACGATCCCGGGTGGTGGATCGTGGCCCATCGATCTCGATGTGCCGACCTTCGAGATCACCGACATCGGCGAGAAGGAAAATGGGGTGCTACTGGCGGAGGTGGTGGTGGTCGTGCTGGATGCCATCATCGGCAAGGCGATCGAGATGATCGAATCGGATGGATCGAAGCACCTCAAGCTGGCCGGCGATGCACGCAAGGTATTGCAGGTGCTCGATGGAGGGCTGAAAGGGAGTGGCCTCGATCCGAAGCTCGGTCAGAAGTTGCTCGAAGATGCGGTGAAGAAGGGGCTTGGCGACCTGTTGAAGAAGAAGAAAAAGAAGAAGAAGGATCGCTAGTTCTTGGTCGGCGACCTTTGCCGTTTATTCTGCCGCGCTTTGGCTTCGCTACTTTTGCTTTCTCATCGATCGCTGGTGCAAGCCCTACTTGTTGAAGCCCTGTTTCGCCTGGCGATCTCGCTGGTGCAGGGTGGTATCGGAGTAACTGCCCTCCTGCGCCGGTTGATGGGCTTCCTTGGCATATGCTTGTAACTGCTCGAGGATCTGCGGTTGCTGCTGCGAGAGGTCGTGGCTCTCCGACGGATCGGTCGACAACTGGTAGAGCGCCCACGGTTTTCCACGAGCCGGACGGATCGCCTTCCAATCGTTCATCCGCACCGCCCTGCGCGCTCCCAGTTCCCAGTACATGTACTGGTGATCGAGTTGCTCATCGGGATGGCCCAGCAACTCCTTCTCGATGGAGATTCCATCGGTGTCCGCCGGGGTCTGGAGACCCGCCAGGCCGAGCAGGGTGGGCATCATGTCGGGGAAGTACCACTGGTGATCACTGACCTGGCCCGCTGCGATCTGCCCGGGCCAGCGCACCACCGCTGGAATCCGTAAGCCACCCTCGTAGAGAGTGCCTTTTTGGCCGCGAAACTCGACGCCGGTTCGTGGGTTCACATTGGGACCGTGAAAGCCACGGGGGGTTTTCTTGCTGCGGAAGTAGTCTTGACCGCCGTTGTCACCGCAGAAGATGACGATGGTGTTGTGCTCGATGGCGAGTTCCTCGAGCAGGGTAAACAGCTCACCGACCTGGCGATCGAGCATGTGAACCATGGCGGCGTATCGTCTCGCTTCTCGCGGCCAATCCTGATCTCGGAACAGTGCCCAGGAAGGATCATCTTCAGGCAGATCGAACAGGCCGTGGGGCGGAGTGACTGGCATGTAGCAGAAGAAGGGACCATCGGCGTGATCGCGGATGAATTGCCGGGCAGCATCGATGATCTGGTAGTGGGAGTAGGTCTGGCCGCTGCGGCCGCCGTTGTTGCCGGGTAACGGCACCTCTTCGCTGTTTCGAATCAGGTACGGTGGGTAGTAGCTGTGGGCGTGGACCTGGTCGTAATAGCCGAAGAAGACATCGAATCCGTGATCTTCCGGAACACCGGTCGATCCGCGGCCGCCGCAGCCCCACTTGCCGAAACCGCCGGTGGCGTAGCCTGCCTGCTGAAGCACCGAGGCGATGGTCGTCTCTCCGGCTCGCAGCGGGGTTCCGCCACCATTGGTGCGTACCGAGGTGTGCCCGCCATGTTTGCCGGTCATCAGCACGCAACGAGTGGGTGCGCAGAGTGAGGAGCCCGCCATGGCGTGAGTGAAACGCATCCCATCGGCGGCCATCTGGTCGATGTTGGGGGTCTTGAGGTGGGGGTGACCCATGATGGAGAGTTCGTGGTAACCCAGTTCGTCCGCCATGATGTAGATGATGTTGGGACGGGGAGGGGTGGCGGTAGCGCCACCTATGGCGTTCCTTGCGGGTGACGCGCCGCAACCGATCAGCAGTAGGCAGAGGATCGAGAGGATGGACAGTTGGATCTGCGGCATCGATTCTTCTGGTCGTTTCATCGGTAGATCTCTCTCTACCAGCGTGTTGGCTGGTAGTCCTTGAGGAACTGGCCCCAGCAGTGAACTCCACTGTTGAACCCGGAAAAGATGGGGTCCAGCACCCGTGCCGCACCATCGATCGAATCGAGGGGAGGGGCGAAGCGTTGCTCCTCCTCCTTCACCACGCTCTTGTCGAACGGGTCCTCGTCGGTGACCCAGCCGGTATCGACGCTGTTCATGTGAATGCCATCTTTGGCGAACTCGGGAGCTGAAGTACGAGTCATCATGTTCAGTGATGCCTTGGCCATGTTGGTGTGGGGATGGCGGGTGGTCTTGAAGGTGCGGTAGAACTGACCCTCCATCGCAGAAACATTGACGACATGCTTATCACGAGTGTCGCTACGGAGCATCAATGGCTTGAGCCGTGCCGTCAGCACGAAGGGAGCGATGGAGTTGACCAGTTGCACCTCTATCATCTCGATGGTCGGCACTTCAGCCAGCTCCAGTCGCCACGAGTTCTTCGGGCGAAGGTCGAGTTGTTGTCCATCGCCATCGTGGATCCCGGTGGGGAACAGATGGGCCTGATGGTTTTCACCGAGCAGGTCGACCTGGCTCATCACCGCCGCGTGTCTCACACCATCCTGAAGAACATCCGCTCCGATCACATCGGTTTCGATGACATCGGTCGACTGCGCTGGATCAGCGGCAGGCACCACGGGTGTGTCTCCGCAGGTGATCCCGGCTTGCGCCTGGTGCGATCCTTCCTCCTGAAGACGAGCGACCAGTTGCTGGTGGCCACGCAAAAGCGCCTGGCAATCGTCGGGTAGGTCTGCGGGGTCTTCGCCCCCGATCAGATGACGGTAGTAGGCGGGAGGTCTGCGTACCGTCTGGCAGGCGTTATGAATCAGGAAGTCCAGTTGTGGCAATTGTTCATCGAGGTAGAGAGCGAGTGCTTCGATGCTCGGAGTATGGCGCAGATCCAGGCCATGAAGTAGCAGTCGATCACTCCACAGTGAGAAGTCCTTCTCTCGCCGGAAGCGGCGCGCAGAATCGCAGGGGAATCGGGTGGTGGCGACCACCGTTGCGCCGGCTCGAAGGAGCATCAGTACGATCTCGTAGCCGATCTTCACCCTCGATCCGGTGACCAGCGCGAATCTTCCCTGCAGATCGGCACTTTGCAGCCGTTTGCCCCAGTTCAGTTGGGCGCAGGTGGGGCACATCGAATCGTAGTGATGATGGATCTGTCGATAGTCACTCTTGCAGATGTAACAGTTGCGAGGCTCAAGAAGCTGATCTCCTTCTCCCGAGGGGGTCTCGACCTCGGCAGCCTGTTGTTGTAGTAACTCGCGGGAATCATCGGCCATCGGGATCGCCAGTGGTGCGACCGGGAATCGCATCGATCGCTTGAGGGAGCGATTGCTGGTGGCGTTGAGCGTTGCATCGTCGGCGCGACGTGCGGTACGGCGACGAGCGAGCCGCCGCTGCCGAGCGAGGCTTCTTCGCTCGGCGCGGTCGGGAAAGGAGATCTTTCCAGCGGCAGTTCGTAGCCGGTTGAGGGTCTCTTCATCCAGTTGTGCCAGGAGAGAGTGATTCTCGGCGAGACGCTCCAGCCAGGCGAGGGGATCGGAAGCGTCTCGATCGACATGTGGATCGACAGCTGGATCATCTGCTGCTGAGTTGTGTTCTTGACCTGTGGACATGGCTCAATCTTCAGCAGGGCCGAGGGTTCATCCGGGCGTTTGTGGCAGGTTCGATCGACCATCGATCCACTGAAGAGAATACCGAAAGAACCATGGCTGCGGAACTGCTGTACCGATGGATGTTGAGATGTTCCGCCACCAAGGAGGAGATTTGATCCGCGACTACCGGGCCGGATGTCGGGCCGGATGCAGGCCAGATGATAGGAGCCGTATGCAGCGTTCCTCTGACAATCATCTCAGTTGGAGATGCAGCCGGGACCCTTCTGTGCAGGATCGGCTCCTGGAAGGGGGTATGGATCTGCTGGCGGCGGACCCGCTACAAACAACCAGTGGAGCAGAGAAATCGCATCGATCAGCTGGATGGTACCGTTGTCGTCGAGATCCGCCGCATCGAGGCAGGAGATCGGTGGTGAACCGGGCAGGTACAGCCAGCGCAGGAGCAGGATCGCATCGGTGATGTTGACCGACTGACTACCGTCGATGTCCCCCCGCAGAAAATAGGGCACTGCAGCCAACGCATCGGGTTCGAACCAATCCTGTCCCTCGATGAGGATGATCAGATCGTGATCGCCTCGGACCAGCGGCGGCAGGGTGGCCAGGATCAAGGTGTTGAGCGGCGCCGAAGCGGTGATCGGTATCCCGGCGATGCGAAGTTCGACGTCCGCTCCGGCGGGCCAGCCATTCCCTTCGATCAGCAGTATCGTTCCACCGTTCTCATCGACCAGTTGCGGGGTGATCTGCTCGATCTCGATGGAGAGGGGGCCTGGTACTGACGAGATCCCTGCCACCGAAGGCAACAGTTCGCCGCCGTCGAGATAGACGGGTTGCTGTTCATCGATGGAGTTTGCATTTCCATCTCCATCGATGTCCACGGCGCTGAAGATCGCATCCTGGTCCGGTTCACCGATCAGCAGGGGCCCGCCCGCGAGGGAGTAGAGCCTTCGAGGCGCTTGCACGGAAGACGCTGGAGCGGCGCCGTCAAGAAAGATGGAAACCTCCACTTCGGAGATGGTTCCATCGCCATCCACATCTTCGAGGCGGAGGATTTTCCCCATATCCTCATCACAGATGAAGATGGATCCGTCGCCGCATCGCTCCATCGCATCGATGGTCACGATCGAATTCTGCTGGCCAAAGGTGAACCAGGGGCGCGCCTCATCGATCCCTTGTACGACACCATCTCCGTTCTGGTCCTGGCACAGGTAGATCCAACTGGAGGATCCATCGGCGACCAGCACCTGACCCTTGCCGATGGTCAGCACTGCGGAGGGGAGAAAGAAAGGAGAGAGTTGTGGGTTGGAGGCTTGCTCCAGCCAGATGATCGCCTCGCCGGGAGAATCCATGTCTCCATCGCCATCGAGATCTTGCAGTTTCAGTACATGACGACGAGTGGTGCTGCGATCGGCGATGTAGATGCACTGATCTTCTGAACGGCTCATCGAGATGGGCACCGCCAGGTCGGGTCCGCTGGCACTGTTGTCGTAGAGAATTCGAACTTCATCGAGCGATCCGGCAAATCCATCGCCGTCGAGGTCTCGCAGAGCGATCAGCGCATCGAGAGTGCCTCCGTCGAGGAGCAGGAGCTCATCCGATGTGGCAATAAGAGCGGTCGGGACCGATAACGGCGGACCAGCGGAACTGTCGTCGTAGAAGATGGTCGCCTCCCCGGGACCGTCATAGCGACCATCGGCATCGAGATCCTGCAGGTGGACCAGGTGATCGCGACTGGAGTCGGCGACCATCAGCGAGGGAGAGCCGGCAAATGCCATTGAACCGATCATCCCCTGCAGTGAAAAAACCGATCCCGCACCGATCAGAAACAATCCGACATACAACCAGCGAAACAACAATTGAAACATCGTCCCCCCTCTCTGCGTGGCTCACGCAGCAAAGGGACCGGTGCAACTTCGGTGCCAGTTTCAATCTTGCAGGAATAGCGTCAGAGAGGAGATGTTTGGATGATCCGGCGGACCGACCCGGGTCACCGGTCGTCCACCGGCCGGAACCGTACCCGATGGGGAGAAATTTGCATGAGAATCGACCCATCGCGCAGGAGAAGGCGCGGAGGCCGAGGTCTCATCGTTGCCAGGAGAATCTAGCTCTCGGTGTGATGATGGGAGTCGGGAGCGGGAGTGTCTGGTTTCTTCTTGTTGGTCTTGAGCGAGGCGATCAGGCCGTACTCGATGGCGGTGGCTCCGCCGGCCACATCTTCGAGATCCTCATCGGAGATCTTCTGGCGATCCCTGTCGTCGTGCTTCTTTTTGTCGGTCATGTCGAGTCCTTTCTGGTCAGTCAAAAAAGGGGGCAGACGGGCAACCTCAGGGAGCCCATCTGCCTCCGTCAGTTCCGAGTAGAGTGACTACTTGGCCGTGAACTTGCCATCAGGCTTCGAAGTCCTCTTCGGATCCTTGTCATCACCAGGCTTCATCGCACTGGTGTTGGACTTGGAGGAGTTAAAGTCTTTTACTCCTCCTGCAACGTCCTTCAACTCATCGTCGGAGAGCTTCTTCTCCTCAGTCATGGCACATCCTTTCGGCGGGGCTGTGGCAGAAACAGGCGATGCTATTGCATCGAGATGGCTGCATTCTACAGTGAGAAAATGCACCAGGACATGAGCAAGATCCGTGTGTCGCCAATAGGCATTGATTACAGGATTGTTTAGAATAAAGGCGGTGATCGAGCGTCTATACCCTTGAGCGGGCACATGGAGTGCTCCTCCACGGAAGGGGATGAGGCGATGCGAGTATTTATCATGGTGATGCTGGGTGGTTGTCTGTTGTTGACTGCCGCTGGCTGTGGACAGGCCGTCTGTTCCGACGGTTGTAACGGTGGCTCCTCGACGAGTTATAACGATCCGATCGCAACCGCCACTGCAGTGGATTTCATCTACGAGGGCGACTTCATCAATTACAACAATTCCGAGAGTTACTTCTGGAGCAGCATCCTCAACGACGCCTTCGTTTCCTTCGATGGGATCGACTTCTACGGCGTGGTGCGTATCCGGATCTATGATGACTTCAAGGTGTTGATCTTCGATGAGATGTTCTTCGGAAATGGCGGAACGCTGCAGTCGAAGACCATCTCTGATCTGGGGATCTCCGGGTTGTGGGAGGTGCAGATCGACAGCACCTCGGTGGACGGATTTGTCCAGGTCATCCTCGACTAGTGAAGATCAACGTCTACCAGATCGGGCCCGATCTGGTGGACTTTCATCTTTCTGTGGGGTGACCATCAGATTGATCTCCTTGAGTGACAAGCTGCGATGTTTACCGGGAGCCAGATCTCCCAGGACCAACCCGCCGACGGAAATCCGCTTGAGGTAAGTCACCTCGATTCCTTGCCCGGAAAACATCCGTCGGATCTGTCGTTTCAGTCCCTCGTGAATGCGGATATGGATCGATGCTGAGCCATCTCGTTTTCGCCGAAGTCGGTTCAGTTCAGCGGGCGAAGTTTTCTTTCCGACATCTGGAAGAAACACACCATTTCGCAGCGCCGCCAGTTCTCGATCACTGGGAGGTCGGGATAGAACCACGAAGTACTCCTTGGTGCATTCGTATCGCGGATGAGTGATCCGATGTTGAAGGTCACCGTCGTTGGTGAGAATCAGTAAACCTTCCGTCTCCAGGTCGAGCCGTCCCGCAGGTAGCACGCCCGCTTCGATCATTTTTTTTGGCAGCATGTCCATCACCGTGAGTCGGTCGTGTGTGTCGTGGGTGCTGGTAATGGTTCCGGATGTCTTGTGATACATCACGGTCAAAGCGCGCGGGGGAGTAATGGTCTCTCCGTGGAGAAGTACGGTGTCGCGGCCCGGGGTGATTTTATCGCCCAGTGTCGCCTTCTTGCCGTTGACCAGCACCAACCCCTGCTCGATCAGCAATTCCGCTCTACGACGAGAGCCGTGTCCACATCGCGCGAGGTATTTCTGCAGTCGTTCACTGGGGTTGGATGGTTGTGGCATGGTGGCAGAGCGGTTCCTAGGAACCTTCCTTTTCGGCACGGGAGCGGTAATCGGGACCGCAGTTGGTCTCGATCTGGGAGAGTAGATCCTGCACTTCATCGGCATCGCTGGCGGCCCTGGCCTTGGTCAATTCTTCCAGAAACTCGGAATAGATGTCGTTGATGATGGAATTGAGCTCGGCGATCTCGAAGTCGATCTTGCTCTTCAGTTCCTCGGGAAGTTTGTCGCCTCCCAGTTCTTCACGCACCTTCTTCAACTGTCTCAAGCCGATGGGGGTCTTGCCATCGCGAAGATATCCACGGGCATCGGTGATCGAGATCTGGATCCGATTGGTCATCGCCTTCAGTTCTTCTGTGGAGAAGACGGGAGCTTTCTCGGTCGCATTGGCGGCAGCGGTTGCCGAAGAACCGGACTTCCCGGAATCCTTCGCAGAATCCGTGATCTCTGGTGTGGGTGGGGGCACAGGTTTCTTGATGAACTGGTAGGAGACAATAAAGAGCAGCACGATGCTGATCACTCCGCAGGCGACATAGATGGTCGATTGAACAGGCCGTCGATTGAAATCCAGACCCGATCCTCCGCTGCCGCGGCGTAGCCGTTTTGAGGCGACCTTGCCGGTGGCGGTCGCGCCACTTCCCTGGCCACCTCTGGCGGGGATCCGTTTGCGGTTGTCGGACACCGTTCCTTCATTGCGCTTGTTGATGGCATTTTCGATCCGGGCTGCGAGACCGGCTTCGATCGCTCCCTGTTGGGCAGCCCATTCGCCAAATCGTTGGCCCTGACCAGCGGCACGGTAGCCCTGAAGAAACAGGACCGCTTCGTCCTGCGTCCAGGCACCCTGGCGGATCGCTAACTTGCAAAATAGTTCATCTCTGGAGGTAGCCATGAGCCGATGCTGGAGGAGATCTTCCCGTAGGTCAAGGAGTGGGACTTTACATCACTGTGAATTGCACCGATCCTCGGGGCCGGGAGGAAACCATTGTCCGATGCAGATTCGACCATTTTCGGGGTAGTCGTGGGCACAGCAGGCCATATTGATCATGGGAAGTCGTCCCTGGTCCGTCGGCTGACCGGTACCGATCCCGATCGATTACCGGAGGAGAAGGATCGTGGGATGACCATCGATCTTGGTTTTGCCCCGATGAAACTGGCGGATGGCGAACTGGTCGGGATTATCGATGTTCCAGGTCATGAGAAGTTCATCCGGAACATGGTGGCGGGAGCTTCAGGGATAGACATCGTCATCCTGGTCGTGGCCGCCGACGACTCCGTGATGCCTCAGACTCGAGAGCACCTCGATATCATGACCCTGCTCGGTGTTCGTCGAGGGATCATCGCCATCAACAAGATTGATCTGGTCGATGAAGACATGCTGGAACTGGTCGAGGAAGAAATTCGTGAAACGGTTTCCGGGACCTTTCTCGAGTCCGCTCCGCTGGTTTCAGTCAGCGCCGAGACTGGCGATGGGATCGATGAACTCCGCAACAGCGTCCAGGCGATGGTCAGAGATCTGCCACCACGCGATTCTGGGGGAGTCTTCCGGTTACCGATTCAGCGGGTGTTCTCTTCAAAAGGACATGGCACGGTGGTCACCGGTGTACCCGCCAGTGGATCGGTCAAACTGGATGATCGGCTCGAGTTGCTACCGCCCGGTTTATCGGGGCGTGTGCGTGGCCTTCAGGCCTACAAGGTTCAGGTGGAAAAGGCTCGGGCAGGTCACTCGACCGCCATCAATCTCGCTGATGTGGATTACCGAGATCTTCATCGGGGCATGATTGCTGCAACACCGGGTTACTTCAGTGCCACGGAGATGGTTGAGGTGAGCCTGAAAGCGCTCGATGGGTTGGCCCAACCGATGATCCATCGGATGCCGATTCGATTTCTTCAAGGAACGATGGAAGCAGTGGGACGTCTCTACCTTCTCGATTGTCAAACGGTAGAGGCGGGTCAGGAAGCGCTGGCGCAGATCCGACTGGAGCAACCGGTGGTGGTGGCTCCTGGAGACCGATTTGTGCTGCGACAAACCTCTCCGATGGTCACCCTCGGTGGCGGTGAAGTGCTCGACCGGTCGCGCTGGAGACTGAAGGCAGGTAAGGACTTCGTGGTCGATTCGATGCGCCGAAAGTTGGATGCGCTGGGAACCCCTGCAGCATTTCTCACCAGCCTCATGCACGAGGGTGAACTGGAGATCCACGAGGCCTCCGAACTGGCCAAGCGAGCGGCGATGACCGCTGAAGATGTCGCCAGTTGTCTCGATCAGTTGCAAGAATCGGGTCAAATCGATGCGGTGTCGAATGGCAAGTGGGTGCTCAGGGAAGGGTTGGAGCGCGGAGGCCAGCGAGTGCTGGATGCGCTGGACCATTCTTATCGAGAGGATCCCTATCGTATTTCTGTCAAGGTGCTGGAGATTCGCGATCGAACCCGACTGGGCGATCATTTCCTTGAAAAGGTGACTGACGATCTCGCGGCATCGGGAAAGATCGAGAAGATGCGAGGAGGGAGAATCCTCCAGCCCGGTCGTGAGCCACAATTCTCCGAAGGAGAGAAGGCGGCGCTCGAGTCGATCCGGGGTCATCTGACCAAGCAACTGTACGACCCCGCCCGCGCCGAGGATCTGGCGCGTCTCATCGGGGTGGAGCAGGCGCTAGTGGAGAAATTGCATGCATTTCTGATCGACCGGGGAGAGGTGATTCGGATCTCCACCGATGTAGCGTTGCTGGCAGAGGCGATCCCGGCAGCGGTCAAGAAACTCGCGGAACTGTTTGAGCGAGAAGGAGCGTTTTCCGCATCCCAGGCGAAAGACCAGCTGGGCACCACGCGTAAGTTTGCCATCCCGCTGCTGGAGTATCTCGACAAGAACGGCTGGACTCGCCGTAACGGAGACCGCCGAGAGATTCGTCAGGATAAACTGCAAGAGTTGTCCTGATCCGCATCGGCGGTGGGGTGCACCACTATTCGGTGTGTTCGGAGCTCTTCTTCGGGACCAGCAGCGCCAGGATCACGCCCAGCAAAAAACCCACTCCGGGACCG